>FZPS01000088.1_pt108 | contig 50745 bp, 45 predicted proteins | sample 1817821 | NCBI WGS metagenome assembly FZPS01 (sample SAMEA104158645, study PRJEB21678) | metagenome | place: Germany | collected 2015-04-21 | reverse complement strand
AGGTCCATGTGTCCGTCGCGCCGCCCCTGATGGCTTTGCTCCGGTCGCCGCTCTCATCGGAGCGACTTTTATATACTACCATGCTGTGACTGTTTTGTCAACTGCCTTTTTTATCAAATATGCGACTTTCTCAACCACGGAATGTCTCCACCCTGCATCAGAGAAACGTCGCCATATCCTTCCAGACCCGCGTTAAAAAACGCTCCTTGCGAAAGAATGCCAACATGCCTCTTTACAAAACAGTTGTCGGACTTCCGGACATTTCGTTGAAACGCCTTCTGTCCCAACAGCTTTTGTATTATAGCATCGCATATTGACACATGTCAAGAGCGTTTTTATCGATCGGTAAACTGGAAAGTAATTATCTGGACAAATATATCACTGTGCGCCAATTGCAGTGTCATCATACTGCAGAGCTGATTGCTTCCACGGCCGCTTCTGCTGCAGTAGCCGCATCAGGGGTATAAATATCAGCTCCGATCTCCCTGCAGAAGGAATCGGTCACCGGAGCTCCGCCAACCATTATGATTACATCGTCTCTTATGCCGGCATTGACAATCTCGTCAACAACTACCTTGATCTCAGTCATGGTAGTGGTCAGCAATGCTGAGCAGGCCACTATATCCGCATCTATCTCCTTAGCCTTTTCAACAAATTTTTCGGCAGGGACATCTACTCCCAGATCGACGACTTCCAGGCCTTTCCCTTCCATCATCATTCTGACGAGATTTTTGCCGATATCATGCAGGTCTCCTTTGACCGTACCGATAACGACTTTGCCCTTAGCTTTTACGCCGCTGGAGGCAAGCAATGGCTGAAGCACCTCCGTACCAGCCTTCATTGCCCTGGCTGCAATCAGGACCTGTGGTACATATACCTCATTTTTTTTGAATTTCTCACCGATCACGGACATACCATCGAGCAAGCCCTGCTCCAGTATCACCTTCGCATCGATACCTTCCCCGACAGCTCTCTCCACGAGTTCCTTTACTACTTTAGCCCTGCCCTGCTGCAGGTTCTGTGAGATTTCAGTCAGTATACTCATATTAAGCACCTCTCCCGGGATCCAAGTCCCAATTTATATTTACTTCTTTAAAATTATCTGCCCTTTTCTCTCCCTGTACTTGCCTGGGCTGATGCCTACACGGCTCCTGAATACCCTTGTGAAGTAGCTTTGATCCTCATACCCCACCAGGTTCGCCACATCTGCCAGCGGTATATCATTGTCCATCAGCAGTTTTTTGCTCATCTCTATCCTGATCCTGTTCAGATACGCATTGAAATTGCATTTCATCTCCTGCCTGAACACCGAGCAAAAATATGATGGACTTAGCTGTACATGGTTTGCCACATCCTCCAGCATTATTTTCTTCATATAATTTCTCTTGATATAGTCGATGGCTTTATATATAACGTCAATGTGCTTTACGTCCTTAAGATCGAAAACACAGTCGGTGAATCGGGTCATTATGCCTGAAAGCCAGTATGTCAGTTCATCGACTGTCGTAAATTCGTTTATCTGGGACAGGTATTTAAAGTTGAGACCGAATATCTGCTCCACATCTGCCCCGCCCTCCAGTGCGGCTCTTGAAAGCAGCACTATGAGCTCGAGTATCCTCGCTTTTATCACATCAAAATTGCCGCCGGAGGTAAAAAACACATGTCCGAGTATTTCATTCAAAACTTTCTGTGAACCGGCCTTGTCGCCAAGTGATATCAGCGACAGCAGTTCTCTTTCCTTCTCCACCGGATATGTCCGGGCACTGGCACATTCCTGTTCTATTGATTTGATATAATGCACGTATTCAGATATCCTGGACTGCTGTTCCATTGATTCGATCCGGTGCTTCGATGGATCATTCGCCCCCGTTATATACAGCGATACCATATAGAGCAGTTCGGCCAGATCGTTCACTCTCTCGGGGCTTATGACAGGCAAATCCTGTACCAGTTTTTCGATCCGGCTGATCTCGTTTTTGTCAAAGCCTCCATTGACCGCGATCTCTTCGATAAGCAGCTCATCCGGCTCCATCATCAGTACAGGTCCGGCCAGAAGCGCTCCTCTGACGCCACCTTCGCATAAGATGGGCGAAACCCAGTGCACAAGACCGATGGGACAGAAAAATATATACCTCCCGCCAAATCTTTCAGCCTGATAAGTACCATACAGATGTGCACTGGCACACTTTTTACCTCTGTCCTGCATCATCCTGCACAGTTCACATCGTTTGCCCGGATGATCCTCAACAAGGTATTCACCGTGTTCGTCCATAATGCTGCAGCCGGCCCCAACAGAGCGGCTGTAGGTCTGTACGGCATGCTTCATCCTGACCGGGTCGGGCCCGAATTCCCCGAGCGTTCTGTTAATCATTATCAGTACTCTCTTTCTGCGACAACTGCGGTCCGTGATATCAGCCAGTATGCCGGGTATTGCCGGAATACCGGTATCAATATGCAGTCTTCCGATATACCGGGATGAGTAAGTGCCGGAACGCCATTTCTGATGGCCCGACTTAAATCATACTATTTTAACGCTGCCCGGTATTGAACTTTATTATAATATTTTGTATTTTTTCACGATTTCAGTAATGGGTCGAGGTATTGTCTGAATAAAATGGAGCCTGTATGCAGCTTCAGTCAATATGATAAAAACACCTGTCTGTTGGTTTATTATGTATTTTAACACAGAACATAAAATAATAAAATAGTACAATTCTTTGAAATCTATTTATATAAACACTTCGACGATTATAGTAGGATAAACGTGTATTGTCATTCCCCCATTGGATAATTGCACAACGGGGAATCTCATCAAAGCATATTCGGAAAAGGAGTTTTGCCATGTCAATTAATATGAAGAAATGGATCCGCGATATCACTGCTTCAGAGAAAAGAGTTCCCATGCCCATAATGACATATCCGGGCCTGGAGCTTTCCGGCAAGACCATACCTGAAGTGATCAGGAACGGCGAGGATCAATTCAGTTGCATTTATGAACTGTCTGAGAAATATCCATCGGCGGCAGCTATGACGATAATGGACCTTTCTGTCGAAGCCGAAGTCTTCGGTAGTCAGATCAGGTATTCAGACAACGAGGTGCCTGCAGTTGCAGGAAATATAATCAGTGATGAAAAATCTGCCAGGGAATTGAAAATCCCACAGGTTGGAGCCGGAAGGACAGGCGCCTATATCAGGGCTGCTGCTTTGAGTGCACGGAATATCGCTGACAGGCCTTCATTTGGCGGACAGATAGGGCCTTTTTCACTGGCCTGCAGACTTTTTGATATGACGGAGATAATGGTGTCGCTTTTTGATGATCCCGACACTGTACATATAGTGCTCAGCAAAGCAACAACATTCCTTGTATCGTATGCAAAAGCTTTCAGGGAAGCGGGCGCAGCCGGGATGATCATCGCTGAGCCTGCAGCGGGGCTTTTGGCACCGGACCAGTGCGATGAGTTTTCTTCAACGTATATAAAGAAGATCGTCGAAGAGGTGCAGGACGACAGCTTCATGGTGATACTGCACAATTGCGGGAACACAGTCAGGCTGGTGCAATCGATGCTCTCCACCGGTGCATTGGGATTGCACTTCGGGAACGCAGTGGATATGGAAGACATTTTGCCTCAGATCCCGGAAGACAGGCTTGCATTTGGCAATATCGATCCGGCAAGGGTTTTCAAAAACGGCACACAGGAGGATGTAAGGGAAAAAACACGGGATCTGCTGAACAGGACATCAAAATACAGGAACTTTGTTATTTCATCAGGCTGCGATATACCGCCGGGAACACCGACAGAAAATATTGAAGCGTTTTTTGAAACGGTTGAAAGGTTCGGAAATAAGGTGTGGTGACACTCCTCTGAATAAGGTGTGGTGACACTCCTCTGTAACGGGTATTCCTTTACGGCTGAGGAATGTCACACATCCGTCTGAGGAATGTCGCCAGTTCTTTTACATCCGCTTCACATGTCTGTACCAGACTGCGGTTGTATATGACGCTGGCAGGATGATAGAGTGGGAACAGCAGATAATCCCGCTCTTTTATTTTCACTTCCACAGGTGTTCCGTGACATTCACCGATGTTCAGCCTGTGATTTCCTGTCACCGCCCTCAGTGGAACATTGCCGAGAGTCACGATACAACGAGGGCGGATAATATCGATCTCCTCCAGCAGACAGGGTCTGCTGGATTCTATCTCATCCTTTGCTGCAGGTCTGTTTGACAACCTGCCTGTTTTGGGATTGACTTTAGATAGCCTGTATTTGATGGCATTGGTTATATAAATATCCTGCCTGTCTATCCCGGCCAGTTCCAGGAAACTGTCCAGATGTTTTCCGGCGGCACCCGAAAATGGCCGCGAAAACTTAACTTCCTCACGTCCGGGGGCTTCACCTACAAGCAGCAGCTTCGGACTCATGCAGCCGCAGCCGAAAACATATTCTTTGCCGGGAAATCTATATTTGTATTCATTATATAAATCAAGTAAAATCTTGTCCTTTTTCATTTGTGCTCCCTAAACCTCTCTGAGATGTCAGTCCGGAACGGACCTGCAATGGCTGTCACTGTGACGCACCGGTAAGCTCCGCCAGCTTCAGCTTCACCTTCTTCATATCCTCGAACATCAGCGGTTTTTTGGATGTATCCCTGAGAAGTGCTGCCGGATGGAAAGTGGGCATGATCCAAAATCCTTTGCGTTCGATCCATTGCCCCCTTATCTGCGTTATCCTTGCAGTTCTGTCGATGATATACTTTACTGCTGTAGAGCCCATACATACCATGATCCGCGGTCTTATCAGCAATGTCTGGTGCCTGAGCCACGGCAGGCAGCTTTCAGCCTCATCATCAGCAGGGACTCGATTTCCAGGCGGCCGGCACTTCACGATATTGCATATGTAATAATCATCATCACTGAACATCAGTGCAGACAGCAGCAGATCGAGCAGCTTGCCCGCAGCACCGACAAACGGTTTCCCCTGTATGTCCTCCTGTTCACCAGGCCCCTCGCCGATCAGCATGACAGGGGCGGTTTTCGAACCACGCCCGATGACGACATTTTTTCTGGTTTTTGCAAGGCCGCACCTCATACATTCACGGCACTTTCTCTCAAGCTCGTCCCAGCCCAGCAACTGAACATGACCTCCCGGAACAGTATGATAAAGTATCCCGTTTATTCCTGCAATGATGCTTTCTGTTTCACCTCTGATTCTCCGTGCTTCACAAGCATCATGAAGAAAAAGGCAAGCACCATAGCTATGCTCGAATATATGAACAGGATACTGTCACCCATAAGGTCCTTAATAAAGCCGAACAATACCGGGCTGAGTATGGCTGCTGTCATCGAGAAGAAAGTCTCTACGGCATTATAGGCTACGAACCAGAAGAATATAGCCAGCAGCAGGAATATCAAACTCAGCATCACGCCCTTATCTTTTGGGACCGATGCAGTTCCCTCATCAGGCACATCAGGCTTATCTTCAGCTATTTCCATCGGCTCGCGGATCTTCAGATACATAACGATGATCGTCAGCATCATTATGCCGGAACAGACTGCAAACGGAAGGTATTCATTGAGTCTGAAGAGAAAACCTCCAATCAGGAAAGCGATGACAGCCCCGACACCGCCCATGAAATTAATAACCCCATTGGCCTTGCTGCGGAGCGGTCTTGGCGTGAAATCCGGCATGAGTGCAACTGTAGGTGCTCTGTAAATGCTCATGAAAAAGTTCATCGCTATGACTGTTATCATCATGGGCAGAAGGCTCATCCTCAGCACTGGTATAAGGATAAAGGCTAAAGCCGACAGTGGTATACCCACCAGCAGATATGGCATCCGCCTTCCATATCTGGTATTGGTCCGGTCGCTCAGTGCACCGAATATCGGCAGGAAGATCACGGCGAAAATGTTGTCGATCGTCATCACGGCTCCCACAGCCAGCCCTGACAGACCCAGATCATCCAGATAGATGGGCATTGCGATATTGTATATCCCCCAAACTATGCTGACCGTAAAGAACCCCAGTCCAATAAGCATGGTCTGCTTGTAATTCAGTTTCATATTAAGCCCCCATTTCCTTCACAATTTTCAGAGCAATATCAGGTACATTGGTTATAATCCCATCAACACCAGCGGCCGCCACCGCTTTGATGTGATCAGGCTGATCTACTGTAAAAGGATTGATCATGATATTGTTCTCCTTGCACCCTCTGACCACTTCAGGCACTATATTGTAGAAAAGCGGGTGTATCGCAGCTGCTCCCATGCTGTGTGCGTATTCCCACGGCTTGTACAGACCTGCCATATAGAGAGGGGCGATTTTGATCTCAGGGTCATATCTGCGTATTTCCACAAGACTGTAATGGTTGAATGATGAAATGATGGTCCGGTCGGTACGTCTGTACTTGTGCAACGCCTCTACAACCGCTTCCTCGATACCGGGATAAAAAACCGGCCCGTTCTTTATCTCGATATTAAGAAGCCCATCCCAGCCCGACAGCAGCCAAAGCACCTCTTCCAGTTCCGGTATCTTCTCATCTTTGAAGTCCTCTGAAAACCAGGAACCAAAGTCCAGTGATTTCAATTCACTCAGGGTTTTGTCCTTTATAAGGCCGTTGCTGTTGCTGGTCCTGTCTGCTGTTTCATCATGGATGACTACCAGATATCCGTCCGCACTCATATGTACGTCCAGTTCGATGCCGTCGGCTCCAAGCTCCAGAGCCCGTTGGAATGCTGACATCGTGTTTTCAGGTGCCTGCTTTGAGGCGCCCCTGTGTGCAATAATCAGCGGTGAGTTCATGTTCCCCTGCCCCCTTCTGCTCCTGCCGGGCCCGGCATGGAAGATCTCGCCCCGGAGCCGACAAACAGATGCACTGCAAGTAATTACATTTTTTTGGCTTATACTAGAACTATATCAAACTGCCTGTCATAATTCAATCATGCTGTGCCAAAAAAGTACACCCTCATCCGGCACGACCGGCACTTCGTGCCCGGACCGGCGCCATCTTACAGGTGCAGCTGACTTGACGGTATGCCCTTTCATGGTGTGAACTGCCGCAACTATTTAAAGTTTTCTGAAATCAGGGCAGCGGTCTGTTCCCTGTCATGGATATACCACCATACGTCCTTTATGATATGGCTTTCCCCCGGCAAAACAAATGTCTTTATGTCCTCTTTTCCCATCCTGACTGCACTGGGAAAATATCTGGCTATATCAGATGTTTCGATATTGGTTTTTACATTGTCCCTGATTATGGCAATTATCTCATCCGCTTTGGATAGATATTGAAAATTCAGTTTCTGGTCGATCAGTGCCCTGATGAAATCCTGCTGCATTTTGATCCTTCCTATGTCACCTTCAATGTACCCCTGTCCCCTGAGATTTCCCTTCCGATATCGGACAAGCTGCTCAGCCTTTTTGCCGTCCAGCACCTGCTTCCCTTTCTTTAAATGTATATGGAGATTTTGAGTCGGATCATCATATTTCATCCTGAAGGGCACATCAAATTCGACACCCCCAAGTGTATCGATGATTTTTCTGAATCCTCCGAAATCCGCTGTAATATAATAATGGACCGGAAGACCGGTGATATTTCGGATCTCGTCAGCTAAAAGCGTCTCTCCTCCCTTTGAATAAAGCGAGTTTATTTTTTTATAGACATTGCCGAAACGAACCCTGGTATCCCTGGCAATAGAAAGTATATTCAGAGATGACGTTTCCGGGTCAAAATTGAGCAGCATTATCACATCGCACCGCGTTTCGTCACCATCAAGACCAAGCAGCATCAGATTTACAGGTGTCATCCTGTCTGCCGCTTCTGTCTGTTCCCCGGCTCTTTCATCAGATACGGCACTGCTTTCTGTCTCATATCCTGTGCCACTTCCATCGCTTATCGGCTCCGGAGAATGACGGTGCATCCCGGTTTGCCGGATGAAATACATGCCGTTTGCAAACAGTACAAGCAAAGCAAATAACGATGCTATGAATAAACGTCCGGTATTCCTCATATCAACCTCTGTAAATCTGACTCAATAAATGACTGCTTCATTTATTATGCATCTGCTGTATGTTTTCATTCTCAGTTGTGTTTGCCGCAGATATTGGATCGGCTGTGATCAGCTTATGCCAGCATTGGTCGGATGGATCAAAGGTCAGGGATGTATCTGAGCTATATTGGCAGGACAGAACGAAAATTCGCGAAAAATAATGAAAGCCTGAAAAATCAGGCTTTTTGACAAATCGATGGTGGAGGGAGATGGATTCGAACCATCGAAGTCACTGACAACAGATTTACAGTCTGCCCCCTTTGGCCTCTTGGGTATCCCTCCGTATATCATTGTGTGCTCCTTTGATTGGCGCAAGATATATGATACATTACATCAAACAGCTTTGTCAAGTACAATTTCAGCACAGGCATACAAGACGGCACCGTGACAAAAGGAGCAAAACCGGCACTCTGAAAACACAATAAAAAAACGGGGCATTCGCCCCGCATGCTTTTGGTTATTCTATCGTTTTGTCTATGGCAAAACGTATTATCTTTCTGGATGTATTTTTCGGGAACTCTTCCTCACGGATCTTTACTTTTTTGACCGCCTTGTATACGACCATCCTGCTGTTTATCTCCTTGATCCGCTCTTCAAAATACTCCTGCACATCATGGATACCCTTTTCCTTCAGAGCATCAAAATCAGGGAATATCTCAGCGACGATGACCTCCTTGCCATTCTGCGACTTGCTCTCACCGGCATATACCACGCACTCATTTACTCCGAATACATTTGATATCTCCGCTTCGATCTCTTCCGGATATACGTTCTTGCCATTGCTCAGCACGATCATATTCTTCAGTCTGCCTGTGATATACAGCCAGCCGTCTTCATCCAGCCTTCCGTAGTCGCCTGTTCTGAAAAAACCCTCGTCATCGAAGGCCGCTTCCGTCGCCTCGGGGTCCTTGTAATACCCCAGCATGACATGGGGACCTTTGACGCATATCTCGCCTTCTCCGTTCTCATCGGGATTATGGATCTTTACTGTCGATCCGAGGATCGGCACACCAACGCTGCCCTTTTTCTGATACTTGTTCCTGTTGCATGATATCAGCGGAGAACACTCCGTTATGCCGTATCCGTTGAGGATGGTGATCCCGATTGATTCGAACGTATCTATGATCTCCTGATGCAGATAGGCACCACCGCATATGATGAGCTCAAGCTTTCCTCCAAATGCGTCCAGTACGCTCCTGAAAAGCTTTCTCCTCAGATCGATGCCCAGTTTTCGCAAAAAGTTGCTCACTTTTATCATTCTGCGCAATGTTTGCGCGCGTCCGCTCTTCTCGGCCGCCTGCCACATCTTCTTATAGAGCGTTTCAACAAACAGCGGCACCAATACAAGGTGTGTCGGCTGCTGCTCTTTTATTTCCTCGGCAATGTATTTGAGTCCGCTGGAAATATATATCTCGCTGCCTTGTGAAAAGTGTCCCACGAAGTTCACCGTGGAACCGAAAGTGTGGTGAGGAGGCAGTACATTCATCGTTTTCGGGGTAATGGCAAACAGATACATCCCCTGTGTCATATTGGACACAATGTTTTTCTGGGACAGCATTACCCCCTTGCCCTTGCCGGTGGTGCCCGATGTGAACACGATGGTGGCGAGGCGATCCCGGTCTATCCTGTAGTTGTAGAAAGAATTGTCGCCGGCATTATAACGCTCCCTGCCCCTGCCTACTATGTCAAAAAGCTCGACGGCTCCATCGATTTTGGCCCTGCTCATACATATCAGGGTCCTGACATTTGGTATCTTGTCTCTGATCTTGCTGATCTTATCCTCGATGTGCCTGCTGTATATTACGTACTCACACTCGGCGAAATTTATGATACCTGCGATCTCATCCGGCGGCAGATCCTTGTCTATCGGAACTACAACAGCTCCGATGGACATGAGGCAGAAATACGAGCAGATCCACTTGTATGAGCTCTCTCCGATAAGAGCTACATGCTTGTCACTCAGCCCCATGTGAATCAGTTCGGTCCCCATATGACGTATATATTCTCTTGTTTCTGCATAGGTAACTTTCACTGTATCTTTATCTTTCGGTCTTTTTTTGTAAGAGAATGCTGTTCTGTCCGGAAACTTTTCTGCTGCGTTTTCGACCATTATCCTGAAGTCTTCAAATACTGTGGTCTCGTATAGCGGATATTTCACATCAGCCATTTGGTGCTCTCCTTCCTTCACAAATTATTCATATATGTCTTCCGGTATGCCCTGGTGGTAAGTAACAATACTTTCCTGTTGTGATCGACAACTCAGTTTGGTCATGCTCTGACAAAGCATCATTTGCCTCTGGAAGTGTGTTCATATGCAATAATGCAATGGTGACAGACTCCAATTACTATAATAATGTTTATCCAAAAGAACATCAATATAATACGGTAATATGCCGATTGTCGCACGAGCCATTGATAGCTGCGTGCATATACAAAATATCAGATTATATCCTTGTATGCAACCTTATACTGTAATATTTTCAAACTTTTTTTCTTATTTTCCCGACAACGAACATTATTGCCGGTATCACAAAACCGAGGATGATATTGACCGGCAAAGCAATATCTTCTGACATCCTCTCCATTTCAAAAACATTGTTTGCCAGAAGCATAGCCAGGAAGTATGAAAAAATCACATAGATACCTATCAGCGGCTTTGGATCGGATAATCTGAAGAATGATTTCAGCATACTGAGAATGCATATGATGAAAAAGCAGATGATTATGAAATCTGACAGCACCCACACCGACACGACAATAGATTCAACCTTTTCCAGCAAATTGAACACTGATATCTGTTTTACTGCTGCAAGAAATGGTAATTGTGTGCGCTGAGCGATCCTGTAGCTGAATGTGCTGATTATGGACGCTATGATCACGACCTGCGTAATCAGAAGGAACAGGACCATCTTAAAGCCGATCTTATTGATGTTTTCCTTATTGTTTATCCTGTCACCGAATATGAACATAAAACTGAAGTATGCTACTATCCCGGTAGGTGCCATACTTGCGTTCAGAACAGGCAATATGCTTCGGACGCTCACAGGTGTCAGGAAATCAGTCCTGAAATTTGGTATCATCATAATAAAAATCAGACAGAAAACGATCACCAGGAAGGGCAGCAATACTTCATTAAACCTGGCCAGCGTCGTCACGCCGAAGCCAAGTGTGTAAACTATCACGGCGAGCATCGAGATAATGAATACCGATATATCGGTATTGGGATATATGGCCCCCACAAGTCGCATGGCAAAATATCTGATATAGAGCGCGGAAAGCAGCACCATCCACAGCAGATAAATTATCAGGATCACCGTTCCTGCCGCGGGACCTGCAATATCGCAATATATGTCCATCAGCGATTTATCCCTGTATTTCCTGTATATCACTTGCCACAACTGTACCAAAAGGATCAGGAGGACAGCCGTGACGACAGGGGAAAGCCAGGCAGCCTGCTTTGCCTTCTGCGCAGCATAGGCAGGAACTATCCTGACAGTGGGAGTAAAGCTGGCTGTCACGAACAGAAAAATCGCCTGTCTTATTGAGATTTTTTTATCATCAGATAACATATCGTACCATTCCCGTCACAGATCGAGTCCCAGAAATTTAAAAGCATAATATATCAGGCTTTTATCATGGGGAGCCAGAATATAATAAATTCCCATGGCAAGAGTAAACAGTGCAAGTACAATGAAAATGATGATTTCCCTTGTCTGTTTTTTTCTTGCCATGCCTGCTATTTCAAAGGCGCTCACTGCTGCCACTATGACCACTAATAATATAACCATCTCCATCACACTATATCCTTGCTTCCAATGGGCTGCTTGATATCGTACGTCCTGCTTATCTGTGAGTTGACAGTTATCTCAAACTCGATTTCCGAGAAAATGTCCCTCCAGCCGTTTTCAAAAATATCCTCCCACTTGCAGGGATATTTATGCAGGACTGCATCGGCCGCTCCGAAATAATCCAGCTTCATTTCCTGCGCAAAATCGATCACTTTCCTGATTTCGTCCTTTATGAGCTCTTCCAGCTGTGTCTTCAGGAAGTCGATGCTCTCATCATTGAATATGTTACCGGGTATTGACTGTATTTCAACGATATTGCAGTTTACATCCAGCTCTATGGCAACACGAAGCTCATCGCCTGTTATATATGGCTTCATTTTTCTGTCGCTGCTTATGATTTCCAATCCGACTTTTTCACCTTTCCTGCTCTTTACAGACATCACTCCCGACTTCACCTTATTCTTGAGGAAATTCAGCCCTCTTGCCATCTCTCTTTCCAGATAGCCGGCCAGCCTGTCACCCTCGAACACCCCAAATCCCTCCAGGGCAATATCCATTCCCTTGTTCCCATCGGTTGTGCTTTCAGTCTTCTTCAGCAATTTGACACAGGGAACATACAAAGAAAGATAATCCGTATCGAGTATGTACATGACCTCCATCAACTCCACCTCATTTATCATGGATAAGCCCCAGTGGTGTCTCTTTATGCCCTCAAGTCTGTCGAATACAAATTTGTCGCTTGTATTCCCCTGTCTGATGACATCTCCGGCTTCAGCTCCCTTTACGATGAACACATCCAGATTCAGACGGATCTCCGGGTCCCGTGTAAAAAAATCCAAATATTTCAGAAGACCGTCTTTTGCAGCTTCCTCGCCTATGAGAATATATTCGATATGGCCGAAAAACGGTCTCTTCTCTGAATGGCTCCAGAAATTGCGTATTGCCTCAAAACCCGTTTCACCTTCAGAACACATTATATCGGATTGCTTTTGCTCAGATCCTCCTCTTCCGCCTCCGGAAATTATCCTCTGAGTGGCTATCGTGAGCCTGATATTGCCGTCATTTTTATCAATACCCACTGCACGAATAAATTCAATGTCCTTGATCTGTGTGATACCTGAAAAGGCAACCTTGCACCCGGTCAGTACAGCAGATATGCATATCGCACAGCACAACACCATCATTATTTTCAAATGCCTCATACACTGCCTCTCCTTTTCTTGTTAGTCGTTCTGAGACTCGTGGGACGTTTGCGCTGTGCTGAAAAGGGGAAGCGGAAGACCGCATCCTGCATATTCTTCCCGTCTCCACCGACAAATGGCGTAAGATACGGCACTCCAAATACTTCTATATTTGCAAGATGATGCAGCAAAATTATCGCTCCGATGCTAAGTCCATAAAGCCCGATGATACTGCTGAAGATGGCAAATATGAACCTCCACAGTCTGAGAGCGTTGGAAAAATCCTGGTTGGGCATGGTAAAGGATGATATCGCAGTGACGGCAATCGTAACGACTACGGCCGGCGAAACCAGCCTTGCTTCTACGGCAGCCTGGCCCACCACCACGGCTCCGACCACAGAAACCGCCTGACCTATGTTCTTGGGCAGTCTCAATCCCGCCTCCACCAGCACTTCAAAAGCCAGCAGCATAAAGATCACTTCTATAAATGTCAGGAAAGGTACACCTTCTTTTGAAGCCGTGATTGCCAGTGCAAGATCGGTCGGTATCATTTCGATATGGAATGTTGATACGGAAATGTAGAAGCCGGGCAAAAACAAAGTAACGAACATCAAGGTGTAGCGGAGGAACCTGATTATCGAATTTACTATAAAGGATTGTGAGTAATCCTCAGGGGCCTGCAGAAACGCCTCGAATGTCCCCGGGATTATAATAGTGACCGGCAATCCGTCTACCAGTATGCCCACTCTTCCCTCGACAATGCAAGAGCAGAACTTATCAGGTCTTTCAGTTGTTATCACCTGCGGAAAAGGCGACAGCTTATGATCAATAATTGCTTCCTCAATGATCCCGGTGGTCAGGACTGCTTCTGTATCCAGCTTGCCAAGCCGCTTTTTCAATTCATCGACGATGTGAACATTGGTAATGCCTTTGATATACACGATGCCGATCCTTGTTGAAGTCTGCCTCCCTATCCTCGTTTCCTCAATGACGAGTCGGACATTCTTCATCTTCATTCTGATCGAAGCTGTATTCGTTCTCAGATTCTCCACAAAGGAGTCCTTCGCGCCCTTTATTACGTTTTCGCCAGTCGGCTCTGTTATGCCTCTCTCTCTAAACCCTTTGATATCGAAGGTCGCGGCTGTTTTGTCAGCATCGAAAATCAGGGCAGCCGACCCGTCGATTATGTCATCCACACATTCAGAGAAGCTGTGCCGGATTTTTACGGAGGCGTGATAAATAACACCATGCTCTATTTTCCCGATCAGTTCAGATGTGGTGCTGCATTGACTGAGGCTGTCTTCCTGTATCAATGGCTTCAGTATATAATCATCCACGGCTTTCTTGTCGACCACGCCGTCCACGAACACCATTGTAACAGGCAGTTCCCTGCGCCCGTTTATATACAGCTTTCGGAAAACAATGTCGCTGTTGCATCGGAGCTCCTCCTCGACATTTACTGACGTTAGTTCCGGCTCCGCACTGTCCTGTCTGGCTGACTCGCTTCTATTACCCTTGCCTGACATTGTGCTTCCCTGGTTCACTGCTGTCGTGTCCGATCGGGACAGGCCGCCAGAACCGGCATCGCTGTCGTCCCCGTAGACCGTGCTTTCCTCTGACACTGCTTTCCTGCCAGTTTTATTACTGTTTGCCGCCTTTTTTTTCGATTTGTCTTTTTTAAAATGTCTGAACATGGAATCACATTCCCCCATCTTATGTGATATTATTTGCATATCATTCATAAGGCATACATGCGAAGAAAGTCATTTGTCAGAGAGAGGATCGGGTTGATCCCGCTTTATTGACAGGCGGATTCTGATTTGCCACGCTGGCATTCAATCACCTGAAGATTCCTGACACGGACAGTCCGGCATCACTCCAAAACAAAAACCGCCCATCCGTTCGGATAAGCGGTTTGCTTGGTGAGCCATCGGCGACTCGAACGCCGGACACCTTGATTAAAAGTCAAGTGCTCTGCCAGCTGAGCTAATGGCTCTGGCTGGGATGGCTGGACTCGAACCAGCGAAATGCAGGAGTCAAAGTCCTGTGCCTTACCGACTTGGCTACATCCCACCATCTGAATAATGCAAAGTCAATTATAAAGGCCTCAGGACCATTTGTCAAGCTGAAATAACCACCTGCCCGACGGGCAGGTGGTATCGATTCATATGGGCAGATCTGCGTTATCTCTCAGGAACAGGGGTATATCCTCGATGGGCGCGTCGCACTCGACCCACTGCCCGCCATCATACTTTCGACCATCGATGGTGCACTTCCATTCTGCTCCCTCAGGAAGGTAGACTCTCCTGCTGCGCTGTCCCTCGTATAGTATGGGTGCGACAAGTATATCCGGTCCGAACATGTACTGGTCATCGATCTCCCATGCGGTCATGTCCTGCGGAAAATCATAGAACAGCGGCCGCATCGGAGGTGTTCCCTTTTCATGGGCCTCTTTCATGATCTGCCTGATGTAGGGACGCAGGCGTTCTCTTATGAACATGTATTTCCTGAATATCTCATATGCTTTTTCTCCGTATGTCCACACTTCGTTTGCAGCGCCGCTTCCAAATATCCCGCCTCCGGAGGTGCCCGGCGGCGGAGTGTGCGGTTCTCTGTCGCCATGGAGCCGGAATACCGGACAGAAAGTGCCATACTGGAACCAGCGTATGATCAGTTCATGAAAATCCGGATCACGAATATCCCCGCTGTGGAAGCCTCCTATATCGGTGGTCCACCAGGGTATGCCTGCAATGGCCATATTGAGGCCAGCCCTTAGCTGATCGCGCAGAGACCTGAAGCTGGAATGGATGTCCCCGGACCATACCAGTGCGCCGTACCGCTGGCTTCCCGCCCAGGCACAGCGGATGAGGTTGATTATGTTTTCCTGTCCTGCCGCCTTCATACCGTCATAGAAGGTTTTCGCATACATCAGCGGGTAAATGTTGCTGACCTGCAGGGCAGTACCTATATGATAGCGGTAATTGTCAAATTCGTATTCAGTATACTCCGGCTCAGCCACATCGAGCCAGAATATCCTTATACCCTTGTCATAATAATTCCTTTTCACGACTTTCCACAAATATTCCCTTGCTCCCGGGTGAGTAGGGTCATAAAACATGGTATTGCCCATCCAGTCCGTCACGATGGAATTACCCCTGTCGAACCTTACAAGGTATCCTTTTTCATACATCTCACGGAAGTTCTCGCTGGTTTTGTCTATAGAAGGCCAGATGGATACCATCAGTTCGATCCCCATTTCTTTAAGTTCACGTACCATACCTTCCGGGTCAGGCCAGTATTCAGGATCGAATTTGAATTCGCCCTGCTTCGTCCAGTGGAAGAAGTCTATAACGATCACAGATATGGGAAGTCCTCTGCGCTTGTATTCACGTGCCACCTCCAGCAGTTCCTCCTGTGTCTGGTAGCGCAGCTTGCACTGCCAGAAACCCATGGCGTAGTCAGGCATCATCGGCACCGTACCTGTAACCCGGGCATATGCCTCCTCTATTTCCGCAGGCGTGTCACCTGCCGTTATCCAGTAGTCCATCTGCTGTACAGAACCTGCATACCATTCTGTCACATTTTTACCGAACGTAACTTTGCCGACAGCAGGATTGTTCCAAAGAAATCCATATCCCCTGTTTGAAAGCAGGAAAGGTACACTGGCCTGAGAATTCCTCTGGGCCAGCTCCAGTGTGCAGCCCTTCAGGTCAAGGTACGGGTGCTGGTATTGCCCCATGCCGAACAGTTTCTCACCGTCATAGGCTTCAAACCTCACTGTGAGCCCGAAATCATTGGTCCCGGGAACATACGGGTATTCGCGGGGATTTATGCAAAGTGCACTGACGAACTCCTTCAGGTTGTCGCGGCTCCTGACGAACTCTTCGAGCAGCAGCCTGCCTTTGGAATTGTAGAATGATATTTTCCCGTTGGCAGAAATTCGGGCTGCTATCTTCCCGTTTCTTATCTCCGCTGTCATACCATCATCCGATACGGAGATCTCTGCCGTATCGCCACCGGATCGGGGCAGTAAAGCCCAATCCTGCTGTACCATTGCTGCTCGTTTCGTTCCGCGGACACGCAGACTGTCGGCACCCCACGGCTCGATCCAGAGTATCTCATTACGATATTCCCTGATCAGACGCATGCCTTCGACCCTGAAAAAACTACCCATTCCATCATCTCCCTTGAAATCGATGTTCATCCGTATTTGCCTGGCCCTGCCAATTTACAGGCAAACTGCATTATTTGCAGATACCCTGAGTAACACCGGCAGGATATCCCGGCCCGAATACTCTCTACGACATAATTCTAGTACATGGAATCGATTGCGTAAATCCAACAAAATTGACATGAGTATCACTATTTTGATATTAACGGGTATAACTGCTATGATATGTCTTTCCCTGCATTCTTCTAAGAAGCTGCACCGATATGAACTGCCGCAGATCATGGTATAAAAAAGAGGCTGAATCGACAGCCTCATGTCTTGGGGTGAGCTATGGGAATCGAACCCACGACCTCCAGGGCCACAACCTGGCACTCTAACCAACTGAGCTAAGCTCACCACGGGTATGCACTTTTCCAGCGACATATGCTATTGTAAGGCACACCGCATGTTTTGTCAAGTGGCAATTCCATGCCATCACTCAAGTCCTCTGAGCCATTCCTCGGCTGAAGCATCGCTGGGCATGCGCCAGTCGCCTCTCGGAGAAAGGCTTACTGTTCCGACCTTTGGTCCGTCCGGCAGGCATGAGCGTTTGAACTGCTGGGAGAAGAACCTTCTTATGAACACCTTCAGCCACAGGAGTATTGTCTGTGTATCGTATCTGCCTTCAAATGCATGCTCCGCCAGATACAGTATCTTCAGAGGCGAAGCACCATATCGCTGCAGATGGTAAAGGAAAAAGTCATGCAACTCATACGGGCCGACGATATCCTCCGTTCTTTGCTTTATCTCCCCTTTCTCATCCGGGGGCAGCAATTCAGGAGATACCGGCGTGTCGGCGATCTTCATCAGCACATCTGAAACGGCCCTGTCGTCTGCGCTTTCGGCAGCATATTGCACCATGTGTCTGACAAGTGATTTCGGCACACCACAGTTTACAGAATACATGGACATGTGGTCTCCGTTATATGTGCACCATCCGACAGCAAGCTCGGAAAGGCTGCCTGTGCCTATTACAATGGCATTGTGCTTATTGGCCATATCCATGAGTATCTGGGTACGTTCTCTTGCCTGGACATTCTCATAAGTGACGTCATGCACTGAAGGGTCATGTCCTATATCTTCAAAATGCTGCATACAGGCCTTTTCAATGCTGATTTCGCAGAAACCGGCCCCGAACGCCCTGATGAGCCGTACAGCGTTGTCATATGTGGTATTGGTGGTACCGAACCCCGGCATCGTTATCGCTATGATGTTTTCCCTGGGCAGCTGCAGCAAATCGAAAGTTCTGACTGCGACTATCAGCGCAAGGGTAGAGTCCAGTCCTCCCGACACTCCTATCACTGCCTTTTTGATGCCGGTATGTTCCAGCCTTTTTGCCAGTCCCGCAGTCTGGATCGCAAAAATCTCCCTGCATCTGTTGTCCCTTTCCTGTTTGTCAGACGGGATAAATGGATGCGGATCTACATGCCTGGTCAGCCTCAACGCATCATTTCTGCAGAGCGTGAAAGGTATTTTTCTGAAGCTGTGTTTCGAAACCCCGTCCATATAGCTGGTATTCTTTATTCTGTAGTTCAGAAGGCGTTGTATATCCAGTTCGCTTACTATCATATGGCTGTCACGGCGGAATCGTTCAGATTCACACAGTACAGCACCGTTCTCGGCAATCAGAGCATGACCGCCGAATACTACGTCAGTAGTGGACTCATGGACTCCGGATGACACATAAACGTATCCCGCGATGCATTTGCGCGACTGCTGCCTGACCAGATCTCTCCTGTATTCCGCCTTCCCTATTACTTCGTTGCTGGCGGAAAGATTGAATATGACAGCCGCACCTGCAGCAGCCAGACATGAACTGGGAGGTATGGGAGTCCACAGATCCTCGCATATTTCGATGCCGAAGCAGACGGGATCCTGATCATGTGACATGAACAGCAGATCGGTACCAAAGGGCACTTTCCTGCCGAACAATTCGATGTGATCACTCTGGGCATTCCTGGCCGATGCAAACCAGCGTTCCTCTGAAAACTCGCTGTAACCAGGTATATATGTCTTAGGCACAACTCCGAGGATCTCCCCGTCCTGGATCACTGCTGCACAGTTGAAAAGCTGATTGTCCAGCAGCAGGGGCAATCCAGCTATTACGACTGTTTTGAGGCCTTCTGACAGCCGGAGGATATCTCCGAGCCCTTCCAGTGCCGCTTTGAGCAATCTGTCCTGCTGGAACAGATCTGCGCATGTATAGCCCGTAATGGATAATTCCGGGAACACGACGATCTCGACACCTGCTTTCCCGGCGTCTCTGATCATTTCTGTTATTTTCCCGACATTAAAGCTGCACGCTCCTACTCTAAGCTCCGGTATCGCCGCAGCAACTCTGATAAATCCGTGTTTCATATGATCCACTCCTGCCTTTTCTCTATATTGTCGCCCACTGCAACGCTTTGATACATCGAACCGGATAATGTACGCATGGGATCCCGAACGCTGCAGTACTTCGACAGGCTGGCAGAAGGCTGCCTGTCTGCCTGAATCCATCGACTCATACTGTCACAATATGATTATACCACTTATAGCTATAATTGGATACATGCGGCTTGTTTATATGCCCGACCTGCAGCATTACAGCAGGGTGCCCCGACCGTCAAAAATGCCTGCAGTTTTTCAACTGCAGGCATCAGCATCAGGGAGCCTGTCAAATATGTCCCTTACTTTTTCAGAATTGCAATGCGCGCAAGCACCTTCTCGTACATTTCACTGTACCTGACCTTTTTGGCTTGTTCCTCCTCAACGACTTTCGCAGGAGCCTTCGAAATAAATCCTTCATTGCTGAGCTTGCTGTTGACTCTTTCAAGCTCCTTCTCAAGATTAGCCTTCTCCTTCTCCAGCCTCTCAAGTTCCTTTGCGATATCCACCAGGTCCTCCAGTGGTATGAAAATCTCTGCGCCGGCCAGCACCGCCGTTACAGCATCATCCGGAACACCTGATTTATCAGCCTGTATAACGATCTCCGAAGCTCCTGCAAGACGCTCGATGAATCTTTTCCCGTCTTCCAGTATCCTGCGTTCTGAGTCTCCGGCAACAAATATCAGCTTGTTTTTCTTTGACGGGGGCACATTCATCTCCGCCTTTATGTTCCTGACCGCTTTTATGGCATCCATTATGAGCTCCATATCTCTCTCATCTCCGGCAAACTCCATACTCTCATCGTATACCGGCCATGCGGATATCATGATGCTGTCATCGTCATTTATAAGATTCCTGTATATTTCCTCGGTGACGAAGGGCATATACGGATGCAGCAGCTTCATGGCAACACCCAGGACATGGTTCAGTACCCACTGTGCCTCCAGTCTGGTTGGATCCTCCCTGTCGAAGAGCCTGGGCTTCACGAGCTCGATATACCAGTCACAGAACTCCTCCCAGATAAACTCATAAATCTTCTGAAGGGCGATGCCCAGTTCAAAGTTGTCAAGGTTTTCGGTCACTTCTCTGGCAAGAGTGTTAGCCCTGCTGAGGATCCACTTGTCAGCGGTCGTGAATTTGCTCCTGTCGACCCGGCTGAAGTCCGCATCCTCATCGAAATTCATCAGCACAAATCTCGTGGCATTCCATATCTTGTTGGCAAAATTCCTGCCGGCTTCCACCTTCTCCGTGGAAAATCTCAGGTCGTTCCCGGGCGAATTACCTGTAGTCAGAGCGAACCTCAGCGCATCAGTACCATACTTCCCGATCACTTCAAGAGGATCTATGCCGTTGCCGAGGGATTTGCTCATCTTCCTGCCCTGCGCGTCTCTGACTATACCATGGATGAATACATGACTGAAAGGCTCTTTTCCCATATGCTCAAGGCCTGAGAATATCATCCTCGCCACCCAGAAAAATATGATATCGTACCCTGTCACCAGCACATCAGTCGGATAGAAATACTCGAGATCCTTCGTCTTCTCCGGCCACCCCAGTGTGGAGAACGGCCACAGTGCCGAACTGAACCATGTGTCCAGTGTGTCCGGATCCTGTTCCAGATTTGATGATCCACATATTGGACAGGTGTCAGGCTGCTCGCGCGCGACTGTCATCTCTCCGCATCCCTGGCAGTAATATGCAGGTATGCGGTGTCCCCACCAGAGCTGTCTCGATATGCACCAGTCCTGGATGTTTTCCATCCAGTTGAAGTATATCTTTGAAAACCTTTCGGGCACAAACTTTATGGTACCGTTCCTGACTGCTTCTATCGCCGGCTCAGCCAGAGGTTTCATTTTTACGAACCACTGCCTCGAAAGGATAGGCTCGATAACTGTGTCACATCTGTAGCAAGTACCCACATTGTGGCTGTGGTTTTCGATCTTCTCCAGCAAACCCAGTTCCCTGAGATCTTCCACGATCCTCTTTCTTGCCTCATATCTCTCCATGCCGGCATACTTGCCTGCATTTTCATTCATAACAGCCCTGTCGTCCATGACCCTGATCTGCTGCAGATCATGACGCAGACCCACTTCAAAGTCATTGGGATCGTGAGCCGGTGTTATCTTGACCACACCTGTCCCGAACTCCTTGTCTACATAAGAATCTGCAATCACAGGGATCTCCCTGTCCATCAGGGGCAGTATGACAGTTTTCCCGATCAGATCACTGTATCGCTCATCCTCCGGATTGACTGCAACGGCGGTATCTCCGAGCATCGTCTCGGGTCTGGTGGTGGCTACTGTCACAAATCCGCCACTGTCTTTTATCGGATACCTGATATGCCAGAAGCTGCCATCCTGCTCTTCATGCTCCACTTCTGCGTCCGATATGGATGTGCAGCATTTGGGACACCAGTTGATTATGCGGTCTCCTCTGTAGATGAGGCCTTTCTCATAGAGCCTGACGAAAACCTCCAGTACAGCCTTTGAAAGACCCTCGTCCATGGTGAACCTTTCCCTGTCCCAATCGCATGAGCTCCCGAGCTTCTTGAGCTGCTCAACTATCCTGCCGCCATAGACCCTTTTCCATTCCCATGCTCTCTCGAGGAATTTCTCCCTGCCTATGTCTTCTTTCTTCAGGCCTTCCTTTGCCATGGTCTCAACGATCCTGGCCTCTGTAGCTATACTGGCATGGTCTGTGCCCGGCAGCCACAGTGCGCAGTAGCCCTGCATCCTCTTCCACCTGATGAGTATATCCTGCAGCGTATTGTCAAGGGCATGCCCCATATGGAGCTGGCCTGTGATATTTGGCGGAGGTATCACAATGGTGTAAGGTGTTTTGCTGCTGTCCGGCACAGCATGGAAATATTTCTTTTCCATCCATTCATTATAGAGTCTGTCCTCCACCTGTGACGGATCATATTTTTTTGCCAACTCTCTTATTCTTTGCAATTCGATCTCCTCCCGGTCACATTTAATATCAGATATTTACATCACGAAATATGGTATGGGCACAGCAGGATGTGTCTGGCACAGAATTTGTCCCGTTTCTTTCCCGTCGGCTGTCCCGGTCATGCTACATATTATTGAAAACGATCAGCAACAGTATGAGTCCCGGCAAAAAGACCATCATGCCGTAAAGCTTGATGTTCACCGTTGCCTTCAGCATTTTGTATTCTTCGAGCTCTTCTTCATCCATCCCGGATTCATTCTCTAATATCACTTTCCTGTCAAGACCATATCTCTTTGCGATTTTTTTCGCTCCTGCCACCATAATCAGGCCGGCAATCAGAAACAGGCCTGCCAGTATTTTGAGTATCAGCATATGTCACTTCCTTTCAAAAACAAAACCCCTCATCCAAACTCATTGGACGAAGGGCTACGCTCCGCGGTACCACCAAAATTCCCTTTACAGGGCTGCTCACAGGAATAACGGTTCCTCATCCGCTGCAGTTATTCCGCACATCCCGGCAGGATCAAAGCTGCGATCCTGTCCTGCAAATATGTGACGGCTTTTTACTGCAGAACTCCCGGGCGACCTTCAGCAGCCTTATCCCCGAAAGACCTTCCAGCCTGTGGGTCTTTCTCTCTTGCAGTCCTTCACGGTATCTCATGTGATACCCTGAACGCCTTTTGGGGCAGATATCTGCCTACTCCTCCCGTTCAACGTCTGGTGCCATATTAAAAATTATGTGCTTAATATAATATATGAAACTAAAAAAAGTGTCAAGGTAAACCGGGTTCACTTATTGAACCTGCTGGTGTTATTATGTATAATTTACTTGTTGTTAGCAAAAGGCAGAAAAACTTTGCAAATGAGTGGAGTGTTATTATGGATATATTAAAAGGCGGCGTGACGGCGCCTGAAGGTTTTTTTGCCACCGGTGTGGCATGCGGGCTCAAGAAGGACGGCAGGAAGGATCTTGCCATCGTGTGCTCGGAGGACAGTGCTGCAGTGGCTGGTGTTTTTACGACGAATAAGGTCAAAGGGCATTCACTGCAGTTGACAATGGAGCATGTCAAAACCGGCTATGCCAATGCCATAGTTATCAACAGCGGCAATGCCAATGCCTGTGTCGGCGAGCAAGGTTATGAGGATGCGCTCAGAATAGCAACGGTCACCTCCGGATTGCTCGACTGTGAGCCGGATGATATCCTGGTAGCCTCCACAGGTGTGATCGGAGAGCGTCTGAACATGGATGCCATCGTGCCTGCCCTTGAAGAACTGGTATCAAACATGGGTCCGGATGGAGGGAAATATGCTGCTGAAGCCATCATGACTACGGATACTGTTCCCAAAGAGATCGCAGTGGAACTGGAACTGCAGGATACGAAGGTGGTCATAGGCGGCATGGCCAAGGGTTCAGGCATGATACACCCCAATATGGCCACAATGATCGGCATTATCACCACTGATGCCAACATATCCAGAAAGCTGCTGGACAAGGCACTCAAGACTGTCGTGAGTTCCACATTCAACAGAGTCACTGTCGACGGAGATACCAGTGTCTGCGATATGGTGGTCATATTTGCCAACGGCATGGCGGAAAACCCCGGCATCATAAATGAAGGAGAAGATTATGAGAACTTCGTGAAGGGACTCGAATACGTCTGCACGTATCTGTCCAGGCTGATCGCCGGCGACGGCGAAGGTGCTACAAAGCTGGTCGAAGTCGTGGTCGAAGGAGCAGGCAAACAGGATGATGCATACAAAGCCGCCTGTGCAGTGGCAAAGTCTCCGTTGGTAAAAACGATGCTGTTTGGCAATGATGTCAACTGGGGCAGGATAATGACAGCAGTCGGATATTCAGGAGCAGAATTCGACCCTGCTTTTGTCGATATATATATCGGTGACATGCTTGTGTGCAAAGCCGGGGGTGCCGTTGATTTCGACGAGACAGATGCCCGGAGACTGCTGGAAAAAAGAGAAGTCAGACTGCTCATAAAGCTCAACAGGGGTATATATGCGGATCGCGTCTGGACATGTGATCTTTCTGATGATTATGTAAAGATAAACGCAAGTTACCGCACATAGCAGCCGATATAAACTATAGAAAATACAAGGAACAGGGAGGGGTCATAGTGGGTGTGAAGCAGTACGTGGTGTTTATGATCGATGGTGATGAGTTCGGCCTTGAAATCGAAAATGTCAGCATTATCGAGAGGATGCTCGAAGTATTCAAAATTCCGAACACGCCTGATTACATCGAAGGACTGGCTAATCTGAGAGGTAAGGTACATACCATATTCAATCTCAGAAAACGTTTCCATCTGCCCTGTCCCGAATTCAGTGAAGACACAAGGGTAATAATCGCCAGGACTGCAGACGATTCAGTAGTAGGTCTTATCGTTGACGGAGTGCGTGAAATAATAAAGATCGAGGACAGCCAGTACGAACCTGTGCCTGCAGCGTTGTCAAGCGTCAGGGACAAGTTCCTGAGCGGCACTGCAAAAGTCGGTGACAGACTGATATTACTGCTGGATCTGGAAAAGGTCATCAAGGAAGAAGATATTCCTCCGGAAAAGCCAGCAAAGAAGGGTAGAGCGAAGAAAACTTCAAAGTCCGGAAAATAACAGCACCAGCAGAAACATGGGCTGGTGGTATCGAAGTCATAGCAGCATCATATCACATCAGATACGGACGCCAGCTATATGCAGGAACCTGACATATGCCGGCTTAAAGTCCACCAGCGGGTAATAGTCTGTATCGAAGGTATGTGCTGCTACTAATATCCCTTCCAGAGTCGGCGGGCCGGAAACTTTTACGATGACCGGTGAGTGATGGAAGTGGCTGCTGTCGGCAAACGACAGTTGAGCGATATCCCCGGGCTGCACATCTGAAACATCCACTTCTTCTGCAAAAGGACCTGCTCCCCTGTTGTTGATGAGAAAGTTGTAAAGGTAGTTCACTCCCGTCCAGGATGCTGTCCTGTTATAAGAGTTGATGTAATACCAGCCATAGACCGGCGTATGGTTCATGATCCCGCTTCCCGCATATATGCACTGCGAAGCGAAGTTGGTACAGTCCCCACCCAGTTTTTCGAAGTCATAATAGGCCGGATTTCGCTCATAAGCCCATCTATGTGCATACCGGACAGCCTTGTCCCTGTCGTAGGGTTTTATTGTTCTCTTCCTGCCACCAGCAGCAAAATACATCATATTCCCCGCAAGCATCAAAGGATCTCCTTTATCATCCTATGCCGGAGAAAGACAAGGTGACACCCCGACCATATGGAAAAAACCTTGCAGCAGCATCGCCCTGCCTCTTTCCATAAAAAAGAGCTGCCGCTGGCCCCGTATCATCGCGCAGAAATGATACGAAACCCACGGCAGCCGTCGCTGAACGCTTTTCTATGCGCTGATCCCGGACATTGTTGCTGTATGTCTCAGGCAATCAGATCTCAGTCCTCAAGTATATAGCTGTTGAGTATAGCTTCAAGCATTTCCTGTCTGCCTGATTCAACAGTGACCTTGTCAAGGTCCAGTACATACTGCTCGAGCTCCTTGAAACCTACCTTATTTTCGACAATATCTTTGCCAATGCCGCTGGTGTAGCTCTTGTACCTGTCAGCAACGAATTTGTCAAACTTACCGTCTTCCACTATCTTCGCTGCAATCTTCAGACCTTTTGCAAAAGTATCCATCCCGGCGATATGGCCGTAGAACAGATCCTCAGGCTCGAAGGAACCTCTCCTGACCTTGGAGTCGAAATTCAGGCCGCCTGTTGTGAAGCCTCCCATTTTGAGAACTTCCAGCATAGCGAGCGTCGTGTCATATATGTTCGTCGGGAACTGGTCTGTATCCCATCCCAACAGCAGGTCGCCCTGATTCGCATCTATGCTTCCGAGCATATCATTGATGCGGGCTACCCTGAGCTCATGCTGGAAGGTGTGCTGTGCCAGCGTTGCATGGTTTGCCTCGATGTTCAGCTTGAAATAGGGTTCAAGTCCGTATGCCCTGAGGAAGCCTATCACTGTCGCTGCATCAAAATCATACTGATGCTTTGTGGGCTCCTTCGGCTTGGGCTCTATCAGGAACTGACCTTCAAAGCCGATCTCCTTCGCATAGTCGACTGCCATTCTGAGGAAGCGCGCCATATTGTCGAGCTCCAGTTTCATGTCGGTATTGAGCAGTGTCTCATATCCTTCCCTGCCGCCCCAGAATACATAGTTCTGGCCGCCCAGTTCCTTCGTGATCTCCATAGCTTTTTTAACCTGGGCACAGGCATATGCAAATACGTCAGCATTGGGGGATGTGGAAGCACCGTGTGTGAATCTCGGATGCCCGAAAGCATTGGTGGTTCCCCACAAAAGCTTGACACTGCTGTCCTTCATCCTGTCCTTGATCGCCGCGACGATGATGTCGAGCCTCTTATTGGTTTCCCTCAGCGTGTCGGCTTCAGGTGCTATGTCCCTGTCATGGAAACAGAAAAACGGGGCCCCGAGCTTTTCACAGAATTCGAAATTCGCTTCTACCTTGGCCTTTGCCAGATCCATCGGATCCGTTATATGGTTCCAGGGTCTGACAGCAGTTCCAACCGGTCCGAACGGATCGGTTCCCGTTCCCTGGAAAGTGTGCCAGTATGCCACGGCAAACCTCAGATGATCCTCCATCCTCTTGCCGGCTACTACTTCGTCTGCATTGTAGTATTTGAATGCCAGCGGGTTGTCGGAGCCTTTGCCCTCATACTTGATTTTTTGTACACCCTTGAAATACTCAGCCATAATCTAACCTCCATTTTTTTATTTTTGATTTATAAATCTTTAAGTGATGCATTACGCTGTCTATCTGCCAAACAAGTTTTTGAGAGGGATTATCGCCGCCCCCAGCGTTGAAGCTCTTTCGCCTATCTCTGAAATAACGAGCTCGACATTCGAAGCAGGTCTCTTAAGTGCCTTGGTGTCGATGATGCTTCTAAGTGTACCCAGGACCAGATCGCCATATACGGTAAAGTCCTTGCCCAGTACGATCATGGATGGGTTGAGCGTATTGATCAGATTGGATAATGCTATGCCGATATAACGCGTAGCCTCATCAAGAACATTGATCGCCGCAGCATCCCCTTCCCTTGCAGCCTCCGCTATATCCTTCAGCGTTATCTCATCGATATTTTCCAGGTCATTCAGACTGGAAACGACCCCCTGTCTGACGATCCTCCTTGTCTTCTCGATGATGCTGACGGTGGAAGCCACTGTCTCAAGGCATCCATAGTTACCACAGCCACACCTGGGTCCATTTTCATCTACGACTATATGACCCACTTCTCCGGCACTGCCATTGGTTCCCCTGTAGGGCCTGCCGCCGGTGAAAATGCCTGCGCCTATTCCCGATTTGATATTCAGGCAGACAAAATTTCCTGCCACCTGGCATGATCCTATCCAGTTCTCACAAATAGCAGATGCCATTGCCTCGTTTTCGATGTAGACAGGAAGTCCCAGCTTCGATTTGAGCATCCCGGCAGGATCTGCATCCTCCCATCCGATATTCGGAGCCAGCACGACCCTGCGGGATTTGGAATCCACCATTCCGGGTACTGAGATCCCCACTCCCAGCAGTCTTTCTTTCTTGATGGAGAACTTCTGCATTATGTTCCTGACGCATGCAGCAGATGCCATAACTGCCATCTCCGGCGTGTTGACGCGCAGCGGGACAGATCCCTCATGCAGTACCTGGCCGGTTATGTCCATCAGTACGAACTGTATTATGTCGACCTCTATATCCAGTCCCACAGAATACCATGAGTTCGGCTTCAGTTCCAGAAGCACCGGCTTTCTTCCGCCGCTCGACTCACCTGTTCCAACTTCATGGATATACTCCCTCTCTATCAGCGAAGATACTATGCCGCTGATGGCAGTGGGCGACAATCCGGTCTCCTTTGAAAGCTCCGCTCTTGAAACAGCCTGTTTCATACGGATCAGGTCCAATATGCCCGTCTCATTATAAGCTTTTAAGAATTTGCTGTTTCCGGTCTTACCTTTTGTCATTTACAAACCTCATATGTTTTTCATTATCTGTGACAGATCCCTGAAGTCCTTCTTAAGTGATCTGTATAGCTGACCATACAGCTCGTAGAACCTGGAATAAACCTCAATGTTCCGTGGAACCGGCTGCTGGACATCCACCGGCTTGATAGCTGTGTCACATGCCTCAGCCACATCCTTATAAACACCTGTGCCGACTCCGGCCAACAGAGCCGCGCCCAGTGCGGGACCCTCGCTGGAATTGATGGTGGTTATCGGGAGTCCGAAAACATCAGCCTGCATCTGCTTCCACAGCCTGCTCTTGCCTCCGCCGCCCGAAGCACGTACCTCTTTTATATCCACTCCCAGATCCGCGATGATGCTAAGGCAGTCCTTAAGGCTGAAAGCAACACCTTCCATGACGGATCTTATCATATCACTCTTCTTATGTACTGTTGAAAGTCCAAAGAACACACCCCTGGCATCTGAGTCCAGGTGGGGGGTCCTTTCGCCGATAAGATACGGCAGATATATCAGGCCATTGCTTCCCGGCTTCACTTTTTCCGCTTCCTTATCCATCAATACATAAGGATCGACATCCATAAGCTCGGCAACGCTCATTTCTTCTCTGCACAGATTGTCTCTGAACCATTTAAGCGAGAATCCTGCTGCCTGGGTGACACCCATTACATGCCATGTGTTCGGTACGGCATGGCAAAATGTCTGGAGTCGTCCCTGCGGATCTATTTTGATCTTGTCAAGATATGCAAATACAACACCAGATGTACCAATGGTCGAAGATACTACTCCAGGTTTGACTATACCATTGCCCACAGCACCAGCCGCCTGGTCTCCGCCACCGCCGACCACTGGCGTTCCGGGCTTCAGTCCTGTCACTGAAGCTGCTTCCTGGCTGACATGGCCGCTGACCTCCTGGGACTCATAAAGTTCACCCAGCCACTGTTTCTCGATCCCCAGCTTCGAAAGCACCTCATCGCTCCAGCACCTTCCCGGTATATCCATCAACTGCATACCGCTGGCGTCAGAAACTTCCGTGGCAAATTCGCCAGTCAGTCTGAACCTGACGTAGTCCTTCGGGAGAAGGATTTTCTTGATCTTTTCAAAAACATCAGGCTCATTATTCTTCACCCACATTATCTTTGATGCAGTAAAACCTACGAGTGCAGGATTTGCCGTGATCTCTATCAGCCTTTTCTCACCGACAAGTGAAGTTATCTGCTCGCATTCTGCCGTGGTCCTCTGGTCACACCAGATGATAGAGCGTCTGAGCACTTTGTTGTCTGAATCAAGCAGGACCATGCCGTGCATCTGACCGGACAGCCCTATGCCGCTGATATCTTCTGCCTTTACCCCGCTTTTGGCCAGCACCGCGCGGATCCCATCACAGGCAGCCTGCCACCAATCCTCGGGATCCTGCTCAGCCCATCCTATCTGAGGCTGGTAAAGCGGATATTCCCTGAGTGCGCTGGCTATGGTTTTGCCGTGCTCATCGAATAAGACCGTCTTGGTGCCTGACGTTCCAATGTCAATACCTAACAAGTAAGCCATAGTCTCCCCTCCCGATTTGATCTTTTTAATATTACATTATTAAGTATACTACTTCAGCCGCTGCAAATCAATGAAATACGTCAATAAAATAAAACTTTTTGATGCACTAAATAAACTCACATTATAATCGACCTGCATGTACTAAACTTATGCATTCCGGCAGAAAAATGAAGTATTATAAGACTAATAAATTGCCCCATATCGCTAATAATAATTCTGAAGTCAAATCATAAGGAGGCCAGACCATGAGAGCTCAAAAGATGGATCGCCCGAATGAAGGCATCATCTGTTCCGTGGATACCTGCTATTTCTATATGCAAGGCGACCGCTGCAGTGCATCACAGATCCATGTCGAACCGAAAGGTTCCAGGACATCTGAACAAACTGACTGCGCTACTTTCTACTACAAACAGGATAATAGCTGACTTTACCTGCCCCATATCTTCAAATTAATTGGCAGGCTCCATGGTGTCCGGCAGAAGCCGGCATCATGGAGCCTTCTTTATCATTTGACCTTCATCACTTAAAATGAATTGAAGTTATCCTTTCTGCAGGATACTCAATAGAAACAACTGCCACCTATGAACTCCCTGATGATGGAGTTGGCAGGCACATCTTTTTCGTCTATCGGCAGGAAATAACTCAGGAATTCGATGAGCCTTCTCGCCTCGGAGTATTCCACGGTACTGTTGTCGATCTCCAGGAGCAGCGGCTCGGCGTATGTCTTCAAAACACCCAGCTCATACATCAGCGCCGAGTTGAACATGACATCGGCACTTTCCTGGAACGGGAAGATATTCTTCTCCTCACCGCGCCTGACGGAGGGCCATCTCCTGATAGTGCTCACTGCACTGCAGCCTCTGAACTGGTGGTCCCTGATTATCCGCCTGAGGATCCTGTTGTCCGTCGTCGGGATCCTGTTATGGTCATCGATGTTCATCGATGTGAGTGCGCTTACATATATCTTGAACTTGCTTTCCCGCGGTATCTCCGCAGTGAGCTTTTCGTTGAGTCCATGTATGCCTTCGATGATCAGTACATGATCATCATCTATCTGCAGTTTTCTGCCCACCGGCTCCCTTGATCCGGTATTGAAATTGAATAGCGGCAGTTCCACCTCTTTGCCCTGGATGAGCTCATTGAGCTGCTTGTTGAACAGCTTCACGTCTATCGCTTCGAGTGCTTCATAATCGTATTCTCCGTCCTCGTCCCTGGGCGTTTCCTCACGATTGACAAAATAGTCATCCAGCGATATGGTGACTGGCTTAAGGCCGTTGACCCTCAACTGTATGGAAAGTCGCTGGGCGAATGTGGTCTTGCCTGATGATGAAGGACCGGATACGAGGATGATCTTTTTCCTGTGCCCGCTGTCGGCGATCATGTCTGCTATATTTGCTATCTTCTTTTCGTGCAGCGCCTCGGAGATCCTTATTATCTCAGTGATCCTGCCCTCCTTGACAAGATTGTTGAGTGCGCCCACATTCTCGATCTCCAGTATGCGGCCCCATCTTTTGAATTCCAGATATATGTTGAACAGCTTTTCCTGCTCAATAAATTCAGGCAGTCTCCCCGGTGATGATTTATCGGGAAACCTTATAATGAGCCCACCCTGATAGTATTTAAGTCCGAATACCTTTATATATCCGGTATCAGGAGCCATATAGCCGTAGAAATAGTCATCCATGCCACCACAGTTGTATATCGTGACAAGTGCCTTGTTTCTGTGCTCAATGGCATGGTATCTGTCCATCCTGCCGCTGGACTCGAACAATGCCTCCGCTTCCTGAAGTGGAAGCTCTCTTTTCTCAAAGGGTATCGCCTGTTCTGCTATCTCATGCATTCGGTCTTCGATAAGCTTAACTTCATGCGGCTCAAGCTCCTTTTCACCCCTCAGCTCACAGTACAACCCCCTGCTTACCGCATGGCTGATGATTACTCTTCTGTCAGGAAACAGATCGTTGGCCGCTTTCATGAATATGAAATACAGGCTTCTTCTGTATATCCTCATCCCGTCTTCCTCTGTCAGGTCTATGAAGCTCACATTGCAGTCTTCTTGCAGCCCATATGTCAGCTCCTTGATATCATTGTCCACTCTTGCCGCAATTATGGCTTCACGGCGCAGGCTGGCGAATTCACGAGCCAGTTCAAGCAGTGTCGTGCCTTTACGGACGACTGCAGTTTTTTCCCCTGAATCAAAAGTGATCGTTATCTGCTCTTTTGTATATGTCATTTGCTTTCTCCTCACTCTTTTGGATATTTCTCTGTTCTATTTTCTATTATAGTACATTTATTATATGTTTGACAGGAATGTTTGTTATAAGTTAATATGAAATGAAAAATTTTATCGGGGAATGATCGTAAAATGAGCGAAAAGACGGAATCAGGCAGGATCAACACTATTAAGGCTGAAACAGAACGAAGAAGGACCTTTGCAATAATTTCACATCCTGACGCAGGAAAAACCACCATCACTGAAAAACTTCTGCTGTATGGAGGTGCCATCAGACTCGCAGGTGCCGTCAAGGCCAGGAAATCAGGCAGCTATGCCGTTTCGGACTGGATGGAGATAGAGAAGCAGAGAGGTATATCAGTTACCAGCAGCGTCATGCAGTTTGAATATGACGGATATTTCATAAATATACTTGATACTCCGGGTCATCAGGACTTCAGTGAAGACACTTACAGGACGCTTATGGCAGCCGACAGCGCCGTGATGCTCATTGACGGTGCAAAAGGAGTGGAGGCACAGACAATAAAGCTGTTTCATGTCTGTAAAATGCGGGGCATCCCCATATTCACCTTTATCAATAAAATGGACAGGGCAAGCAAGGACCCCTTTTCTCTGATGGAAGAGATCGAAAACGTACTTGGCATACGCTCATATCCCATGAACTGGCCAATTGGCACTGACGGGGATTTCAAGGGCGTATACAACAGAAAACTCCAGCAGATAGAGCTGTTTGAAGGGAGCAGGCATGGCAGTACCGTTGTAAACTCCATCAGAGGATCTGTCGACGATCCCGTATTTGCTGACCTTTTGGGCAGTCATTACCACGACAGACTGCAAGAGGAGATCGAACTGCTGGATATAGCCGGTGATGAATTCTCGTTGAAAAAAGTCCTTACCGGAGAATTGACTCCCATGTTCTTCGGAAGCGCCATGACGAATTTCGGAGTACAGCCGTTCCTGGAGGAGTTCCTGGAAATGGCTCCGCCGCCCGGAGCGAGAATGTCTGATGCAGGTGAGATCGATCCTGTATCTGAGAGCTTTTCCGGATTTGTCTTCAAGATCCAGGCAAATATGAACCCGACCCACAGGGACAGGCTGGCTTTCATACGCGTCTGCTCCGGCAGATTCACAAAAGGCATGTCAGTTTATCATGTGCGGGCCGGCAAGGAAGTCAGGCTGGCGCAGCCCCAGCAATTCATGGCCCAGGATCGGGCTATCGTGGAAGAAGCCTACCCGGGCGATATCATAGGGGTGTTTGATCCTGGCATATTCAGGATTGGCGATACGCTGTGCGAAGGTAACAGGCGTTTCAGGTACGAAGGCATCCCTGTATTCCCTGCTGAGCACTTTGCCAGAGTCTCTCCCGCAGATTCGATGAAGAGAAAGCAATTCATCAAAGGCATCTCTCAGCTTGCGGAGGAAGGGGCGATCCAGGTATTCAGGCAGCCTGATTCAGGCATGGAATCGATAATAGTGGGAGCTGTCGGGATCCTGCAGATCGAAGTGCTGGAGCACAGACTGAAGCATGAATACGGCGTCGATCTTAAAATCAACCACCTTCCCTACAGGTATGCAAGATGGATAGCTTCGGAGGTGGACGATACGGCAGGGCTCAACCTCACAAGCTCGACCATGGTGGTGCAGGACAGCGGAGAAAAGTCGGTTTTGCTCTTTGAAAACGAATGGAATATCAGGTGGGCCGAAGAAAAAAACAGCGGACTGACCCTTACCGACATTCCCGGAACTACAGATGACCGCCATTCCAGAACTATGTAATACAAGTGCTGGTGTCTGAAACAGATTACCCGACAATAACATCATAGCCTTACTTTAACGCGGCACAGAATTGATGTATAATATATGTAGTCAATTTTTTCATTATCTATCACAAATCATAACGGAGCAGTCGGATGGATCATCAGGCAAGTGTTAACGGCGCAAATAACAATGGCACGTATAATGTGCAAAGGAATCATAAGGTCATGACCGAGGGCGAAAGTCCGGATGCATTGATACTGCTGCTTCAGGGAAAGCTTGAAGCTTACATTTCTTCTGCAGGCAGCCAGCCCGCTCCTGCGGACTCTGACAATACAGTCCGCATCGGATATAAACTTTTCGACCTCGATGAGAACATCTTTATAGGTGCCAATGAGCTGTTTACCAATGGAAAAAACATGATGACATACATTGCCGCCACAGACTGCTGTCTGTTCTCCCGCCCTGCGCAGAGCAGGCATGAACTGAGAGAACTGGTCAGTAAGCAGAAAGAGTATGGTGCATATATAATCAATTCAATATGTTATCTGATACTCAACTCATACCAGGCTCTCGGCAGGGCACTCTCATTGTGTCGTGCCATAGACAGCATATACCGCAATCTGTGTGCCTACTATGTATCAATTGTCGACACATACGAATTGGACCCGCTATCCGGAAATGTTTCTGAAACAGGCAGATCCGCAGCTGAAAATCTGCAAGAGAAAGGCATCACGATACCCCCAGCCTTCAGCAGGCAATTCACGGAATCAGAAGAAGCGGGTATCTCAGTATCTATCCGGGAAGATGCCGGTTTGCAGGACCAGGTCCTCTATTACCAGCGCCTGAACAGCATATCGCCTGACATCAGGAAATCCTTCTTTTCAGCGGACATGTACGTGACCGGAAAACATGCGGCTGAAGCATCACAGTGCCTTGAAATCATAATAGCCGACCTGCGCAGGGTCTTCAGACATATGGAAGAGATCATCAGTTTCCTCTACAGCACTGACGAGGATAATGCCTACAGCGCATTTATAAAAGCCGCCTTCGAGATGAGAGAAAAGAACATCGACTATACACCTGCATTGGATGCCGCATCATACATATATGACAAGCTGAAGGACATATCCTCACACATGGATCAGGAATACAAGCACGATACAGGCATCGATTTCGATTATTTCGAGCATTTGCATACAGACAGGACAGCAGCATTGTCTGTCCTGGAACAAACTGACGGAAAATCAGGCAGCATATCTGTTTCACCGGACTCGATACTCAGCCTGCCCGAGGAGTTGAACAACAGTGCGGTCAGGATCCTGGAATACGCCGGGATCCCGGAAGATAAAGCAACCTGCTTCATGATGAATCTCACAGCATTCAGAAACCTCAAGGACAAGCTTTCAACCGATGAAACCGCCAGGACCGTCAGAAAAGCAGTAGCAGATCAGTTTTTTGACATCTACTCTGAAGTCTTCAGAAAAGCCCTCCAAACAAAGGATGACTCCAGGTTGATCAGGATGTTCCTGTCCTTTGGCTATATGGATGAAAAACTCCTTGACACAGATCAGATAATGGCTATCTACAAGCTGGCAGGCATGGATCATGTCACCGAAGATGTCAATGTATACTTCATGCATGAATGGTTGAACGAAATATACAGCATGTCAAAGGATCCGTCGGTAGACAGTTTTGGCCATGATTATGCAGATACGTTCCGGCAGCTTAAAAAGCAGGGAAAGCTGACCGACAGCGATAAAGCGGCCTATATGAACAATCGCGAAGACAGGCTGACCTTCGAGATCACCAATATGGTAAAAAACAACCATAAACTGGTCCAGGGCAGGATATCTACGTATTTTCCCATACTGCACAGAGATGCCGCTCCTTACGACCCTGACCGCGCATTCGTTTCGCCCTCCGTCATCCGTGAAAAGCTGAACAGAGTGCTGGAGATAGACTACTCACTCTTCCACAGGGAGATACATTACAGAAATGACGAAAAGGGTATAGAAAAAGAGCTGATTATGAAAAAAGTGATGCCTGACATACTGCTCATGCCTGTTTACGGTACAAAGGCAATGATGTGGCAGGAGATCACCGGAAGAGTCAGGAGCAGCCCGGGGAGATTCATACTGCCGGTTTTCACCGATGAAAATCTCGACGATATGATCATCAGGCTGGCGGGCAATTTCAGATGGGAGCTCTGCAGGACCATGATGGGCTCAGCATGGAATGATATCACGCAAAGCTCCCTGACGGCCGATTATGCGGACTATATACAGTTCTACCGCAAAAACCGTGAACTCACCGAAGAAGCAAAGGAAAAGGTTAAATCTTTGATTTCGAAATATCGCAACAGGCTGCGGGAAATATTCACCTCGGAATATGAGATATGGATATGCAATGAATCCAACGGGAACCCCCGGCTCAACAGAGTTGCAAGGAGTATATTCTTCAAGCACTGCCCGTTTTCCAGGCAGATCAGAGAGCAACTGGAAAAGCAGCCTATCTACTCAGACCTGCTTTCGCAGTTCAAGATCCAGCGTGCCAGAAAGGTGAAGGAACTGGAAAACAGGTATAAGACATATATCAGGGCAAACGGCTCACTGGATCAGGCATTGCAGGAAAACCTGGACTTCTATAAGATCATGTGACTGTTTAAATCGTATGTTAATATGCTTTGTTTGATCTATCTTGCCCTTGGTATCATATTTGCAAAATTGGTTTTCTGCTTCGTCAGGTATTCCTGGAACATATACCTGGTAGCTATATCATAATGTGTCAGTTGAAGACCGTATTCGAAGCTGTCATTGACCAGCCTGTTTTTCCAGACTACCATGCCGCTGAAGTAAAACATGTTCTTTTCAGTAATCAGATCGATATCTATCTGCTCTTCCACATCAAGCTCCACTTCAGAAATCACCATCATTCCATAAAGGCTGATGTTCCTGACAAGCATATGGAGCCTTTTTTTGGAGTACTTTTTTCGGGCGCTGATCATAAGTGATACGGGATATCTTTCAAATACACGCCGCTCATGGGGTACTTCTTCATTGCGCATGATCAGCGTGATACAGCAGGATTGCTGGTCAATGTCAGCTACATCCGCTGACATGGTCATTATTCTGTCAGTGTCATGGCTGATCAGCACCACAGGATCAAGAGGCTGGAACATATCTGTCTTGCCTGAGACAGGCGCGAGCCTGAGCTCCTTACCAGCTAATTCCACCACATTGCATCTTAAAAGGTAATCGATACTATAGATACTGAGAAGTATTTCATAACGCGGGTCTATTGTCATAATACCTCCAAAAACAATATGATGTGAACATTAGCAGGTTAGATAAGATAATCTCAAAACTCACTGTCTGTTATTCTTTATGGATATATTTTAACAAAATATATCCAATATATCAATTATAACAAGGCATCAGTTCACTAATTCAAAGAAATCTTCTGAAGCAGGAGTCTTTTTGAACCGATTTGCTAACCAACTGGCCTGAATCGTTCACACAAGAAGCGGGGTTAACATAAAATACAATATATCGGAGGTGGTTTTCAATGCATTCACATTACTATCTTGGCAAAACAACGATAGATGACCGGCATTGGCATAACTATGAGGGAATGACGAGCTGCGACCGCAACGAACCAGGCCACATTCATTATATGAGCGGGAAAACTTCTCTTGCCGACGGGCATGTCCATGAATACCGCAATGCCACCGGTCCGGCGATATATGTGGGCGGGAAGCACTATCACATGTACTGCGCGATAACCAAAGTTGCCGATGGACATGTGCATAAATACGAAGACGCAACACACAAATACTATGACGAGTATTTTGCAAAGTGTCCGCCCTGCAAGGATCCGTGCAAATGAAGCTCTGCCGGTTCAAGTGAAGCTCTGCTGGCCCAAATGAAGCTCTGCTGGTGCCAGCGAAACACTACCGGTACAAATGCACGTTATGCGGCATTGATACAAGGAAAGTCAAAACAATAAAGCAGAAGGGCAGCAACAACACTCAGGATGCAAGGCAGCACCCATATACGGGAAGTTGCCTTGCGCTGTTTTTCTCTCCTTTGTTGCACGCAATCACTGAATGCAGCCATCATTCCACTATATTTGATAGTTGATCCCTGGTCATATCCCCGGGGTGCCGTCAGGGAATGCCCGGGACCGCTGAAAAAGTTTCAGTCGATTTTCCGTACCATTTTTGGACTTCTGGGACAAAAAAACACTTGGAGAGCCTTTTCAGAAGCAAAATAGTCTACATAAAACCCGCATAATTAACATTACGTATAGTTGTAATGGAAAAAAATCAATAATTATCCGCCCAGAAATCCGAAAACGGTACAGAAAAACATGAAAAACTGGAAAAACTATCGTACCATTGCCCAGAAGTCCAAAAATGGTACAACGAACCGGATCGATTACTTTCAAAACGCAACAATCGCCGGATGCACACACAGAAGTTTACACTTTCAGGTAGTCTGCTGTCGTGTAAGAGTCATTGGTAAATGAGGAAAATTTACAATGCATTTGCAACAATTAGATATTGCATACGCAATTCACAAACAGGATATGATAAAAACCCGCTAACCGTTGAAATTAGCGGGTTTTACCTTGGCATTTGCCTGGTGAGCCATCCGCGACTCGAACGCGGGACACCTTGATTAAAAGTCAAGTGCTCTGCCGACTGAGCTAATGGCCCATAACTGTATTGTATACACCTGTGTGTCTGAGCCACACAAGTATATATAATACAGTACGATCTGCTGTTTTGTCAACCTCAGATCCGATATTCTTTTTTCCCATCAGATAATGGCCAAAAAACACCTCTACGGCAGACCTCAGCCGTTTTTGGATTCCAAATATTCGTTCAGTTCTTTCACGATCTCATCTACATCCACACCATGCACTGCGCATGCCTCTTCAAGAGTCTCTCCGGATGCAGACGGGCAGCCGAGGCAGGGCATCCCGATCCTGAGCAGTATCGGCACAGTGCCCCTGTCCAGTGATAAAATATCAGCGATTATCATATCCTTGGTTACTTTTGCCATGATAAACCTCCTGTAAAATATTGAAGTTCATTTTTACAAATTACAGTTTATTATACACTATTGTTGACTTAAAATATACCCTGTTTTATGATCGATAATCAAAGTGTTAACAAATCTCACATCTTGCGATTTTGTGCGAAGACATGCTGAAATCGTCTCCGACCGGAACTGTACAGATCCCTGCCTTCACTGTCGATGATAACAACAGCCGGAAAATTCCTGACCACCAGCTTTCTCAGCGCTTCCGGACCCAATTCCGGGAAGGCGGCGATTTCTTCAGAAACGATGCATTTGGAAAGCAGTGCACCGGCTCCGCCCACGGCTCCAAAGTAAACAGCCCCGAATTTTCTCATAGCTTCCACTACTTCATCACTTCTGAGACCTTTCCCTATCATTCCGGCAAGTCCCAACTCTATGAGCCTTGGCGTATATACATCCATCCGCCCGCTGGTGGTGGGTCCTGCAGATCCGATCACATGGCCGGGCCTTGCGGGACATGGCCCCACATAATATATGATCTGATCCTTTATGTCGAAAGGCAGTTCTTCCCCTTTATCCAACATTTCGATAAGCCTTTTGTGAGCAGCATCCCTGGCAGCATATACGACTCCGTTGATTTCAACATGGTCGCCGGATTTGAGCTGCCTGACCATATCATTTCTCAAAGGCGCATTTATGCTTATTGTCTTGTCCACAGGATTCACCCCTTCTGGTGTTTTTCCCCACGATTTCGGGCATGGTATCTGTCCCGGATCAGATTTCAGATCACAGCCTCTGCATGCCTGGTGACATGACAGCTTATATTGACCGCCACCGGCAGCCCTGCTATGTGAGTCGGAAAAACTTCCATGTTCACAGCCAATGCGGTCAACCTGCCTCCCAGCCCGGCAGGACCGATGCCAAGACCGTTTATAAGTTCCTTCATTTCTTCCTCGAGCCTGCTGATCCTTTCATCTTCATTGCGCCTGTCCACAGGTCTCAGCAATGCCTTTTTGGATAGCAGCGCAGCCTTCTCCATCGTTCCCCCGATGCCCACTCCGACCACGACCGGCGGACAGGGATTCGGCCCTGCTTTATCCACCGTCTCCAGGATAAAGGCTTTTACCCCTTCTATACCGTCAGAAGGCTTCAGCATCCTGAGGCCGCTCATATTTTCACTGCCAAAGCCCTTGGGTGCAACTGTTACTCTGATACGATCCCCCTCAACGATATCATAGTGGATAACTGCCGGAGTATTGTCTTCTGTGTTGACCCTCTCAAAAGGATCGGAAACCACGGATTTTCTCAGAAACCCCTTCTCATAACCCCTTCTGACGCCCTCATTGACAGCATCGCGCAGACTTCCACCCTTTATATGGACATCCTGTCCGAGCTCGATAAAAACCACTGCCATCCCTGTATCCTGACAAATGGCTATGCGCTCACGGGCAGCAATGCGTGCATTTTCCACCAGCTCGCTGAGCACCCGGCGTCCTGTATCGGATCCTTCCCGGTTTATACCTTCCTCCAGGGCATGCATGATATCACTGTTCAGCTCATAATTCGCCTGCATGCAGAGCCTTTCAACAGTGTCAATGATATGCGACACATCGATCTCTCTCATTGCTCCCTCCCGTTCACAGCAGTACCGGCGGCCACGGCAGCAGCACTTCCGCGTCGTCCACCGTCCGGTGCCGGTCCATCAGCACACATTTATCAGTCTGGTTATGCGTTGATAATATGATATACAAGTTGAAACGCTAAAGCAAGATTTTCCGGCATCGATGGAATCACAGGACTGTATTTTCCAACTGGAAGGGATCAAGTTAACACAAAATTCACAAATTGGCAAAAGACTTTTGCTATAATTTTAGGTATAATGTAGATGGAATAACAACAACAGAAAAGACACCTTCGGAGGTACTATGAACATACTCGTTTGCGTTACACAGCAGAAAACCTGTGAGCGTCTTATAAATAAAGCTTATGAACTTGCAAGAGAATATGGCGGCAATCTGTTTGTAATCAATGTAGTCAAAAACGATATGAGCTTTCTGGACAGCACCAGGGAGTCAGAAGCCCTGGAGTATCTGTTCGGGATATCAAAGAAGGTCGGAGCAAACCTTTCAGTCCTCAAATCAGATGATGTTCTGAAGACCATAGCTGAATATGCAGACGATAACGAGATAGACTATATCGTTATCGGCAAATCACATGATAAAAACGCGGGTGAGCGCTTTGTCAAGAAGCTGAAAAGCCTGTTGAAAAATGACGCTGAGATAAGAATATTGTCGTAATAAAAAAAATTAGTCTTTTTTACATATTTTATGTAGTACCAAATTACTAATTTATCGTGAAATGCTTGACTTTACGCGTTTTTCGTTATAAAATATTGTCGAATTCCAAATTTAGGAGGTTGTATTAATGAACAAAACAGATTTAATCAATTCTATTGCCTCAAAATCAGGTTTGAACAAGAAAAACAGCGAAGCCGCTCTCAACGCATTTATCAGCTCCGTTGAAGAAGCGCTCGTAAAAGGGGACAAGGTAGTTCTGGTTGGATTCGGAACATTTGAAGTCAGACAGAGAGCAGCAAGAAAAGGCAGAAACCCCCAGACCAAGAAAGAGATCCAGATCCCAGCTTCAAAGGCACCAGTATTCAAAGCCGGCAAAGTTTTAAAGGATAAAGTTAATAAATAATCGATGACCATCAAAAAAGCTGCCTGATGAGGCAGCTTTTTTAGTTGCCGCTATGGATCACCCGAATTGCCGGTATCGGGCATCCATAAGCCGTTTTGATGCTTTCTTCACCAGAAAGTTTATTATCTGAGAATTGTTCGGCTGCCTGCCGTTGTTTAGCGTAAACGTTTCCTTCATATCCTCATTGAGGCTGTCTGCGTTTTTTGTCTTTTTTTGTGCGCTGAGCAGAGCACATCTTATGGCTCTGTCAACATTTCGTACTTTTGTGTTGTATTTCTGTGCAAGCAAGGTGTATATATTGCCTGAGATATTCTCAAGCCTTTCAGGCTGCTCCATCCCATACAGGACTGCTTCCCTCAGATAAATATATCCGGCCAGGTTGGGGGTCACACCGATGCAGTTGACCAATTCTGTGACTATACGCGCAGCATTGTTTGTATCAGGCCGTATCGGACCGGAACTTGCTGTATGCACACTGTCGCTTTCCCTGTAATCGGACAGCCTGGCCAAATAGCTGTCATAAGCTTCCCTCTCTGAATAGATCTGCCTTATCCGGGTTATCAGCATACCTATTTCAAAGGGCTTCATTATGTAGTAATCAGCCCCCAGTTCCATTGCCCTGATTACGACACTCTCAGCTCCAACTGAGGTAATCACGATTATGGAAGGCCTTTTAATACCTTGCATGCTGGTGATACTTTCGAGTACGCCGAGCCCATCCAGCCTGGGCATTATGATATCCAGCAAAACCACATCAGGCTGCAGCTCCCGTATCAAGTCCATTGCAGCTTTTCCATCTCCGACAGTCGCAAGCACCCGCATGTCTCCGGTATTGTTGATGCTCTCGTACAGGATTTCACACAGTTCCTTATTATCATCAACGATCAAAATAGAAATTGTATTACTCATCGTCCATGATCTCCAGTGCTATTTCTTCTGCAGTTTTGCCCCTGCAGTTTATTATGAGGTCTGCATATTTGATATAAAGTGGCCTTCGCTCCTCATAGACAGCCATGAATGACTGACCGTCAGATCTCGCGAGCCTTCTGCCAGGTGCGAGCCGCCTCTCGAGGGTTGAAAGATCCTCGTCAAGGAATATGACCTTTCCGATTTGTTTGAAATACTGCATGAGCCCATCGCTCTTAACCACGCCGCCGCCTGTCGCGATCACATGATCCAGGAACTCCATCGATGTAATGATCTGCTGCTGCAGTTCCAAAAACCTGATGTGACCCTCGGTCCTCACTATATCCCCAAGCTCTCTCCCAACGGCATCACGCAGTATGTCATCAGTATCTGCGAAACATTTCCCGGTCTTTTGGGCAAGCAAGGGTCCAACCGTGCTTTTCCCCGAGCCGGGCATACCTGTCAGGATTATGTTTCCGGATCCTTTGTCAATATCAGCCCTCATAAACCCTCCCATTCAGGATCGACAGCTGATGTGATGCTTCTGTACCCTTCAGCCATATATAACGCATCTACCAGTACAATTCTCATCATTGCTTCGCAAACCGGATATATCCTGGTACATATCGTCGGATCGCTCCTGGAAGCAAATACATGGCTGGTGTTTTCTGATTTAGAGATATCTGCCGTTTCCTGACTCTTTAGTATAGTCGGCGTGGGCTTCACAGCTACCCTCACCCTTATATCTTCACCGTTTGAAATGCCGCCCAGCAAGCCGCCGGCGTAATTCGTCCTGAAACGTATCCTTCCGGACTCCTCATCGAAGTATGGCGTATCATTTGACTCAGAGCCGGTCATCCTTGCGTGCTCGAAGCCACACCCAAATTCTATGCCTTTTACCCCGCCAATGGACAGCATGGCATGTGCGATCGTCGCACTCAGCTTGTCAAAAACCGGTTCACCCAAACCTGCCGGCACACCCCTTGCAACGATTTCCACCACACCGCCGCATGAATCCCCGGCAGCCTTGACTTTTCTCAGTTCCTCCATCATTTTGGGTGCTGCCTCCAGATCCGGACAGTTTATTTCATTTTTACGGTAATTTGTCCTGGCTGTCTCATATGTGACAGGAGAGGCTTTTATGCCGCGGATCTCTGTTATATAAGCTATGACATCTATACCCATGGAATCAAGGATGAGTTTGGCCACAGCTCCCCCTGCGACCCTGGCGACCGTTTCCCGTCCGGACGCCCTTCCGGCACCAGCCCAGTCATAATACCGGCCATATTTCTTATAGTATGTATAGGATGCCTGTCCGGGCCTGATCAACTCCCTGTTGGCTTTATGCTGCTGTATATGTGCATCCCCGATGTCGGTATTGGGGATTATCATGCCTACAGGAGCGCCTGTCGTAAGGTCATCCTCCATCACTCCCGAAAAAATAAACACCTTGTCCTTCTCCCTGCGGGGCGTACTGAACTCTGAAAGCCCGGGTCTGCGCTTGTCCAGTTCCTCCTCTATGATTTCAGCAGTTAATTTGAGCCCCGGCGGAACCCCGTCAACGATCACCATCTGCCCTCCATATAATTCAGGGGGCACAGGCAGGTGTTTTCTGAAACCACCTGAATATGATTCTCCGCACGTAGTTATCCTGAACATTCTGCCGAATGTATTTCCCAGCATCTTTAACCTCCATTCCTGTCTATCCCTGTTGACAGTTTATATTTATGCATCCCGTCCCGGTGTTCCTAATACCGGAAAGCAACATCTTCACCATTATCAGAATCCTCCCTGACCAGCCTTATGTCACCGCCGCATTTGCTGATGAGTTGGGGAAATGCAGGGAATGTGATGTTCACAGCCTCTGCAGTATCGATACATGTCTCGCCCTCAGCATTCAGCCCGGCTACAGTCAGTGCCATGACTACCCTGTGATCACCGTGTCCATTGACCCTGCAGCCTTTTAGCCTGCTTTCACGGATTACGAGTCCGTCGGGCAATTCCTCGATATCGGCTCCCATCTTTGCCAGTTCTGTGCACATCACATGTATTCTGTCGGTTTCCTTCATCCTGGCCTGGGGCACATTGACCAGCCTGGTCTCACCTTGTGCAAAGCAGCCAGCAACTGCCATTGCCGGCAGCGCATCAGGCGTTGCGTTCATGTCGATCTCGATACCATTGAGCCCATTGCCCCTAATCGCTATCCCTTCCTTGCGGAAGCTGATCTCCGCTCCCATATCCTTCAGATAATCCAGTACTGTTTTGTCGCCCTGAGGATCGGTCATATCGAGGTTTTCCAGGATGACTTCCCCGCCGGAAATCGCCGCAAGCACCATGAAAAACGTTGCCGACGAAAAATCCCCCGGGATATCCATGTTGAAAGCCTTGTATCGCTGCCGCCCTTTTATTCTTATTCTGTTGAAATCATCATTGACATATTCTATGCCCTGACTGTCAAGCCACCACATGGTCATCTCCACATATGGCCTTTCATTGAGCCTTGTGACGATGATTTCGGTGTCCTGTTCCAGAAGCGGTGCATGGATCAGCAGTGATGAAAGGTACTGGGATGTGAAGGAATCCAAATCAGTAGTCCCGCCCTTCAGCTTCCCTTTCACCACCACCGGTGCCATATCGTTTCCCCGTGTTGAAAAAACTTCGCCGCCCAGTTGTTTCATTGATCTTATCAGAGGCCCCACGGGTCTGCGGCGTATCTGCCGGTCACCGGTGAAAACAGTATATCCTTCAGCCAGTCCGGCAGTCATCAGGGCAAACCGGAGAGTCGTCCCCGAGTTGCCGACATTCACCACATCGTCTGGTACGGAGGGAGCGCCGCCAAACCCGTCGACAATAAAGCTTTCTCCCGAATTCTCAAAACGGCTTCCAAAAGCTTTGCATACATCGACGGCTGAGAATGCATCTTTCGACAAAAGGGGATGTGATATCACTGATTTGCCTTCTGCAAGACTGGCTATGAACAGTGCTCTGATGGTATGAGATTTGGACCCTGGTATCCTGATGTTACCATGGGTTGTTGATTTTGTGACCTTTATCAGCATATTCTTACCTTCCTGCCGTTCTGCAAAATTACTGTATATTTATACTTATATATTAATATACAGCGGCTCTTACGTCAAATACCCGGTACGGCAGAAATCTGAAAATAATGCTGTGATCTTCAGAATAAGGCTGCAGCCGGTAATTCGTACTGCAGCCAGGACAATCAGGTCGGAACCGGGAAACGAGCCCTTGCCTGCAAAAACACAGGGTCTGATGATCGGTTCTTAAGTCTCAGACTGTCGAACTTTAAATTATTACTTCTCACTTCAGATTTTGACTTTAGCTTTTCACTTTTGATATCTGACATTATCATTAAGCAGTAACCTGCGTATCTTCCACCTTTTGTCATGCGGCCCTTGTCTTGGTTCTTTTGCTTTTTGTCATAATTATTTATCCTGTACATTTTTCTCTCGTATTGTCGCTGTCTTAATCGTTTATCCCGCACCTTTCTTATGCCTCATCAATCTTATACCCTGTGACTCCCATCACTCGCTCCTTAAACCCTTGTCGCCCACCTGACTCCCCACTCCTGAACTCCCGCTTTTTACTTCCCGCTTCCCACCTCTCACTTCTAACTTCCAATTCTCATCCACAGTGCACCTTAATCGCATTCCTCAACATGATGTGGCATAAAACACATGTAACCAATACAACTGCATATAATATCAGGCACACATTCAAAAACATCCCTGTACCTGCCAGCCTGCCTGTCATGACATCAGCCGTCTCACCTGCAATAAAAGGCATCGGGAGCATCAGGCATACCACAGCTATTTTCAGTGGTTTCAATCCCTTCCACAGCATCACGGACAGCATTATGTTGGCTATTATGATAACAAAGGCAGTGTTGAGCACCAAATGACCAATAATCTCATATACTGTCAACTCAGTGAGGAGCAAATGCTTCACCAGCACGCCGAGAAACAAGTTGGTCAGGTGGATGGTAAAGGCCGATAAATAAAGGGATATCTGCAGTCCGCAGGCTACTGTTCCCGGGTTGGTGGGCAGCAATCTTGCCAGCGTTATGATGCCCTTGTTTGAACCAAATCCTATCATCACAGGTATTGTCAGAAATCCAACATTGACAGGGTTTATTATATCCGACAGTTCGAAATTGCTTCCGTTTAGAACAAGGATAATGGCAAACATAAGCACAAGAACCAAAAAATAATATCTTAAACCAAACGTTTCGTTGAACAGTCTTATTACCGCTCGCATCAGAATCCCCTCCTATATATCCCTCTTCCTGAACAGCGATGTGCCGAATAATACGGACACCTTATTGGTCAGTATTATAAACGCAGCAATAACAGGCCAGAAAAACGGCGATGCTGTAAACTGATATATACATTCCGGCGGAATCAGCCATATGAAAGCGCTGGCAGCGATGAAAATCGCAGAAACAGGGATCAGGAAAATTTTCGCGCCGAGGCATGCTGCAACTGACAGCATGCCTACAGCATTAATCATCAGGGCATTGAGTGCAAACCAGGTCCTGACCGCGATACGGCCCTCAGCCCCAAGACTGCCTGACCGACACCATATGCCAGTTGCAATCAGGCCGGTAAACAGTATGACAAGCAGCAGTGAGGATATACCTGTGTATAAAAACCTCGAGTGAGCATACTCCCTACGGCTTACGGGCAGACTGAGAGGGAGCACTGCCGCCGATGCATTTTCAAACCTGCCGTTCCTTACCCTGGTCAGCGGCAAAATGTAAAACACTGCAGTTATAAATATCAGACTGCCGGAATACGCTAATTCACGCATATCTTCGATCCTGTCAATGAGTTCACCAATACCCGTTTCATGCCTGGTAAAATGTGTATTGTAGCCCATTGCATATGACAGCAGTGAATAGATGATGAGCATGACAATTAAAAACGGCAGATATCCTGAATAAGTTATCATGGCCAGGTTGAACTTCATTGCTTTACTCATTGCATGCACCAACTTTCCCGGAGTAGTACACCATTATATCTTCGATGCTGGGCTTTTCAAGAACGACTGTATTGCCAAACTCTCTGGCTGCTTTTTCACCCTCCAGACATAGCGCATCAAAGCCGAACCTATTGATTCTGACACCCTGCAGCCACGACGGATCGATCTTGTCAATCAATACTTTAGGGCCTTTCAATACCCGATACTTCCTCATCATTTCGTCATAGGACATGGACAGGACAATCTTTCCGTTGTCTACCAGCGTTATGACATCGGCTATCCTGTCAAGATCCGACGTTATGTGGCTTGAGAAAATAATGGTGCGTTCACCGTCTTCCATGATGTTGTGCAGCAAATCAAGTATTTCACGCCTGAAAACGGGATCAAGTCCTGACGTGGGTTCATCCATGATAATCAGTTCTGCATTGTGTGACAGTGCAACTGCTATGGAGAACTTCATTTTCATTCCCCTGGAAAGCTTCGACAGCTTGATTTTCGGATCCAGATCGAATCTATTGAGATATTTTTCAAATCGTTCCTGATCCCAGTCCTTGTAAAAGTTGGATATCAAAGACCCTATCCTGCAGAGGCGAAGATTGTCCGGATATATGTTTTCATCATAAACAAAACCTATCCTCTGCTTGATTTCCTTTTCGAAGGCCTGATTATCCATCCCGAATACCTTGATGGTACCGGAATCTTTTCTGAGCAGGTTCATGATAAGCTTGATGATGGTGGTCTTCCCTGCTCCGTTTGCTCCTACCAGTCCCATGGTATAGCCTCTTTCCAGCGCCAGGCTTACATCCTCCAGCCTGAAATTCTTGAAATCTTTCGTGACATTCCTCAGTTCCACAACAGTTTCCATATGCGACCTCCATAACACTTACTTATTAATCATCTATTCTTACAGATATATCTGTCCGGTTGCTTCACGTACGTGTCCATTTGCTTTTGGAAATCTCAACGGCCGCATCGCCCTTGTGTCCATATGTTTCGCGTACGCGTCCGGTTGCTCTGCGCACGTGTCCGGTTGCTCTGCGCACGTGTCCGGTTACTTCACGTACGTGTCCATTTGCTTTTGGAAATCTCAACGGCCGCATCGCCCTTGTGTCCATATGTTTCGAACAGCTCCTTAGCTACTTCTGGCTTGTATCCAGTTATCCACGGCACACCACATGGCATCAAGCAAGTCACACACCGGCATCGACTCCGATGACATGCCTGCACTGATGCTGATCCGGGACAGTATCGGCTAGCCATAGAGCAGCTTTACCATTTCGATGAATTCCTCTTCCCCAATACCCAAGAGCTTACACTCCTCAATCACTTCAGCCATCTTCTCCTCAATCAGGCTGATTTTTTTCTCCCTGATCAATTCCTTGTTCTTAGTGGCAACAAAAAAGCCCTTGCCTCTTACTGACTCTATAAGACCTTCGCGTTCAAGTTCCTCATATGCATTCTTGACCGTGATTACACTGATTTGCAGTTCCCTGGCCAAAACACGTATAGAGGGCAGCATCTCCTCATCTTCCAGTTTACCTGACAGTATCTGTCTTTTTATCTGGTCGGAGATTTGCTGGTATATGGGTCTCAGACTGGAATTGGATATTATGATATCCAGATCCACGTTTACACCTCCTGACAATTATGGGACTGCACCAGACCGCAACTGTATATATCGTCTATATACAGTATATACTCTATAAACACATTTTGTCAATAATGTTTTACAATTGAGTTCAACAGAACAGAGCAGAAGAAGTTGAAGTGATGAAAATAAAAGGAAGCATGGAATGCAAAAGGAGTGAGAGCAGGAGCAGGAGCAAGAGCAAGAGTAAGAGCAGGCGCAGAGGAGGAGTGCCGAGAGAAAAAGGAGAAGGGAGAGCAGGAACAGGAACAAAAGCAGAAGAAAAAGAAGGTGTGGAAACCACAGAAGTGGGAGCAGAAAACAAAAATACCAGCATTTTTGTACCAAATTTGGACTTCTGGGATAAGAAAAATGGTAAAAGACACTTTTTAATGGGTTTTGGTTTACATAATCCAGGATTAATTGCGATTATTTGGGTAAATGTTAAAATATGGCACCACAAAATGCCCAGAAATCAAAAAATGGTACAAAATTGTTCGAAAAATTGAAAATGTCACTAAGTTCGCGCCCAGAAATCAAAAAACGGTACAAACAAGCGCAATAAATCAAATAATTACGTTCTCATAAATCCAGATGCTGGAAAATTTGGCATCAGATGCAGAGGTATTAGAGAAATACGGTACATTGCAGCGGGAGATCACGTAGCGTCACTGGATTACGATTCGGTGCAGGATTGAGACTCCGGTGTGGGATAGCCGTTTCTGCACAGGATCACGCTCCGACGGGAGACCAGGTCCCGACGTGGGCTATGCTGCTGCTTGGGAACGCATTGCGGCGGGAGATCACGCTTCGGCGCAGGATCACGCTTTGGCGGGGGTAACACCGTGGTATGGGATAGCACTTCAGCACAGAATCGTGCTCGGTGGATGATAACGACGCGGTCTGGGATTATCGCTCCGGTTTGGAAACATGCTCCAGCGAGAGTAACGCTTTGGTAAGGGATACGCTTCGCACTCGATAGCATGTCGGCGTGGAATCACGCTTCAGTGGGGAACCAGGCCCCGGCGGGAGATCACGCTGCGGCGCAGGATCATGCTTCGGCGGGGGTAACACCGAGGTATGGGATAGCACTTCAGCACAGAATCGTGCTCCGGTGGGGGATTACGCTGCAGTGCAGGGATCAAGCTGAGGCATGGAATCGCGTCTCGGCATGGGACCACGCTACAGTGTGGAGTAACGACGCGGTGCAGGATTGAGACTCCGGTGTGGGATAGCCGTTTCTGCACAGGATCACGCTCCGACGGGAGACCAGGTCCCGACGTGGGCTATGCTGCTGCTTGGGAACGCATTGCGACGGGAGATCACGCTCCGGCGCAGGATCGCGCTGCGATGCAGGATC
>FZPS01000179.1_pt41 | contig 50821 bp, 44 predicted proteins | sample 1817821 | NCBI WGS metagenome assembly FZPS01 (sample SAMEA104158645, study PRJEB21678) | metagenome | place: Germany | collected 2015-04-21 | reverse complement strand
GAAAAAGTTGATTTGTTCCCTTGAACGTTCGTTTTCGGGGAAAATGCCCAAAAACCCATTGATATATTCCCACGAACGCAAGGTTCAAAAAACAGCCCAAGACATCAATCCAAGCGGCTCGTTCCACGTTGAGACGGTAGTATTGATGTCGCGTATATCTTGGGGCAAGTAAAAGCACCCAACACTATATATTGTGATTTTGCAACTCTAATAGCGAATAATAGCCTTCTTAACATTCACACTATAACCTGATATAATTAGGCTATATTTGAACAAGGAGTGAAAAGATGGATTCAAAGATTTGGTATATCCCCGCAAAGAATGACCGATTGGAAAAGAACGTCGGAATCTATTGCAGAGTAAGCACAAGTGAAAGAGATCAATTAAATAGTTTATCTGCACAGATACCAGCATTGACGAGAGCAATTTCACACGTGAGCCAGTGGAAACTTAGCGATACATTCATTGATATTGCATCAGCTAAAGGAGATTCACCGCGCCGAGAATTTGAACGTATGATTCAGGAATGTGAGGCCCATCGCATTTCTGTTATCCTGACAAAGAGCATCAGTAGATTTGGGCGGGATACGGTTGATACACTAACTGCTTTAAATAGAATGAAAGCTTCTGGTGTGCGAGTGATTTTTGAAGAGGAGAGCATAGATACTGATGATGTTGACAGTAATCTTTGATTTCGGTAATGGAATCTGTTGCACAATCCGAGAATGAAAGCAGAAGCGAAAATATTCGTATGGGTCTTTCCTTCCGAGCAGCGAATGGAACTTCTGGTTTATATAAACGAAAGCTATATGGATATGCCAAGACTGAGACTGGCGAACTGGTTATCGACAGGCTCAGGTGGTTCGTGATATTTTCCGGTGGTATCTCGGTGGTGACAGCGTACTGGGTATCATTAAAAAGCTATCTGAAGCAGGCATGCCTTCTCCTACAGGCAAGGAGAAGTGGAGCAAGCGCTCCATAGAGAAAATGCTTGAAAATGAAAGATACACAGGTACTGTTACACTATTAGATTCATCTACGCAGGAATGTGAGTATCAGATAAAAGATAATCATCCGCCAATTATTACGGAGAACGAATACAGGTCGGTACAGGAAGAAAAAATGAAGCGGAGTAATATAGTTGCAGATGATGACGGTAAGCATCGTAGAAATAAGAAATATAGTTCAAAGAAGAAATAAGAAATTTTAATTTATCGGAGAGATGAGTATATGATTCCAGTTATATCAATAGTTTTGGCGATAGGGCTTCCGACTTTTGCTCTTTGGAAAAATGGAAAGAAACCAATTCGCCACCCATATCTATTCTCAATTGGCAGTTTTTCATTCTGCTCTATTGCCATGATAATTGAATTATTCACTGTAAAGAGGCGAGTGCTTGCAGGTGATATTGGTGGAATTGAGGATACAATTGATGCTGTGTTGATTATCTGCATCGGGCTGTTGATTTTTACAGTAATAATGAACTTGTTACTTTTAGGGATAACTTATGAAAAGGATGAGAGATAAATCCCAGTTTGCTTTTCGTATCTAAAGTCGAAATAGCCTACTTACTTGAAGCAACAGATTAGATATCGAGATGTTTCAATGCAAATAAAATGGCCTGTAAAATCAGGCGTTTTTGCTGATTTTGGACTTGTTCCCGAGATAGCCTAACTATCACATGTGGAGATGGTGGTTCTTTTATCCCACAAAAAAGCAGATGATTTTATCTGTGCAAAAATAGATTATAATAGGTTATACAGTCGATAGACAGAGGATGTCCTTGAAACTCTAAAATAGATAACAGTTAAAGAACTGAGTTATTCAACAATAGTGATGCTGATTATTAGACATGTATGGAGATATAATACAATGATGGTATATATAGAAAACCATATATATAATGATAACTAAAAACAGTAATAAATGAGAGTTGTATCACTTTGAAGGAGGATTTGATATGAGCGTATGCATGTTTATAGCAGCAAATTGCCCTATGGATGAGGTAAGACCGTCGAAAGAATATCCGCTAGAGATAAATGTCGATGAAGGAACGATTTATGACGGTGATGCCGATGATAATTTCTCTCTGTGCAAGTTCAGGGAAGTATTTGATTATACGGATAAAAAGTATGGCGTTTGCCTTGAATGGGCTTACTATACAGAAGGTAGAGCAAAAATGATTATAGAGTACATCTCAGATGTGCTTAGCCGCACAGATACTGTAGAAGTGTGCCACGTATGGTTGGACTACGGTTACTATGAATATGACGAAAGACCGATAATAAAAAAGAAAACACTTCATATAGATGAAATAAGTCCTGAAGATATACGGGAAATTGATAATGCTGTGATTTGGGAAAATCCCAATTCTATCAGGCCGATATTTTATTGTTTGGAAATAATAAAGTGAAGAGGAAATAAAGGCACACAGTGGGGCAGGTTAATGTCCCGCTTTGTATTATTGAAATATTGTTGACTTGAAGTTATTTGATGAGAACGATTAAGCCCAGAAGAGGTGAAGTCGGTGGACAAGTTTCCGTGGGAGAGACGCGTTGAGTGTGTTGTTTTGATAACAAGGGTTGAAAATTAGGTGTAGAAAAGGCCTTGATATAAGGACCTTTCAAGACTTACAGACCGAAAACAACCACTCAGAAATTGCCTGATTTTTACATAGCGGAAACAGGTCGGAACATGCAAATTCCCTTGTTACAGAGCGATTTAGATGTCAATGCCTCACGAGAATAAAAGTAGGACTTGTTCCACATATTGATTTATTATCACGGACGCACAAAAGCTGTTGACCTGTTTCCGAGAACAGAAACAACCTATAAAAACCATGCTTATAGATCGTAAAATAGAATTGATCCTAGATCGTCAAGTAAAACTGAACAAGGATTTCTAATGAACTAACAGATATGGGCTAAGGCTGATCTTAGGTTTGATGCTCTAAGACCAGCAGAAAGCGCTAAAATCGAATGCGGGAAGAAACACTTTGAGGCCCTGGGTACCGAAGTAGCCTTTGAAGATATAGACAGTTTTGAAGAACTAATGGAAGAGAAGGTAGTGCTGTAGGTAGGGAAAAATGAAACCAAACCCAACCTCGTCTCTAAAACCAGAGATGAGGTCTTTGGTCAAAAAGGAAGCGGTGTTGAACAAGTGTTTCTGTCCTTGTATTCTCGGCCACAGCTTATTATAATGAAGGTACTGTATATCCTTCTGTGCAGAAAGGTGGGGTGTGTCCCTAAGATGCGTCCTCTGGAAGTGCATAACTATACATAGGTGGTAATTGAATGATACTACATATGTTTGATATCAGGGGTTTTTGCCGCTCTGCTTTTCAGTCGACAAATAAGCTTAGTGTCAAGGCTGTCACGAGAAGCAATCTACCCTATATCTGGGGGTTGATTGCCGCTTTCGTCTGGCTTTACGCCTATTTTTTGCCAATGGGGGATTTTTCCCTGAAAGCAGATTTATTTGAGGCCATCGTGGGTGATAGAAACTTTTATTTTTATACCCTGTTGCTTTCTGGCAGCCTGATACCGCTGCTCTTTGATGGAAAAAGATTTGTTCCTGCCTCATTTTACAGTGTAATCCTTTCGTTGGTTTGTTTTATAGCGGTGCTGTTTCTCGGGCCGGGCACCACTGCCAAAATCATCATGCTGATTGCTGTACCCTATATAGGACACATTTTCATCTCCCATGTGTACAGCTTTTTCATGGTTCTAAATAATTCAGAAAAGTTTTATTCCATGATTCTGGTTGTGCTGCTTCCGAAGGCATTGATGTATATAAAACCGGTCTTAAGCAATACCCAGGCAATAATCCTTATTTTTTTTATCATGCTTTCCCTGGCGTTAAGTACTTATATTATTAAGTCCCATAGGGATAGGATACCTTCTTTACAAAAAGTAAAAGCGCCCCTAAGGGCGTATTCTTTAATGCCTGTGATTTTTATTGTTTTTGCCCTTAACGATGTAATAGCACCGGGCATCCTCCAGCAGATGAGGGGCTTTACACAAGGGCAGTTAGAAAGCTTCTATTTCCTTGGGATTTTAGCGGGCCTGGCCGTGACCATTTTTTTGCAGACCCGTTTGTCGGTGAATATCTGTATTATGCTGAACCTCTCCTTTACCTTTCTGGCCATTGGGCTTTTATTAAACACCATTCAGATACAGTATCCAGATGTGGGACTTGTATCGGCCCTCTGCTTTGGTAGTGCCTATTCGATAGGCATGGTTAACATCTACTACCTTGCCGGATTTATGATAAAAAAATTTCAAAGCCTTTATTTTTACCTGACCGGTTTTCTCCTTTCCTCCCTGTGTTATTTGGCAGCAATGGTTTTTGTGAATGTTTTCGGGCAGGGTGCGCTGCTGGTCCCGCCCCTTTTAATGACCTTTATCTCAAGCTGCCTCGTTATCCTGTTTTTTTTCCTGTCACCTTTTTTTATTAAGCTGCTGTATTCAGGTGAGTGGATTGACGACTCCTACCGGGAGGATATTAGTCATTGTTCGCGGCTGGAAGCCAAGTTGAAGGAATATAAGCTTACCCCTGCCGAAATGGAGGTATGCGGCCTGCTCCTGGACGGGTATACCCTGCGACAGATTTCAGGCATACAGTCCAAAGCCTATTCGACCATCAACACTTACTGTACATCCATCTATCGTAAGCTAAACATCAACAGCCGCACGGAACTGTTCTTGTTGCTGCAGGAATATAAAGAATAGCAACTAAACACCTTTGTCCCCTCTCATTAGAACTAATGAGAGGGGTTTTTTGTTTATATCATGCAAACTAGGGAAATGACACCGGGGATTTTACCGGCTATAGTCTGAGTATCTCCAACCGCTGAAAAGGAGGTGAACTGCTTGCGATGGCCTGCCGGGGTCAAGGAAACCCTTTTGAAATTAAAAACTGTATCGAAGGAGAGGCATAAGAAAAAAACAACGGTCTTTAGTACCAGAACAGCTTATGGGAAAAAGCTGGATCTTAGCCCCAGCGAAAAGGCACAATTGGTGGAAGGCCTGACACCCAGGGAAAAAGAAACATTTTTCATCCTCCTGGGGGGCTACAGTCTTAAGGAGGCGGCCGAGCAGCTAAATATCAGGTATTCCACTGTCAATACCTATCAAAGTGCCATCTACAAAAAGCTGAAGGTAAACTCACGGGCGGAATTGATCATCAATTATCGCGACCTGTGTGAAGGGGAGCAAGGAGGATAGGGAAATAAGAATTTCTAAGGAGGACTAATGACGATGTCGTACCAACAGGAATGGCGCTGTAAGGTTCTTGCCATTATTTTGGCCTTTGCCATGCTGGGGGCTGTGCCCTTCAGCACAATGCAGGCTTACGCAATGGAGGGCGGCGGCGAGGGTGCTCCTCAAACTTGGCCGGTGTCCAGTGCCGGGGAGTTGGAAGCTGCCCTGGCCGGCTTTGGGGATGGGGATACCATAAAACTTACGGCGAATGTAACTTACGACAAAGGCATTGAACTAAGCGGTAAAAGCCTCACCTTTGATGTGGGTCCTTATACCCTTAATGTACACAACAACGAGGGTTCAGGGCTTTTAGTGGGAGCCGGAGCAGAAGTCCACTTAGCCGGCAGCGGGAAATTCATTGTCAGCGGCGCGCCTTGTGGTGTGAAGGCAGAAGGTGCGGGGGCCAAAGCTGAGGTCACCGGCGCCAGCGGCAGCGGAACCGGCGGTATCGGGGCCTATGCAAGCCAAGGCGGTCAAATAAAAGTGAATGGAGATGTCAGCGGACCTGTGGGTGCCGAGGCGTCAGGTGAAGGCAGTCGGCTCACGATTACCGGAAATGTAGAAGGAACTAACACCCACGGGGCAAAGGCCAGCCACGGCGGGAAAATTACTGTTGAGGGCAAGGTCACCTCCACGTCCCAAGACGGTGTATATGTTGAACAGGACGGAGAGATCCAGGTGCAGGGAGATGTGGAAGGGCAACAAAACGGCGCCCGTGTTGTTGGCAATGATTTGACAGAAAAATATGGCCGCATTCACATTACAGGCAAGGTGACGGGGCTGGGGGGCTCCGGCGTTTTCGTGACAAATGGCGGTACGGCTGTAATTGACGGCGATGTGACGGGCTGGAAGGGGCCCGGTGCTTATTGCTTACACGGCGACATTACTGTGAATGGGGATGCAATGGGAACTACCGCCGGCGTAACGGCCGGTATCAAGAACAGCACTATAACCGTGCGGGGCAATGTCATCGCCAATTCCAGCAGCGCCCCTGGAGCTGAAATTGCCAATTATGGCTTGGTGCAGTTTACAGGGCCAGTTGGCGGCACAATTATTATTGATGGCGAAATCCAAGCAAAAACAGATTATATTAGAATTAATGGTGTTGTTAAGGACGGAACGCCGGAGAGCCGGGATGCTGAGAGCGGGCTTGAGGGATATCACTCCTATAGTGAGGTTAATCCCAAACCTACTGAACGAAACGGCTCTGTTTACGCAACCAGCGTGGTATTTGTCAAGGCTGCTGCCGGCGATATGGCATGCGAGATTAACGGCGTTCAGTATGCCACCCTGGGTGAGGCTCTGGGGGCTGTTAAAAACGGTGAAACCATCAAACTGCTGCAAAATATTACCCATACCGAACCCATTACCTGGGACAAAAAGCAAATCAACTTTGCTTTAGGCGATTATGATCTTTTGCTGGATCTGAGCGCCGATGATTCCTACGATCCAGCATTAACGGTAGAGGGTGGCGGTAAGATAGATTTAATTGGCGCTGGAACAGGTGAATTCAATGTACTGAAGGGCAGGAACACGGCAATACTGATCCGCGAAGTGAACTCGGGGGCTACCGTTCACAATGTGGAATTGACCAATTACGGTACGGCTGTAAACATAATTGGGGACGGCGGCACGATGGCGGTAAAGGGCAGTATCAAGGCAGAGAAAGGTAATGGTGTTATCACTAATGCACAGAATGTCCAGGTCACTGTTCAAGGCAATATAAGGGCGGGTCAATATGGTATAAATACAGCTGCCAATCCCGGTGTCGCGGTCACTGTAAACGGTGATATCACTGTTATTGATCCGAGACCGGATGATTTAGATAAACTCCAGTTGAGAGGGGTTTGGGCATATGGCGGAACCAGCGTTACAGTTGCCGGCGATGTAACCGTCATGGGAGCCGACTGCGTAGGCGTTTTTGCCGAGGGTGGCGTCATTAACGTACAGGGAAACGTGGTGTCAACGGGTACCGGGGCGATGGCCAAGCGCAACTATTCCTATGGCAATGGAGCGGTAACCATTGACGGCAGCCTTTTCGCGGGAACTCCATTTATCGTAGTAGGAGAAACTGAAAAAACCGCTGCCGACAATACGGAACCGACCACTAAGCCCGGCTTTCTCACCTACTCCGATGGCGTCAGCAATGTTTGGATCGGGAGCGTAGGCGATCTCGTGCTAACTACGCCCGGGGCACCTGAGGACTTGACCGCTACGCCTGGTGACAGTGGGGTAGCTTTAAGTTGGGCAGCCCCTGCCAGTGATGGTGGCAGTCCCATCACTGGCTATGAGGTGTCCAAAGACGATGGAGCCAGCTGGACGGGTGTGGAGCTGAATACCTCTTACACCTTCACCGGCTTAATAAACGGTATGACGTACACCTTTAAGGTGCGGGCGGTCAACAGCAAAGGCCCCGGGGCAGAAGCAAGCATAACGGCTGCGCCGGAGGCAGATCCCGCCCCAACCTGCACCGTAAACTTTTACAGCAATGGCTCCCTCTATACCAGCAAAACTGTGACCAGCGGCTCCCCTCTCGGTGCCAACTGGCCGGACAATCCAACCAGGAGCGGGTACAGCTTCGGCGGCTGGTTCAGCGGGCAAAACGGTACCGGAACACCCTATACAAGTGCCACTATTATCACTGCCGATGTGAACTTGTACGCCAGGTGGATATACAAGGGCGGCGGCGGTTCGTCCAGCGGCGGCAGTAATACCCCCGCACTTCCGACCTACAAAGCGGATGTAAAAGCAGAAAACGGGACAGAAACAGTTCTTCCCGTCAAGGTTGACGAGGGAACCGGAACAGCTTCCATAGACACGGGAGAGCAGATCCTTGCCCAGGGCGGGACTATAATTACGATACCGTCTATACCTGGTGTCGACAGCTATTCAGCCGGTATACCGGTTCCGGCCCTGTCGACTGCCGAAGTTAAGAGTACGCTGTCTCTCAATACAGATGCCGGCAGTATAGCAGTTCCGTCCAATATGCTGACAGGCGTTGCCAACGCGGATGGCAATAAGGCCCAGATTACTATCGGTCGGGGCGATAAATCAAACCTGCCGGAGGATGTCAGGAACCGCATCGGAGACAGGCCGCTGGTACAACTTTCACTCTCTATCGACGGCAGGCAGGTTGACTGGTCTAACCCCAATGGGCCAGTTACAATAGCCATCCCCTATGCCCCGACAGGGGAGGAGCTTGCCAACCCGGAGAGCATCATCATTTGCTACATCGACGGCTCGGGCAATACTGTCATTATACCCAATGGTCGCTACAACCCTGTCAGGGGAACGGTCACCTTCAGGACCACTCATTTCAGCGGGTACGCGGTGGCATTTAACAAGATTAACTTTAACGACGTGACTGCAGATGCCTGGTATGCCCCGGCTGTATCCTTCCTCGCCGCAAGGGAAATTACTCTGGGTACAGGAGACGGCAAGTACAGCCCCGCTGCGCAGCTCACACGCGGTGAATTCATCGTCCTTATGATGCGCGCCTACGGCCTTGCACCGGATACGAACCCGGCCGATAATTTTACCGATGCGGGCAGCACTTACTACACCGGCTATCTCGCGGCGGCAAAGCAGCTTGGCATAGCTGCAGGGGTGGGTAACAATATGTTCGCACCGGAAAAGGAGCTCACCCGGCAGGAGATGTCTGCCTTGCTGTACAATGGGTTGAAAGCCATCGGGCAGCTGCCCGAGGATGTATCCGGAAAGATGCTTTCCGACTTCTCAGATGCTGGGCAGGTTGACCCTTGGGCCAAGGACGCCATTACCATGCTCATCAGAGCTGGGGTTATTAGCGGCAGCAGCGGAAAGCTATTCCCCCTCGAAAATACCAACAGGGCGGAAATGGCACAAGTGCTGTATAATCTGTTGGGGGAATAGGGTTTAAATGGCCCCTCATGCTAAAGCATGAGGGGCTTTTTTTCGGCAAATTCATCCCTTTGGGGGATGTTTTTTTGGGCATCCTCCTCTAAAATTCATGGTGGAGGAGGCACACCGCCCTGGCAAAATAAGATGTTTTTTTGGCCTTTTTCCAGATTGTGTAGTCAGGTTGGATGTTGATATAATAAAGAGTGATATGTGCCGGTATTTAAAGAACGGAGAGGGTTTTAAGAAACCACCTGGAGGTTATTTCTGTGAACACAGCAAAAACGCTAATTAGTCTTTATCTGCTCCTTGCCGTTATATTGGCCCAGTTTTTCGCCGCCTATTTCTTCTCCAAGGGCAGGGCTAGCTATCGTAAGGCCTTCTCTGCACTGGTTTTATGTATCAGTGTTTATTTGTTTGGTTACTTAATGATTATTAACAGCACCAACCTGCAAGAGATGATTTTTTGGAATCAGTTTCAGTATTTTGGCCTGCCCTTTATTGCTGTACTATGGCTGCTGGTGGCCCTTCTTTACACAAAAATCATCCATTCCCTAAATATGCAGATGGCACTTTTACTTTTTTCTGTGCCTGTAGCAACCTTTTTTGTACGGCTCACCAATTTCTGGCACCATCTTTTCTATAAGACATGGGAAATGAGGCAGTACTTTGGCTATTATTCTTTGTTTATGGAAAGGGGCTTCTGGTACTATGTTAACATTTTCTATACCATATTATGCTTGCTTCTTACCGTCATCGTTTACTTCATAGGATACCTGAAGAATAAGGTCGGCTATACCAAATCCCACTTCTTAGTTTTTTTATTTGCTTCTTTACTGCCCTTCATTGGTATAGTGCTGGTTCTTTCCGCTTATGACGCGCTGAGCATTGATTATTCTGCTATAATCATGCCCATTTCTCTACTTGTTATTAGTTATGGCATCTTGAAGTACGATTTTTTGGAAATAAGAACCCTGGCTCGAGAAACAATCTTTGAGAACAACTTTGCCGGTATGGTGGTATTGGGTCCGGGGAAAAGGATAATAGACTACAATAAGGCCGCTGAGAGGTTTTTTGCAGCAATAAACATTTCCTTAGACAATTCCCCACTAGAGCAAATTCTTGCTCGTGATCCACAGTTATTGGAAATTTTTGAAAGTGAGAAGGACCATGATTTTTCTTTGGTGATAGATGGTGAAGAACGGTTTTATGAGATTGACGTGGTGTCCCTGGGAGATACCTATGATGGGAGCACAAGAATGCTTAAATCTATCCGTGATGTCACAGAAGAAAGGAAAATTCAGCAAAAACTGGAGTTTTTAGCTACCACAGATTCTCTAAGCGGCCTTTATAATCGGGCAGAATTCATGAATTTGGCCCAAAGGGAGTTTGCTTGGGCCAAAAGTAATAATGAGGATCTGTCATTGTTGATTATGGATTTGGATAATTTTAAGATCATCAACGATACCTTTGGACATGCGGCAGGAGATGAAATGATTCGTGAAATGGGAAGGATTATTAAGGCCAGTTTTCGAAAAACCGATATTGCCGGGCGCATAGGAGGAGAAGAATTTTCTGTGGTTTTAAAGAACGCTTCTTTGGAAGAAGCGAAAAAGGTAGCGGAACAGTTTCGGGAGACTGTAGCCGGTAGAAAAGTGATGTATGGGGGGCAGGAAATTAATTTTACGATAAGTATTGGCGTGGCGGCAACAGGTGGAAACACCACTGATAATGTCAAAGATATTGAAGATATTTTAAAAATGGCCGACGATGCCCTCTATAAGGCAAAGGCAGCGGGGAGAAACCGTGTTGCAATTTAAAGTGCTGTTGCAGAAGTAAATTATAGATTTTGGCTCCTTATTTTTCTATCTCCCCTAAAGTTTTTGCATATTCCCCTATTTTCTTGTCCATTTTTCTTATGTGGTTAGAAAGCCAGTCGACAACCATATTATTGGCATTAATTATAACCAGGATATTACCCCCAGACTCATTGTACTCACTCTTCAACTTGGTCAGATTTTCAATGAAACTTGCATGGGCCTTTCTCTGGGCCTCAATTTCGGGGTAGCCGATTTTCTCCATGTAGGCCTCTTCATCCCGGAAGTGCTGCTTGGTATACTCATCTAAGAAATCGATCATTGTATTAATGTACTCTTTGGCTTTCCGCGCCTTTCCTGCTTCAAAGAGACCATTTGCCTTTTCAAACCATATTTTATGTTGATCATCAATATGCTTGACACCGACCGACAAATCAGGAGTCCATTTTACTGCCATAATAACCCTCCTTTGGTATTACTTATTACATTGATAGTATAGTTTTTTTGGGATAAATTCAATAGTCAAAAAGAAATCTGGCGGACTGTTTCAAACCCTGGTGCTGTGTTATGGCAGGGAAAAATAGGGGCATGTGGAAATCAAAGGAAAAGAGGTAAAGGGTTAGAATAGAATGAGGTGGAAACAACAATGAAATATCAAATATTGGAAAGTCACGGGAAAAGGTATCTTTATTTCGCAAGCAGCGATTCGTTAATTCAACGGGAACAAGATGCAAATGACATTATTTCGTTGTGTGCAGAACATAATACGAACGCTGTGGTTTTAGATGGAAATATTCTTTCGGATGATTTTATTAAGCTAAGGACAGGACTTGCTGGGGCCGTGCTCCAGGGGAATGGGGGCAGGTACTTGTTGGGGTTTAGAACGCCGATTAAGGTGCAGTGGCATCTTGGTCGGCGGTTTTTGTTGTTAACTTACGTACAAAATCATATTGACAAATATCGATATGCTTGATATTATTACTTTGGCATATCGAGAACATTCGATATCATTGATACATATAAATATGTAGGGGGTGATTTTATGAAACATTCATATGCAGATTATGTTCCTGCAATTAAGGCTATGTCAGATGAAACACGGTTAAAGATTATTGATATGCTATCGTGTGGAGAGATGTGTGCATGTGAAATATTGGAAGAATTCAGCATTTCCCAATCCACCCTCAGCTATCATATGAAGATCTTGTCTGAAAGCGGCCTTGTAAATGCAGTACGTGATGGGGCTTGGATGAGGTATACCTTAAACAAGGAAAGGATAGATGAACTTAAAGATTTCATTGGCTGCATAACAAGCGACAAAGAAGACCTTTGTAAAAGTTGGAAAAATAAAAAACCTAATAATCAATGTTGTTAGGGGGGTAGCACCTATACGGCTGCGCTAGGAAAAATATTGACAAGGCGGGAGGTTTTTATAATATGCATTTTTTAAAGGCAATCTGGGATTTCTTCCAGAACCAGATGCTGGGGATGAAATGGCTAAACGAATTAATCGGCAGTGGACTTTATTTATTAGGTCTTGATACAACTAATCGTTGGATTGGAAGCATTCAATTTTTTGTTTATGACGTTATTAAAATTACCCTCCTCTTGTGTTTTCTGATTTTCATAATCAGCTATATCCAAAGTTATTTTCCCCCTGAGCGCAGTAAGAAGATATTAGGGCGTTTTCATGGTATCGGAGCGAATGCGGCTGCTGCCCTGCTAGGAACGGTGACTCCATTTTGTTCATGTTCATCAATACCGCTCTTCATAGGTTTTACATCCGCTGGTTTGCCTTTGGGAGTGACATTTTCTTTCCTTATATCCTCGCCTATGGTAGATCTAGGCTCTCTTGTATTATTGATGAGCATCTTCGGTGCGAAGATTGCTGTCGTGTATGTTACCGCTGGTCTCATCTTAGCTGTCATTGGCGGTACATTTATAGAAAAGCTTCACATGGAGAAGTATGTTGAAAGCTTTATCCTTACTGCTGGTAGCGTAGATATAGAGGCTCCCGATTTAACTAGAAAAGACCGGCTTGTTTATGCCAAGGAGCAAATGCTCTCAACCATTAAAAAGGTATTACCGTATATCTTAATAGGTGTTGGTATCGGTGCGTTCATTCATAACTGGATTCCTGAAAGATGGGTGTCAACTGCCCTGGGAAGCAATAATCCTTTCGGGGTAGTATTGGCTACATTAATCGGTGTTCCAATGTACGCGGATATTTTTGGTACCATTCCCGTTGCAGAAGCTTTGTTTGCTAAAGGTGCACAACTTGGTGTTGTACTCTCTTTTATGATGGCGGTAACCACACTTGCCCTACCTTCGATAATTATGTTGCGCAAAGCAGTTAAGCCCAAGCTTCTGGCGCTTTTCATTGCAATCTGTACGATCGGAATCATAATTGTCGGTTATTTATTCAATGCTCTTCAGGTGTTGATAGTTTAGGAGGTGGGAACAATTGGTGGAGAAATCCTTTTGCCCTTGTGGGTGTGAAGCTGCATCTGAAAAGAAGATTGTTGTTGAGTATCTTTATCTAGATCTTGAAACATGTGACCGTTGTATTGGAACGGAAAAAGTGCTTGATGAGGTTATGATGGTACTTACTCCCGCACTGAATATTGCTGGTTTTAAAGTAGAGTATAACAAAATTCAGATGAAAACAGCAGAAATTGCAGCGCAATACAGGTTTCTTTCCTCTCCTACGATTCGTATAAACGGTTATGATATTTGTCAATCTGTTGCAGAGAATAGCTGTGGTTGCTGTAGTGACATAAGTGGAGCCGACGTAGACTGCCGGGTGTTTGAGTATAACGGAGAAATCTATGAGGTACCCCCGAAAGAAATGCTCGCTGAAGCTATCTTAAAATCAGTTTTTGGGCAGATAAAAACTGGTTGTTACCGCGGAGAGTATGAATTACCTGAAAATCTAAAGGAATTCTATGAAGGAAAGAAAAACAAATCAAGTTGTGGGGGTAATTGCTGCTAATGGATAAGAAAAATTGCATAAAAAGGAGAGATCTATTATGGTATTGTTTGGTAGGAAAAATAAAAAGGAAACTCCATCTTATTGCTGTAGCGGGAGCTATGATGCGGAAAGGATGACAGAAGCAGAAGCCGCTAAGTCCGAAGGTGCAATAGTAAAGGTTTTAGGAAGGGGATGTGCCAAATGTAATCAACTTAAGGAGGCAACAAAAGCAGCCCTGGAACAACTTGGCATGGATACTACTATTGAACATGTAACTGATTTTTCCCAGATTGCAGCCTACGGCGTAATGACTACTCCGGCTCTTGTAATCGATGGGAAAGTTGTATCCTATGGCAAGGTGCTTAAAACTGATGAGATTGTAAAAATCCTGCAGAAGATCAGGGGATAAGGATGGTTAAACATGGGTAAACCTAAAGTTGCCTTTATATGTGTTCACAATTCGTGCCGCAGTCAAATAGCTGAGGCGCTTGGTAAGCATCTGGCAAAAGATTTTTTTGAAAGCTATTCTGCCGGCACAGAGCTTAAGGACAGCATTAACCCCGATGCTGTTCGTCTTATGAAACAACTTTATGGGATTGATATGGAAAAAACACAACGACCAAAGTTACTTGAAGAGCTACCCCCTGTGGATGTTGTAGTTACGATGGGGTGCAATGTGGAATGCCCATATTTGCCCTGCAAGCAACGCGAAGATTGGGGATTGGAGGATCCTACAGGTAAGGGTGATGAGGAATTTATAAAAGTAATCTCAACAATAGAAACGAAAATAAAAGAGTTAATGGATAGGCTAAAGCTGCAATAATTATAACGCCAATTACAGCTGAACCATAGGTATAAAACCCTTGACAAAGTATGAGTAAAATTAACTCTGGTACCGGAGGAGAATTTTAGAAAAAAAGAAGGAACGAGAAGCCGATCCTCCGAAGTGATAAGTTGCCAACCAAACACTGAGGAGGTGGCCCTCGTTCCTATGGAAAGAGTTCGTGAAATCTGCAATATTTCCTTCCTCCAGCTGGAACAAATTCTGTTTCAAGAGCTAAGAAAGGAATTTTGTGAAGCCTTCTCTGCTTTGTTGGAATCACTAGACGATCAGATCCATGCGGAACGTGATAAAAAGCGATATGAAGTTTTAGAAAAGGTAACTCGAGTGGTTGAAACTCTTGTTGGCCCTGTCCGTTTCCGCAGGCGCTGTTATCTAGATCGCAAGATGGGAAAAAGGGTATACCTGCTCGATGAGCTTTGTGGTCTTCACCAGCGCAGGCGGATTTCTCCCGGCCTTGCTTCATTGGCAGCCGTGTTCGGGGCAACATGCTCCTATCGCAGTGCAGCGGAGAGTCTAAAAAGTCTCTTTGGGGAAAGGGTACTTAGCCATGAATCCATCCGGCAAGTAATCCAGGTGGTGGGAAAGAAACTAAGGACAGAAGAAGCAAATCAGCGGGAATTTCCGGGCGGCAAAGACAAAGTACCAGTATTGTATCTTGAAGTAGATGGTCTCTGGACCTCTCTGCAAAAAGAAAAGTCATCTTCTACAGAGACACGGATACTGGTCAGCCACGAAGGCTGGAAGCCACGGTATCCTAGTAGTGAAGAATATGTCTTAGTTAACAAGCGGCATTTTACGTATCAAGATAAACCTGAATGCTTTTGGGAAGAAGCCAGCCGCTATTTGGCTACCCAATATGATTTAGAAGCCACGATAGTGGTAATTAACGGTGACCGGGCACCATGGATTCGCAAAGGAGTTGATTGGTTCCCGCGGGCCATTTATCAGGCTGACCGTTTTCATCTGAAACGGGAGCTAAGGTCTCTGCTTAAAGGACAGCCAGAAAAGCTCAAAACTGCTCTGGAAGCCCTTGAAGTCAGTGATGAAACCTTGTTGTTGGCAACCCTAGCCGAATCAGTAGCCGCTGAGGAAGAACCCAAACGACGTAAAAAAATGCAAGACTTGCTTGCTGACTTGGCAAAGATTCCGGAGTCCCTGCGTGATTATCGCGTGCGCCTGCAAGAATACAACCTAGACACCAGAGGATATCGAGGGTTAGGTGCAGCTGAGTCTCAGATGGACCGGTACAGTAACCGGCTTAAAAAACACGGTCAGAGCTGGAGTCTGACCGGGTTACGGAATATGCTGGCCGTGTTGAATGCGAAATTTGAAGGGCGACTGCTCGAAGTTACAGAAAAGCTTGGGCAGGCTGAAGAATTATTACCCCAGTTAAGACAGAAGTTTGGCGTAGGAAGGGTCAAAGAAGCCCTTAAGACTGCGACCTATGAACCCCGTAGTGGTGGTATACCGGCAAAGCAGCATGGATTAAATGTAAGTGGAGGATTGGCCAGACTGCTGCGGCAATTGAGCCACCCGTCTTTCTCGATAATCTAAAAGAAACGACTACTATCGAACAGCGTGAGGGGTTGTCAGCCTTTCTTGATAATGATTTGGCTGCTTGAATCCCTGCGTGACCTGCGTGATACAGCAGAGGTATCGTTGGTTTTGTTGCTACTGATTTTCAAATGGATCCTTACAGTAACAAACACGAAAAAGCGGTTAAAGCTGGAGGCGATTTAGTTACCCGTCTTTCTCGCCCAAAATTAGTCAACAGATTAAAGCTGGAGGCGATTTAGTTACCCGTCTTTCTCGCCCAAAATTAGTCAACAGAATCACTTCGGTAGGAAAAGTACCCGAGTTATCTTGACAGACACCTTGACAAATATTATAGTTGATAAAAGGAACTAAATTAGATAAGATATAATTGAATAAGTGATACTTAGGTTAAATCATGTCGGTTTCCGCCTTCCGGTTGGTAGGGTTGGTATCTATTACATAATCCATACGGGCAACTTCCGAATTGGAGATTTACGTCCAGTTCGGCTGCTGCCCATAATAAATAAGAAGGAGGTATACTAATGAAGGGAGATCCAAAACTTATTGAGGCACTGAATGCTTTGCTTGCAGATGAGCTTGCGGCCATCAATCAGTACATCGTACACGCGGAAATGTGCGAGGACTGGGGCTATGAAAAGTTACATGAAGGCTTTGAGAAGCGGGCCATAGCAGAAATGAGACATGCCGAAAAACTTATTGGAAGGATTCTGTTCCTTGGTGGAACACCTATCGTAACCGAATTAAGTAATATTCATATTGGAGAGAACGTTCCCAAGCAGGTAGAATATGACCTGGCTGCAGAGGAAAGGGCAATCAAAGCTTATAACGATGCCATCAAGCTGGCTGGTGAGTTGGGCGACCATGCGACCAGGGATATGCTGGTAGAAATTCTCAAGGACGAAGATAGTCATGCAGATGAACTGGAGGAAATCTTAGATCAGATCGAGCAGATGACTCTGCCCATCTTCCTGACAACTCAAGTTTAATAGTAGATAGACTTAAACAAAGGGGCTGTAGCAATTACAGCCTCTTTGTTGTTAGCAAGCAATTATTAAAATATAATTTCAGGGAGGGTTGGGCATGAAAAAGTTTAAAGTCGCCGATGGAATACATATGCTTACTATGAATGTCGAGGATATACTCTTTGAGGGTATTTGGGAGATTGCCAATGGGGTGACTCTCAACTCCTATATAGTGCAGGGGGAAAAGACGGCAATAATTGACGGTGTAATAGATTGGGACGGAGTGCCGGAAACCCTTTATGAGAACTTAAAGAAATTAGGTGTGGAGCCCGAAAACATCGATTATTTGATTGTCAATCATATGGAACCAGACCATTCGGGCTGGATTGCAGACTTTCGAAAAATCAAGGACGATTTTACGATAATATGTACTGATAAGGCCGCCAAGATGGTAGCATCCTTTTATGGAGAAGACAAGATCAGGACTGTGAAGGAAGGAGATACCCTGGACCTTGGGAAGGGTAAGGTGTTAAGTTTCCATCCCGTACCAAATGTCCACTGGCCCGACACCATGTACACCTATGAGAGGGATACCAAGACCCTCTTCTCCTGTGATATGTTTGGGGCCTTCGGCAGGATGGGGGACCATTGTTTCGATGATGAGCTGACTCCTGAAGAGATAGACTTCTTTGAATTTGAAGGAATAAGGTATTACTCCAATGTAATGACAACCTTTACCCACAGTGTGAGAAGGGCAATTGAAAAGGCAAAGGAGCTGGAAATAAAGATAATAGCCCCTGGTCATGGCCCTGTTTATAGAAAAAATCCGCAGAAAATCATTGCCGATTACTTCAGGTTTGCCCGGTATGCTGAAGGGGCAGGCAAAAATGAAGTTACCATCTTGTGGGGCTCCATGTATGGAATGACAAAAAAAGCCGTTGACTTCGTAGAGGGGATACTGCAAAGGGAAGGCGTCAAATACAACAAGTTGGAAATGCCCCTTGAAAGCGACAGTGAAATGGTCGCAGCGGTCTTTAAATCCGCAGGGATTATTATTGGCGCGCCTACCTACGAGTACAAGCTTTTCCCACCCATTGCAGCAGCTTTAAATGAGCTGGGCAGAAAGAAGATTGCGGGCAAGGCAGCCTTCAGATTTGGGTCCTATGGATGGTCTGGCGGTGCAGAGAAGGAACTGCGGGAAATAATTGAGAGAAATAATATGAAGTGGGATTTCATAGAATCCGTAGAGTTTGCAGGTGCGCCCAAGGAAGAAGATCTTAATAAGGTGGAAGCCGCGGTGTTGGAACTCATCGATAAGATGAAGGAAAAGGTAGTGGAATAGGGATGGGCAGCGGTGCTGTTTAATGGGATAAAAGCAAGCTGAGATGGGGCAGGACCAGGCTGGGAGGAAAAATAAGGTTGTAGGCCAGGGATAACTATTTTATAATTATACGAGCGGCACCTATCGACACTGCAGAAGGTCAGGATGGAGAAGGAGGAAGGAAGTTGTTCAATTATATCTGGCCCATCGCCCTGGTCGTATTATCAAATGTAGCCTATCAAATTTGCGCCAAATCTGTACCTAATGATATGGACCCCCTGGCTTCTCTAACGATAACTTATCTAGTTGGAGCAGTGATGTCCCTCCTATTGTTTTTTGTCGTGAATAGGGGTGCAAGCATTGTCCAAGAGTTCAGTAAAGTAAACTGGGCCCCCTTCGTCTTTGGCCTTGTCTTGCTCGGCTTGGAGGTTGGGTGGATTTATGCCTACAGGGCTGGCTGGCAGGTAAGTACAGCCCAAATTGTGCACAGTGCCTTTCTTGCTGTGGCCCTAATCTTTACAGGAGCCTTGCTCTACAAGGAAGCCTTGACCTGGAACAAGCTGGTCGGTGTTTTGATCTGCCTGGTTGGACTGGTGTTTATTAATCACAAATAATTTAAGAAGAAAAGGGGGAATAAGGATGAATACTAAAATCTTCCGGTATATCTCTTATGGGGTATACATCATCACCTCACTGGATGGGGAAAGACCTACCGGCTGTGTAGCCAATAGTGTCATGCAGGTTACAGCTTCCCCTGCCACCATAGCCATTAGTATTAACCACGATAATTTTACCAATGGCTGTATCAAGAAAACCAATAAGTTTGCCATTTCTATCCTGGCCGAAACCTCTTCTCCTTCCCTTATTGGAACCTTTGGATTCAAGTCAGGCAGGGATACGGACAAGTTTAGTAAGGTTCCCTATGAGCTGAAGGAAGGCCTACCAGTTATTGAAGATGCATGCGGCTATATAGTTTGCAGGGTGATCGATAAAATGGAGGCACCCACCCACACCGTTTTTCTGGGCGAGGTCATAGATGGGGATGTGTACCATAATCCGGGACAGCCGATGACTTACGCCTATTACCACCAGGTTATTAAAGGGAAGAGCCCCAAAAATGCTCCCACCTATTTGCCCGATGAAAGCAAAAAGCAAGCAAGATTTGAATGTCAGATATGTGGGCATATTTATGAAGGGGAAAGCTTGCCAGAAGACTATATCTGCCCCATCTGTGGTTACACGGCAGAAGTTTTTAAGAAGATCTAGCTAGACGCAGCATCCCGCAGCACCTCCCTTATTTCGGTTGGGTAGAAAAGGATTTCCTGGTTAAGCTGTTGAAAACCACAAAATGTTTAAATGTAAATGAGGAGGAAGGGCCCATGGATAAGGATAAGACCCTTGAGAACTTGCTGGAAGCCTTTCTTGGCGAAGCCCAAGCTAATTTGAAGTATTTAGCCTATGCGAAGAAGGCCGAAAAAGAAGGGAAGCTCAATGCTGCCAAATTGTTCAGGGCGGCAGCCGATGCGGAAAGATTGCATGCCTTAAAACAGTTGGAGGTTGCAGGGAAAATCGGCTCGACGGAGGAAAACCTCAAAGATGCTATAGCGGGCGAAACCTATGAATATCAAGAGATGTACCCGCCTTTTTTAGAGGAAGCCACAGCCGAAGGCAACAAAGCTGCTGCCATGGCCTTCACTTTTCCCATGAAGGCGGAAGAGGTTCATGCCAGGCTCTATAAGGAGGCATTAGAAAACCTTGATGAAACAGAAGAGGTTTTCTACTATCTCTGCCCTGTCTGTGGTAACATTGAAAAAGCCGTCCCCGAAAAATGCAGCATATGTAATGTCCCGGGCGAAAGGTTTATAAAGTATTAATAGCAAGAATGCCGGATTGGACTGCGTTGCAAATCATAAACCTCCACAGACAGTTATTGCTACGGCTGTCTGTGGAGGTTTATAACTATTATCTATTACAACCATTTTTCAAAAAGTCACATTGATGTCCTGGGTAGATAGGCGGATGAGAAGGGTGAATTGAAGAATAGTGGTGCTATCCAAGGAGAGAAAGGAGACATATTTATGCTATTTGTCTGTTATCCCAGATGTACCACATGCCGGAAGGCAAAGAAGTGGCTGGAGGAAAAGGGTGTAGTTTTTACAGAAAGGCACATCCAGGAGAATAATCCTACAGCCGAGGAATTGAAGGACTGGCATAAAAGGAGCGGCCTGCCCCTGAAGAGGTTCTTCAATACCAGCGGTCAGCTGTACAGGGAACTAAAGCTGAAGGACAGGCTCCCAACTATGGATGAGGACGAACAGTACAACCTCCTGGCATCGAACGGCATGCTTGTAAAGCGCCCGCTCCTTATCGGCGATGACTTTGTTCTGGTGGGCTTTAAGGAAGCTGATTGGGAAGCTGTCCTTGGCGGTGCAAGTAACTGACCTGATCTGGAGGGGACGGTTATCTGTCATGACCCGGACAGAGAACTGTCCCCTGTCACCCTTCTTAAAACCTTACACTTCATCCTCCACATGTGATATAATTTTAAAAAATACAATAATATCCATGCGGATTGCAATCAGACTGGGGGAGAAACCATGAAAAATAAATATCGCTATGATTGCTCTAAATGTCCCAGGAGGTGTGATGGAGTCAGCAAGGGCAGGTATAATTTTGAAGAGGATGCTAGACTATCGGAGTTCTACGAAAGGGCACTGATTCGGAGGATTAAGGAAGAAGGCTTCTTTGCCCAAAAAAGTTTAAAGGAGGGTTATCCCGATATAGAGGTATACCGGAGTGAAAACAGCGATATCCATTGTTATGTTGAGGTAAAGGTGCAGAGAAGAACCTTTATGAAGATACGTGGCATGTTACCCCAAAGTGACTTAATACCGTCGGACACGGTAGCCTTGAATCTATCGGATTTAGTGCGGTATTTTAAGATAGCAGGGGATGAAGCGGGGGTTCCAATTTATGTTTTATGGGTTCTATTGGAACGGCCATGCATACTAAAGGGAAAAAAAGCAAGATGCTTCTACCAAAATATACAAAAACTTAAAAGCATATACAGTAAATATAAAGACAAGAGGCGATTTAGAAGAAAAAAGGGTCGTGGCGATGTGGTGGACGGGCAGCATAAGGGTGTAGTTGTTAATTATCATTTTAGCATCAATGAATTAAAGGAATTTCGGATCAATAAGATAATAAAATAGCCGCCGGGGTTTTTTACTTTTATTGCAAATTCCTATCAATAACTCTGGCAGGATTTACACCGCCAAGGGAGTGACATAATTTGCTTAAAGATAAAATTATCTGTGGCGATGCCATAGAAGAAATGAAAAAGCTGCCGGATGAATGTGTTGACCTGATCTTCGCCGATCCCCCCTATTGGATGCGGGTCGAAGGGGTTCTAAATAGAGTAGAAGGCACACCCTATGACGGCTGCGATGATCCCTGGGATAATCAGTTTGAAACCACAAAGGATTACAATGACTTTACCAGGGCCTGGCTTGGGGAATGTAAAAGGATATTGAAACCCAATGGTTCTATCTGGGTCATTGGAGGGATGCAGTGCATTTATACCATAGGAGCCATAATGCAAGAACTGGGCTTTTGGTTTATCAATGATGTCATTTGGTATAAGAAAAATCCCACTCCCAATTTTAGGGGAGCCAGGTTAAATAACAGCCATGAGACCCTTATTTGGGCAGCCAAATCCGATAAGGCCAGGTTTACCTTCAATTATAAAACTGCTAAAGAGCTCAATACCGATACCGTTGATGAAGAAGATTTTAAAAAGGGTGTCAGGAAGCAACTGGGTTCGGTTTGGAGAATTGGCATCTGCCAGGGCAGGGAGAGATTAAGAAGGGACAACGGTGAGAAGCTCCATTCAACCCAAAAACCGGAAGAACTGCTTTACAGGGTAATTGCCATATCTTCCAATATAGGAGATCTGGTTTTCGATCCTTTCGGGGGAACCATGACGACGGCGGCGGTGGCAAAAAGGATGGGCAGGCACTATTTAACCATTGAGAAGGAGTTGGAGTACTGTCAATATGGTGAAAGGCGCTTAAGCAGCATAACACCGGTAATAGGAGATATTGAAAAGGCGGTCTATGATGAAAAGCCTTTGAGGGTAACCATGAGGGAAATGATCGCGGCAGGCTATTTTATAGCTGGCGAAACCTTCTATTTAAAGGATTTTACTGAAGGGGGAAAACTCCAACCCGACGGCAAGCTGTTGTATGATGGCAAAATTATGGACATGCATTCCTGTGCTGCCCTGGTCAAGGGCTCAAGGGCCAAGCGTTTAAATGGTTTTAAAGTGTGGTATGTTTTGAGGAACGATGGGCTCGTGAATATAGACGCTGTCAGGGAGAGCTACAGGAAGTTTAAAAGGGAAATGTTGGCTGGTGGTGAAAAATAGAGTTAGGGGGCGGTTCATCAACCGTCCCCTCAATTTTGCCGCTGGCGGATCGATTATATTTTTCTATAGCGGAGCTCCTTAACGGGGTGTATAGAAGACATGTGTATAGTAGGTAGAATACTCTCCACCCAGCCACACGCCTACACCTAAGTGGGTAAAGTAGTTGCGCAAAATATTATTTCTGTGGCCGGGAGAGTTGAGTAAACCCTCGTGGGCCATAATGGCATTTGTCTGCCCCATTGCAATATTTTCCCCGACAGCCCTGTAGCGGAGCCCCCTATTTTCTATCCGCTGGCTGGGATCCTTGCCATCGGGATTGACGTGATCGAAAAATTTCCTTTCTGCCATATCCCTGCTGTGTTCCCTGGCAACGGCGGCAACCCTGTCGTGCCACTTGAGGGGCTCCAACCCATTACGTACCCTAATGGCATTGACCAGGTCTAAAGTCTGCCGCTCAAAACTGGCCTGGAGTTCAGCACTGGGTGGCCCATAGATGTTCTGACTGGCATCTTCCACTTCTTTGTCAATTAAGAGTACAGCGGTTACCGTGTTTCCCTCGATAAGATCATAAAATACTCTGGCATAATAGTCCTCTATTTGAAAAAGGTCATAATACTTCATGCTGTCCACACGATAACGGGCATTACCCTTGGTTATATAGGAGAGGGGCTGTCCATAACTTTCCCTTACCCTTTGGCGGGGAGTACCTATCTGTACTCCCTTTTTTGTTTCCCAGTTGGGGGCATTGGTATAAAGGGCCACCACCCGTCCATCCTGAATCCCAACCTGGATATAATTCTGATAGTCATTATTATATATGTACCAGTAAAAACCGTATTCACTCAGGTCCTTGCGGGCAGGTTCACCCAAATTCCTAGTAATCCATTGCTGGGAGTCCCCGATTGCTATGTTTTGAAAGGTAAATTCACGCCGGGATGGCTGGGGGGTAATGATGCTGGCTGTCCTGGTATCACTGTTCCAGGCCACCTCTCTTCCAAAGGCTTCCCCCAGAAAACGTAAAGGGACCAGTGTCCTGCCGTTGACGATGAGGGCAGGAACATCCAATTTTACCCCTTGGCCGTTAACAAAGGCCTGGGGCCGGCCAATGGGGAGCCGGACGCTGGTGTTGCCGGTCTCAGCAAGGACAGTCCTGGACGCTTCTTCCCAAGCCACTGCAACGCCCATGCTTTCCAAAAGCTCCCGGAAGGGCACCAGGATTCTGCCTTCAACAATCATCGGCGGCGTATCTAAGGCAAGTTTCTTTCCTTCTACCATTACGGTAATCTCTCTGGCACTAACTGGTGCCAGTGTGCAGACAAGAAGGATGGGGATTAATACCAGGCAAACTAGTAGTTTTTTTCTCCGCATTTACAAACCACTCCCAGAGATTTATTGCTGTTTTATCCTAGTTACTACCTTCTCTGTTCCACAGGCTATCTCAACCCTATTTTTACCCCTTTCTTTGGCCAAATAGAGTGCTTGGTCGGCAAGGGTGTAGTAATCCTCAATAGTTTGGTCAGCGATATCGGCCAGTGAAGATACGCCAAAGCTGCAAGTAATCTGTAAAGTTAGGGACCCCACAGGAAAACTTTTTTCCATAATTAACTTCCTCAGTCTATCAGCAAAGGCCTGGCCATTTTCTAAAGTGGTATTGGGCATAAAGATAATAAACTCTTCGCCGCCAAATCTGGAAACAGTATCTGTCTCCCTGACATTGTTTTTTAAGAGGGCGGCCAGTTGCTTGAGTATACTATCTCCTACTGGATGGCCATATGTGTCATTAATGGTCTTGAAGTCATCGATATCCAAAATTATAATTACCGTTTCCTGGCCATAACGCCTTATTAATGAGAACTCTCGTTTAATCAATTCCTCTAAAAACCGCCTGTTGGGCAAATTGGTAAGGGGATCATGATATGCCATTTGTTCCAACTGTTGTTGTTGAATTTCTATGCGCCGCCTTTGGGTTATGTTGGTATAATTGTAATGCCACAGAATAAGGCTGAGCAAGAAACCAATTCCAACGGCAGTAATACCATTGACCCTATTGGAAATCAATATCTGCTGGTTGGTCGTGGTCAGTGCTAGTGAAAGGTAATAGGCCACATACGAAGCCAGATATATTATGAAAGAGGCCAGGGGTCTAATTAGAAAAACTAATCCGGTGATAACACAAATTAGTAAGAAAGGCGTGATATTGGTCGTTACCAGTTGGTCAATGGTTACTATGGCAATGCCAGATGCCATTATTACAAGGACAACAATGTATTGCAGTACAAGCATGGTTGTGTTGGGTTCCATCCTGTCTTTCAGTTTCCGGGTTATTAGGAAAAAGCCGACCATCAGAATAAGTAATATAAGATGAGATGTAATAATTCCCCGATTCCAGAACAGTACTATTTGGTCAGGGCTTTTAGGGGGCATCAGGATAAAAATATTGATAATGCGCAGTGGAATAGCAATAATTGATAAATAATAGAGCCTGCGGGTATTAATGAATGCACACTCACCCAGAACACTATTGTTGTCATGGAAAGTTTTTATCAGTTTATCCTTTATGTGGCCAAATGACCAGTTTATGTGCTTCACCACCAATCTAATATTTTAATAGCATACAGCATGCTATTGTTTTCGCGACTTTTATATTATCATAAATTTCTAGTCGGGTCTTCAATTCAAGGTCCATTCGCTTCATAAAATTGCAACCAGGCAGGGAATGCCTGTCATTTGTCTTCCCTTCCATTGAGCCCAAGAAAAAATGGCTTCCGTAGAAATTTCCGGGAGCCATTTTACGTTCTAAAAGTAAGACAATCCCTTAAAAAAGCACGGTGACCAAGGTGCCAACACCTATAGTGCTTTCAACTATAATAATGCCGCCGTGGATTTCAATGATCTGTTTGGCAATAGCCATTCCCAGGCCGGAACCTTGCTGGTTTTCTTCGGTACTGGTGCCCCGGTAGTAGCGTTCAAATAGGTTAGCCAATTCTTCCTGAGAAATACCCCTGCCATTATCCTGTATCCTCACATAGATTTTCTCTGTTTTTTCAATACTGACATGTATTTCCGTATCGGCAGGATTATGAACAACGGCATTGTAAATCAGATTGGTGAAGGCCCTTTGCAGTAAAGATCTGTCGCAGGGGAAAACAATAGGCTCCTGTTGCGCTGTGAAGAATATTTTCCGCTCCTCGTAGTGGGGGTTGTTTAAGACATCAATCACTACATCCCTCAGTAGCGCTGCCAGGTCTTCCTTTTCCCGCTTTAAGGGGAACAAGCCTCCCTTTAGCACTTGCAAGGAGAAAAGGATCTTGTTGGTAGACGACGAGATCGACATCCTCAACCTTATCCACATCTAACAGCTGGATCACCTCCCGGGGAAAATTACAAAATATCCCCCTTGCTGAAGCTGCTGAGCCCTCCTATGAAGAAGACCATTAACAGGATAATGCTGGTGAGGTAAACTAAAGGGCCTTTGCTGAATACCTCCATGGATCCACCCAAGGCGGCCATAATGGGATAGGTCCAGGGATAAAAAAGCCAGTACCTTGAGTTGGCCACCACCATGGCCGGCAAGGCCAGGCCAATGCCGATTCCCAAAGGAAGGGTCATCTGGCTGTAGCGGACACTCAAAACATACAGCAGGGCCATGATGGGCAGGGCGGCAAAATAGGTGGCCAAGGGCCGGCCAATTAAGCTTTGATAGGGGAGGGCTCCTTCCACCCCAAGAATAAGGCCTGCTATGAGCATGCTCGTAATCAAAGCCAATATATTGACAAAAACAAGTCCACAGGCGATGACAAACTTGATGACATAGACCGTCCCTTTTTTAACCGGCAGGCTTAAGTACTGCCTCCAGCCCTGCTGGGCATTTTCGATGCGGGCAACCAGGGTCATTACCACACTTATCAGCACAGGGAAGAGGATGGCAACATAAAAGATCATGCTTTGCATATAAAGCTGCTCCCAGACATTTTGTCCGTGCCCGGTGAAGAGGTCATAATAGCGAAGGAGGTTAATGACTCCCTGCATTACCATAAAGGCCGGGGGCAGGATAACGATCCATAGTATTTTCGAATTCTTCAGCTTCAACAATTCGACGGCTATAATATCCTTCATTATATCCCTCCTAGCAGATTTCCTTCCACTGGAAATACATTGTGCCCAAACCCAGGAAAAGCAGGCCACAGCACAGGCCGTAGTACAGGGCAATGGCGTTGTTAATGGTGGGTTCGGGCAGGGTGTAGAGGGAATGGGCGTAGGGAATAAATTTAGCCAACCTTTCCGACTGGGCAAAAAAGAGGGAAGAGGCAACACCAACAAAGCCAATGGCCAAGGCCACATTGGCGTTGGACAGGCTGCTGTTCAACCAACACTGGAGGCCTATGAGGCTGGTGATGGCCAATATTTGGTAGGCCGTATAGCTTGCCAGCAAATTTACATCCAGTGTTTCCGGAAATCCCAGGGCCTTGCCGATTAATAGCAGACAGATGCTGTTTCCTACAATCAGCAGGATATTTAAAAGGAAAACTGCAGACCACTTGGCCAGGTAAACCTTTGCCCGGGAAACAGGCAGGGCCAGGACTTGTTTCCAACCCCTGGACCTATACTCCAGGTGGTGGACCTGGGAGGCTGTTATAGTAGCCACCAGGGGCAATAAAAAGGCCCAGAGAAAGTGGTGTTGGAAGAGCAGCACCTGCCAGGGAGTGAGGCCTTGATTGGCCTCTAAGCCCATCAGGTAATCATAGCGGAGAAACAGGTTGCAGAAGCTGAGGAAGGCTCCCAGTAAAGGTGTTGCCAAGACCACAGGCCAGAGAAAACTCCTTTTTTGTTTGAGAAATTCCGCCATTACTAAGCGAAAATACTCCCCCATCAGGCCACCTCCCCCGTTAATTGCAAAAAGATATCTTCCAGATTGCCGGGCCTTTCACTTAAGTGGGACACCCCAAAGCCCTTCAGTACCAATTCCCGATTAACTGCTTCCAGATCAGTGTTTTTACCGGGCAGGCAAAGCTTATCCCCCTTGATAGCTACAGCATAGCCTTTTCCCTTTAAGAATTCTGCCGCCTGGCGCAGGGGATTGGCCTTGATGATAATTTCTTCCCTGCCCCTTGCCTTCAGTTCGGCCAGGGTTCCCTGGAACAACAGCTTTCCCTGGTGAATGATGCCCACATGGTCGGCAATCAGTTCGATTTCACTCAAGATATGGCTGCTGATTAGGACGGTAGCATTCATCCTTTCCGGCAGGCTGACGATAAGCTCCCGGATTTCCCGCACCCCGGCCGGGTCCAGCCCGTTGGTTGGTTCGTCTAAAATCAAAAGCTCCCGCTTCCCCAGCAGAGCCTGGGCGATGCCCAATCTCTGCTTCATACCCAGGGAAAACTCCCTTACCCTTTGGTTTTTCCATTTTGCCAGCTTAACGATTTCCAGGGCTTTATCAATCTCCCCTTTGGGCAGCTGCAGGATCCGCCTGGTTATTTCGAGATTTTCAAAGGCCGTCAGATGTTCGTAATAGGATGGTGCTTCCACCAGGGAGCCCACCCGGCGCAGGATCTCCAGGCGGTGCTTTGCCAGCTCCCTATTGAACAAATGTATTGTCCCACTGGTGGGCCCCATCAAGCCCAAAAGCATCCTGATGGTGGTGGATTTTCCGGCACCGTTGGGGCCGAGAAAACCGTATAGGGCACCCCTGGGTACCCTAAGGTCCAGGTCTTCCACAGCAGCAAACCTATTGAATACCTTGGTCAGCCCCCTTGTTTCAATAACCAATTCTGCTTCTGCCACCCTTTCCCGCCTCCCATCTGAATGATCACTATCTACGGAAATAATATCAGGGCCGGCTTAAACCTTAATTTAGGCAAGCTTAATTTAACCTTAAAGGGATCATGGAACCCAAGGAGTCCCTAAGGCTGCCAGTGGATACAGTTTAGCTTTATCCATCGTTAAAAAAGGAATTGAATCTTTAAATACTAAAAACAGGCTTACATTGGGGAAGGACTTTAGCCCAAGTTATGGAAGATTAATTCTGAGGGAATCTGCGCTAATTTATTCCTCAAGGAGGCATTTTTTATGGGGGATTGTATTTATTGCGGCAAACCAGCAGGGTTTCTCCGCAGGAGTCATCGGGAATGCCGGGAAAAGCATGACCTGGGCTGGGAGGCCATGGTCCGTCTGGCCAGGGATGCTGTCCTGGGGACGGAGGAGCTTGAAGGTATTGAAGACCGCCTGGCCGGAATGGCAGAAGAACACTTTATCAAAGGGGAGAGGGTTAGGGAGGCCCTCATTGCCGGCTGGGAAGAGGCTGTCCAGCATTTTCTCGATGATGGCGACCTGGCGCCCGGGGAAGAAGAGCTGCTGGCCGCTTATGTTGAGTATTTTGGTTTTTCCCAGGAAGATTTAGATAAGGGAGGAGCTTATACTAAATTTGTACAGGGAGCGGTCCTCCGGGAGGTCATGGAGGGAAAGATACCCAGCCGCTTTAATGTGACCGGCACCCTGCCCTTTAACTTCCAAAAAAGTGAGGAATTAGTCTGGGCCTTTAGTGATGTGGCCTATTACGAGGAAAGAACCCGCCGCCATTATGTGGGCGGCAGCCAGGGGGTGAGCATCCGGATTGCCAAGGGGGTTTACTACCGCATCGGTGGTTACAAGGGACGGCCGGTGGAAAAGGAGGAGACGGTCCTTGTAGACAAGGGGATTTTAGCACTGACTACCAAGCACCTTTACTTTGGTGGCGAGAGAAAGAGCTTTCGAGTGCCCTACAGGAAAATTGTCTCCTTTGTGCCTTATTCTGACGGCATTGGAATTCACCGGGATGCCGCCAGTGCCAAGCCCCAGATCTTTGTCACCGGCGATGGCTGGTTTACCTACAACCTCGTGGTTAACCTGGCTGCGGAAGGGTAGGAGCAAAGAAAAAAGAACAGCCCCCGAGGGAACGGGTTTAAGCTACCTTCTAAAATCCCGGCGGGGGCAGGATTTACAAACAAGATGGGGGAATATTCATATAAAACGTGCTGGCTGACATGAGGAAGGAGAGAACCTGTTTGAATAGAACTTGGTGGGACTAAGGCTTATACAATAAACAGAAGATAGACAAAACCTTGAAAATTATAGATGGGTTGTAGGGGGAGAGAACTTTGCTATGAAGTTCTATGTGGGAGTTACCGACAACAACTGGTATAATTTTTTAGCAAAGAGCAAACCTGACGAAGTAAATTTTTGGCGGCCCGGCGGGGGAAAATCTTTTAAAGCAATAGGTCCTTATGATCTGTTCCTCTTTAAGCTGCACAGCCCTTTAAACTATATTGCCGGTGGAGGTCTTTTCGTCAGGTACGCAACTCTGCCTGTATCTCTGGCCTGGGATGCGTTTAGGGAGAAAAATGGTGCTGGGGATTATAATAGCTTTCGCAATGCCATCTATAAATATCGCAATACAGATCCAATGAGGGAGCCCGATCCCGTTATCGGCTGTATTATTCTTACATATCCTTTTTTCTTCAAACGGGACGAATGGATACCCATCCCGAAGGACTGGAGCCCCAATATAGTTCAGGGTAAAACTTATGATACCGACACTATAACTGGCAGAAGCTTATACTATCAGGTGCTGGAAAGGTTAGGAAGGAGTGCAGCGGAAGAAGTGGAAGGTTATCTTGCGGGTGAAGAGAAGACAGCCAATAGATATGGGCCGGGCCAGCTTGTTTATCCGCGCATTGGCCAGGGGGCCTTCAAAGTGCTGGTGACCGAGGCCTACAACAGGCGTTGTGCTGTAACGGGAGAAAAGACCTTGCCCGTCCTTGAGGCGTCCCACATTAAACCATATTCCCAGGGAGGCCCCCATAGTGTGGCGAATGGGTTGCTTTTAAGAAGGGATATACATGCCCTATTTGATAGGGGCTTTATAACCATAGATAAAGATTTACATATTGAAGTAAGCAAAAGAATTAAGGATTATGGCAATGGCCGGGAGTATTACGCCTATCATGGAAAGAAGCTGGCAGTTGTTCCAGACACGGTGTACGAAAAGCCAAATCCACACTTTTTGCAGTGGCACAATGAAAATGTGTTTTTGCCGTAAAAAAATGAAACTACAGATAGAAGGGGATACAAGATTTCCTTTAGTAAAAAGAGTATACTGGAAGGCATGGGAGTTGTTTAAACAAGAGTTTTTCATTATGAGAGTACAATAGGAGGGAATAGTAATGGTTGCAAACAAAAAGGCAGTCTACTTTTTCTGTACAAAGCCAGATGTCGATCCCGTTGCCGGCCGAGTTTTCGCAGCCCTGGAGAAGATCTACAGCCTGGTTGAGGCCGATATTGTAATTGATGATAATCCGGTGCTCAAGCACAGAGATGATAACGGAAATGAATTCTACTTTGTCCGGACCGATAAAGTCATTCACCATGACTACATAAACTATTTGCCTGTCATGAACCGTCATTTTGCCGATTTTGATTTTGCAGGGCTGGTGACCTGGCATGAGGGACAGAATGCGCCAGATAAAATCTTTCCGGTCCATACTATCGGGGATGTGGACAGCGGCTACTTTGGCAAGGCCAATCCTTTATACCTGCACAATTTATTCTTGTCCCTGGAGAAAAATCGCCTGGCCCTCGGCCTGGAGGATTTTCGGGTTACAACAGAGGGCACCCACTGGTCCGGCGTGGTTTTCGATGGCAATCCAGAATTAATACCCCAGTTTCCTGTGCCCCTGGTTGACATAGAGATCGGGAGTACACCAGCCAGCTGGTCCAATTTACAAGCGGCAGAAGTAATTGCCCGTGCCCTGGCCGACGTTTTTACCGCTAGCGGCAAAACCCTGAAAAATTTGCTCTGTGCGGGCGGTACGCACTTTGATCAGGCCTTTGGTGGGGCAGTGCTGGAGACCTGGGACAACCATGCCTTTGGCATCTCCCACATCCTTCCCAACCATTGGCTGGTTACTGGCCAGTATGAAGCTGAAGACGGGCAAAGAAAACTGGAGAATTGTCTTAAGTCCATTGAAGGCGGTATCGACGGCATTGTCTTTCACGATAAGTTAAAGGGAGCATATAAGGAACAGCTCAGGCAGCTTGCCAAGAAATATAATATTCCTGCTTTCAAACACCAGCTGCTGCGCAGGCCAGTGGATATTCCCTGGCATCCTTGAGAATAGGGATATCTGTTCTTGGGTTGAAAGCTAAAAAGCGGGCAACAAGGGTATCTCCACTTTTGTTAGTGAATTGAAGGATATCGGGGGAGATACCTTTTTTTGTTTTCTGGGGTCCCAGGAAAATTTTCACTTTATTTGTTACTCACTATTCAGTCTTTATTCTACTTGCTGCTGGGCATCTTCCTCGGTTACGAAATTTTTGTTGAGCAGTATAAGGGCCAGGGCCAATGGAGGGTTAATGGCGAGAAGTTAATATGCCCCAAATTAGGTTATTTTCACTCGATGTTGCCCGTGTTATATTAGGATATGTAATAATAACCAGCTGGCAAAGAAATGGGTAGGGAAGGCGAAAGAAAAAGCAATTATGAGGAAAACATACAAGCATGGAGGGGAAGGGGGTTGAGGTTCTGATGAAGGTTGCCATTGCCTATTATTCCCAGCATCATGGGAACACAAAGAAGCTTTTAGATGCCATTAAAGAATTGGGTGACATAACCCTAATCAATGTGGTTAAATGCAAGGAGGCAGATTTAACCAATTATGATATAATAGGGTTTGCCTCGGGCATCTATTTTGGTAAATTCAGCAAGGCGGTCCTGGACTTTGCCCGGAAAAACCTGCCCCAGGAAAAAGCTGTATTTCTCATCTACACCTATGGTATAAATAGCAAGGGATACACAAAAGCCATGGAACAGATTATTGCCGCTAAGTCCTGCCAGCTCCTCGGTACATATGGCTGCAGGGGTTTTGATACCTTCGGCCCGCTGAAACTAATCGGTGGTATAGCCAAAGGACATCCAGACAAGGATGATGTGGAGGGAGCAAGGGAATTTTTCCGGAGGATGATTGCGGAAAGTCCTTCTACTTTTACTAAGCTGTAACCCTTGAAGGGAGTGTCATTATGTTCAGAGAAATGCGCCGCAAAAAGCAAGCCCTACCCCCGGAGGAAACTATTGATATTCTGAAGCGGGGAAAATCCGGTGTCTTAGCTGTTGCAGGAGACCATGATTACCCCTATGCCGTTCCCATGAGCTATGTCTATCACGACAACAAGATTTACTTTCACTGTGCCAAAACCGGCCACAAGATAGATGCCATAAAAAGAAATGACAAGGTTTCCTTTTGTGTCATTGATAAGGATCAGATAGTGTCGGAGAAATATACTACCTATTACCGCAGTGTAATCGTCTTTGGCAGGGCCCGTATTTTGGAGGATGAAGGGGAAAAAAGAAGGGCCCTGGAGATATTGGCGGCCAAATATTCCCCCGGGCAGGACGAAGGTCACCGGCTCCAGGCAATTGAGAGGGAGTTTAATCTTGTCACCATGATAGAGCTTACCATCGAGCACATGACCGGCAAGGAAGCCATTGAGCTGGTAAGGGCAAAGGGCATTACCGCCGGGTAGGCATTTATCCTTGGGTTTTTTGAGGAGCGATTATGTCCGTCCGCTCCTCTACTATTTTCCCTTCCCCTTCGTCGCCGTGGGGACAAAGAAGCAAAAAAACCATATAGCCAATTTTCAGGGGAGATGAAGAAATGACAGGACAAAACACATTTGTTTGGATGGCCCTTTTTGCCCTGGGTGCCATGGTTATAAATAGCATTGGGATTTGGGTTATGTACAAGAACAGAGAGTGGGCGGAGAGAAATAAAGAATACTTTATGTGTTTTGCAGCCGGTATGCTGATATCTTCCCCCCTCATGGTGGCCTTTCCAGAGGCGTTGGCATTGAATGGGCATGCCGGACTGGCAGCCCTAGTAGGGTTTATCTTTATGTTCTTCAGCAATGAATTTATAAAATACAAGACCAAGGAAGAAACCCTGGCCTTTGGCATAACTGCTTTAGAAGGTATAGGGCTTCATTCTTTGCTTGATGGCATAATTTATACGGTTACCTTCAATGTGAGTGTTTTCACCGGCGTAATGGCGGGGCTTGGCCTGGTGGTCCACGAGTTTGCCGAAGGGGTTATCACCTTTTCGGTCCTGGTACAGGGAGGGGTAAGCCACAGGAAGGCCTTCCTTTATGCTTTTTTCGTAGCATCCCTAACAACTCCCCTGGGTGCCTTTCTGGCCTTTCCCTTTGTCAGTACTTTAAGCAGCCAAATACTGGGGCTGGCTTTGGGTTTTGTCGTAGGCGTTCTAATCTATGTTTCTGCCTCCCACATTCTCCCTGAAGCGGCCATACACGAGAAAAGACATTCCTACGCTGCTTTTCTGGCTGGCATTGCTGTAGCGATACTTATTCTGCTCTGCGAGTAGGAGGGAGCTGCCAGTGGTGCTATAGCTGAACCCTGGGGAAAGTAAAAAAATGGGGAAATGTGTGATATAATGTAGTTGCTTTAGGTAAGGGAAATCAGACAAGGGATTTTTGCCTATGAATAGTGGAAAGGGAACAATCCAGGAACTTAAAAGGAAACTGCAGAGCGTTGTAGTGGGCAGAAGCAGGGAATTAGAGCTCATTAAAGGGCAGTTTGACCGGCTGGAGGAAGGAAGCTCTCCTTTGGCAGTCATTGCCGGTGATATAGGTATTGGAAAAACTGCCCTGGTAAGAACCGTCCTGACGGATCTGGCCAGGTTGAACGGTACGTGTATATACAGCAAGTTTGAACAGTTCGAGGATAAGGGCCCCTACATCCCCATCGTGCAAATAATTGAGCAGATAACGGCCCATATGCTGACCCTTCCCGGGAAAAAGCTGGACCGGATCAGGGGGAAGCTGAGCAAAGAGCTGGGTAGGGACAGTGCCTTTATCACAGGCCTTGTTCCCCAGGCCCAGAGAATTATCAGCAATTCTAGACGGGTTAAGGGGATGGATTACCAAAAACTGAAAATAAGACTGGAAAAGGCCTTTCAAGGTTTTCTGGCCATTGCAGCGGGGGAATTGTACCCCCTGATCATTGCCATCGATGACCTCCAGTGGGCCGATCCAGCTTCCTGGAATATTATAGAATCGATCAACAACTGCGAAACTGACCTGTACATGCTCCTGGCTTACCGGAATAATCTTGCCGAATATAGGGCTAAAGTGGGCCCAATGCTGGACAGGCTGGCAGGGGGAAAGGACCTTCAGGAAATAAACCTGGAGAGCCTTACACCGGAAGAAGTGGAAGGAATGCTGGAGGAGGTCTTCCCGGGAGGATGGGAAAACCTCAAGGAACTGGTGTGGTTAATTCAGAGAAAAACCGCAGGCAACCCCTTGTTCATAAAGCAAATTATCAACCTGCTCCTGGATAGTGAAGGCATTCACTACAAGCCAGAGACAAAAAGGTGGGCTTTGGATCCAGGGAAGGCAACCAGTGTTTCCCTTCCCGCTACCATAGCAGACATTATCGATAAAAAAATAGACAGCCTGGGTCCCGGGGAGAGGGAACTCCTGGAGGTTGCTTCCTGTATAGGCAGTACCTTTACTCTGGACCTCCTGGAGAAAATCACCCCCAACAGGGGGCACCCTTTAAAGGAGAGTTTGGAAGAACTGTGCCGGGCTGGTTTAATTGTCAAGGTCCTTGATGGGCCGGAGGCTGAGGATACGGGGAAATTTGCCTTTTTCCATGATCGGGTCTTCCAGAATGTCTATGAGCATATTGAACCGGACAGGAAGGAGCAGCTGCACCTGCAAATTGCCATGGAGCTCCTCAATCACCCGGACAAGATCTACGTGGAAGAGAACCTCCTGTCCATAACGGCCCATCTCCTCAAATGTAAAAGGGTCATTAAGGGGGAAGATGCCGGGAAAAGGCTGATTGTCGATCTGTATTTCGCCGGTCTTAAGGCCAAGGGGTCCGCAGCCTTCGGGCATGCCCGGGAGTTGTTCCGCCTGGCGGAAGAATTGCTGGGCAGAGAAGGCTGGACCACGCCGCCAGCCAGGAAGACCTGGCAGAAATAAAAAAGAGATATATGATCCTGAATTCCTGCGCAGGCAACCATGAGGCGGTAATCGATCTGGGCATGCAGGCCCTGAAACACCTGGGGTTTAACATTGATCGGCGCCTCCTTTCCCTGCAGATTGCCAAAGAAATCTTATACGGCATGATCCTGTTTAGAAACAGCCGGCTGGAAGCCATCAAAAACGCCCCCATAGTAACAGATAAAAGGCTGACCAACACCCTGGAAATATTAAATATAATGGTTGCTTCGGCCTACATGACCGACGAGAATCTGTTTGCCCTCATCGTCCTTAAGATTGGCAATCTGTCGGCCCGGTACGGCAATTCCCTCTATTCACCCCTGGGCTACGCTGCTTACAGCCTGATTTTGGGCAATGTCCTGGGCAATTTTCAAAAGGCGGACAAGCTAAAGGATATTTCCCTGCAGCTGGCGGGGCTCTTTGGCGACGAGCCCTTTGGTGCAGCCACCTATTTTTGCCTCGGCAGCTTTCTGGTACATTGGACTTCCCCGGCCAGGGAAAGTCTCAATTATCTGCAAAGGGCCCTGGACTGCGGCTTCCGGACAGCCGACTATTTGTACTGTGGCTATGCGCTGATGTTACTGCTGGAGATGAAATATCTAACGGGCGCTCCCCTTGCCGAGCTGGAAGGGTTTATGGAGGCCCATGAAAAATACGTTGAAAAAATTAATAATGACGCTCTCCTTCGTTCCTTCGCCATGTTCAGGGATCATATTAATATGCTGGCGGTGCCGGATTTTTCCCCGGCAGACAGGTTGATTGAGGATAGGGATATAGAGGATAAAAGACAGGGAAGCTAACCATACGGAAATGAATAAAGCCTTCTGGAAATACCGGAAAAAACTTCAGCAGTGGGCAGAGATGAGCCCCGAAAACCACCGGTGAAAACACCTGCTGATTGAGGCACTGCTGGCAGGCCTTGACAACCGCCAGCAGGATGCCGCCAGGCTGTTTGGGGAGGCAATTGAACAGGCCCAGAGGAGCCAAAACCTGCTGCTGGAGGCCCTGGGTAATTATTTGGCCGCCGCTTACTTTTGCTGCAATGGGAAAATAGCGGCCGTCTATGCCCGGGATGCCAGCCGGCTCTTTGAGCAATGGGGCGGGGTAAAAATAGCCAGGCGGATAGAAAGGCTGTACAAAATTGAATATGCTGACACGGAATTGAGTGCCGCCGGGGATAGAGGGGATGTGCCCCAAAACAATAAAGGGGCTGCCCCGGAGCCCCCTGGCCAAGGGGGCAGGGAGCATCAAAGGGAGCTGGAAACCCGAAGCGTAGAAGATGCCCACAAATATTTCCTGGACACCATATGCCTGGAGGCGGGGGCGGATTTTGCGGCCATCCTGCTGGAAGAAGGCTATTTGCTCAAGCTGGCATATGTCTGGCAGGCTGGCCAGCCGGCCGTTAAATGTCCAGAGGGCATTGACCCGGAAGAGTATGAGGAATTGCCGAAAAAGGTTATCCGCTATACCGGGAGAACCTATGAGGAAATTGTCATTGCAGCCAAGCCTGCAGAGGGTCCCTTTGCCGGTGATGAGCATATTAAAAACAGGCCGGGCATTTCCATCATCTGCCTGCCCTTGAAGTACAATGATGTCTTTACCGGCCTGGTCTATCTGGAAAGCAGGGAGAATAACCGGTTTAATTCCCTCACGGTAGAGAATATAAAGCGGTATTCCTTTTACCTTGTGGCCAGGCAGGCCCTGGAAAGGGAAACCGCTGGCAGTAAATCCTTTGTTACAGATGAGGTAAAGGAGCGACTGACGGAGCGGGAAATGGAGGTCCTTCACTACATTGCTGCCGGGATGACCAACAAGGAGATTGGGGAAAAGCTTCACATCTCTGCCAGCACAGTCAAGACCCACACCTTAAATTTGTACGGGAAGCTGGAAGTCAACAGTAGAATACAGGCGGTAACAAAGGCAAAGGCGCTGGGCTTGCTCTAGTACCTTTACCCAACCTGCTGCAAGGCAGGTTTATTTTTTTTCTAAGAAAAATCCACCCTTTGGTGGAGGAGAAAAAAATGCTGGCTTTATATGATGGGATATGAAAAAAAAAGGAAAGAGGGGCCGGATATGAACGCATTAGTAGGGGAAGTGCGGCTTTTTCCCTATGGGAAAATACCGGCTGGTTGGTTGGCCTGTACCGGGCAGACCCTGTATATAAGGGAATATCCCAAGCTTTTTATGCTCATCGGCACCAGGTTCGGTGGAGACGGCAAAGAGAATTTCCGGCTGCCGGACTTACAAAAGATGGCACCGGCCAACATGATTTATTGTATCGCGGTGGAGGGAGACTTCCCCGATATGTGGCGGTAAGTTGAGGCAGGGATACAAATTTTTCGAAGGTGAGGGAACAAAATGGCTGCTTTCACAAAGAAGAAAAGGGTATCCATCGTGGTGCTGCTGTTGCTGGCCTTATTTATGACCCTGTTAACACCCCTACAGGCCTGGGCCAGGGCCATAAGGGTAACTCCCCACCTTGTGGTCGCCGAGGAAGACTTTTCTCAAGGGTTCCTGTTGGTACTGGAAGACGATGAGCTCGTTGCTAGCTCTTTGTCTGAAGCCTTTAGCCTGGGTGGCGACTTTAAAAGCCTGGGTGTTTCCGAGGTGTTTTCCACCGATGGTTCTACTGTAACGGTACAGGTCTACGGTGACCTGGCCTATGACACGGGGCGGGGCACCATTACCCTGTCGGGCCAGGCCCTGGAGGGGGGCGAGGATCTCACCGCTGTCGTAACGGTGGAGCAGAAAGAAGTACCTGAGCCTGGTGGGACCATTGGCGAGCCGGAGGAGGAAGAAAGGGGCGCAGAGGACCCGGCAGAGCCGGAACTTGTGCGCATTGAGATAGCCCGCCTGCCGGATAAGACTATATACTGTGTGGGCGAAGAGCTGGATCTTACGGGTTTGGTGGTCATAGGTGTATACAGTGACGGTACGGAAAAAGAGCTATCTGTTACCCCTGGCCATATCAGGGGCTTTGACAGCAGCGAAGCCGCCTCCGGGCAGGAAGTGCTGGTGATCTACGAAGACAAGGAGACCAGCTTTACAGTAGATATTGTGGAGCCGGCTGCTCCCATGGCAATAACAGGGGAAGGGGAATTCGCCGGCGGTTCCGGCACCCAGGATGATCCTTACCAAATAGCGACGCCGGAACAATTGGCCCTTTTGCACGAGGATTTAGATGCCTGCTATATCCTGGTAGCAGACATTGATCTGAAAGACTACTTATCAGAGGCAGGGGATGGTTACAACGAAGGCAAGGGCTGGCTGCCCATCGGCAGCGGCGGCAATCCTTTCCGGGGTAGTTTCGATGGCAATGGTCACGTTATCTGGAACCTTACCATAAATAGACCGGAAGAAACCCATTATATCGGTTTCTTTGGGAGAACCGAGGGTGCAGACCTGCGCAATATCAAATTGGAAAATGTAATTGTATTGGGGCAGAATGATGTAGGTGGTTTGGTAGGTTATATGAAGGAAGGGACCATTGAGTCCTGCCATGTCAGCGGCAGTGTGCAGGGGGGCAAGAATCGTGTCGGCGGCCTGGTTGGATCGAACTGTGCAGGTAAAATCACTGCTTCCTCTGCTGAAGTGAAAGTTACTGCTTCTGGGGAACTTTCTATGTCTGCCGGTGGTTTGGTGGGTTTAAATGAAGATGGCAGAATTTCTGACTCCCATGCTGGGGGAGACGTGTTTGGGCAATTATACGTTGGCGGTCTCGTGGGTGAGAACTTGGCCTTCTCTGATTTTTGTTTGATTAGGAGCTCAGCAGCCCGGGGGCAGGTGAGCGGGATCAATCATGTGGGCGGTTTGGTGGGGAGCAATAACGGTAGTATTATCATGGATACCTATGCTGTGGGTCCGGCAGAGGGTGAAGAGGACGTGGGTGGTTTGGTGGGGACCAATGCCAATGGTTCAGTGTCTGATTCCTTCGCTGTGGGTACTGTGACGGGTGAGAGCCTTGTCGGTGGCCTGGTAGGGGCCAATAACAATGGAATAGTATCTGACTGTTATGCTGCCGGAGAAGTGGGCGGCGCTGGCAGTACGGGGATAGGCGGCCTGGTGGGGTGGAACGGTGGGGAGATCTACAGCTCCTATTACGACACAGACACCACCGGCCAGGAGGATACCGGCAAAGGGGAGCCCCGGACAACGGAAGAAATGCAGCTGCGCTCCACCTTTGAGGACTGGGACTTTATCGATGTATGGGGCATTGAGGATGGAGAAGACTATCCCAAGCTCCGCTGGCAGGAGGGGTCGCCCCAGTCGGGCTTTACTGTGGAGACAGAGAACAGTTGGGTAAAACCTGGTGGAAAAATCCGGCTGGACATTACCGACGCCATGGATGCCGGCGGCAAATGGCTGACGGGAACTTATCAAGTAAAGATTTACAGCGATGTTGAGGATAAAAATATAATCATTGATGATGTAAAATTCGCTGATGGCGAAGCGGTAGTGACGGTCACCCTGCATACGGAAGGGCGTCACAAGCTGCGTGTTTTTGTGGAAGGAGTTTCCTATTCCAACCTGGTTTCCCTTGATGTATGGACCCTGGAGTTTGCCGGCGGCGCCGGGACACCAGAGGATCCTTTCCTGGTTGAGAATGCGGACCAGCTGAACCAGGTAAGGCGCTTTACCACTGCCCATTTTAAATTGAACAATGACATAGACCTGGGAACTCCCCCCTACAATGAGGGTAAGGGCTGGGAGCCCATTGGTCAGTCTGAGGCCTTCCAGGGAGGTCTGGACGGCAGCGGATATGTGATCAAAAACCTCACCATAGAGAGACCGGAAGAGGAATATGCAGGTCTCTTTGGGAAAACCCGGCAGGCAGTCTTGAAGAACATAAAACTGGAGAATGTTAAGGTAACGGGCCGGGTTTACGCCGGTGGCCTGGCAGGTTATATGGAGGACGGGATCATTGAAGCCTGCCATGTCAGCGGCAGTGTGAAGGCCGGCTACAATGTCGGTGGACTGGTGGGTACCCTTGAAGGCGGGCATATCTCTGCTTCCTCTGTCAAGGTAAAGGTTGCGCACCCCGGTGGATTGGACGGCTCTTATTGGAATGCCGGTGGCTTGGCGGCTGAAAACTTGCTGGCCGTCAGCGCCAGTCCCTCAGCCATCGAAAAGGTGTATGAGGACGACTACTCCAATGCCGGCGGTTTAGTGGGGGAAAATCTTATGGGATTCATCTCCAACTCCCATGCTGCAGGAGAGGTGTCTGGCCTCATGAATGTTGGCGGCCTGGTAGGACACAATTCCCAGGGTTCCCTCTCCCGTGTCTCGGCGGAGGGAAGGGTTACCGGCCTCTTATTTGTCGGGGGGGTGGCAGGCTCCAGTGCCGGGGGTTCAGCTGCAGCTTCCTGGTCCGGGACAGAGGTGACAGGGAACTATTTTGTGGGTGGTTTATTTGGAGTTATGGTAGAAGGGACAATGTCGGCTTGCTTTATCGGCAAGGACAGCGCGGTAAGTGGAGAACATGCCGTTGGCGGTTTGGTCGGCTACTTGTTTGATGGGGAAGTAACTAATTCCTATTCGGAAGCAAGGGTCACCGGGATTGATGGGAGAGAGGTTGGCGGGGGCCTGGTGGGAGTTATAACTACATTATGGGAAGGGGCTACAATTGCTCACTGCTATGCTGCCGGCCCGGTGATGGATTTTGTCATGATGGGTGGTCTGGTAGGGTTTAGTGAAGGAGGCGATATAAGGGGCTGTTATTACGGCAGAGAGAGCACCGGCCGCTCCGATCAGGACAATGGGTGGGGCATTCCCAAAACCACCGCCGAGATGAAGCGGCAGGCCACCTTCTCCGGCTGGGATTTTGACGAGATGTGGAGCATAGTGGAAGGGTACACTTACCCCTACTTAAAGTGGCAGGATCAGTACTGCTTTAATGTGGCCCTGGCCCAGACCGGGGCCGTGAAAGCCGGACAAGCCTTTGCCGTGCTCATCAGCAATGCTGCCGATCCAGTGGGCCTTCCCTTGGAGGGTGAAAGAAAGGTCACCGTGACCAGCGACCTGGAGGGAGGGGAAGAAGTATACAGTGGGTTGGTCACTTTTGTCGACGGAACAGCTACCGTGCTCCTTACCCTGCGGCAACCGGGTGCCCACCCCTTAACAGTCCGGGTGGCCGGTGTGCCCGGACAGGGCAACCTGGATGTAGCAGTTGAGGCCGCTGGCGGCAGGAGGACTGCCGTCAGGAGGGAAGAAAGCCCCAAAACAGTCCCCATGCCGGTGAAGGAAGGGGCCAAAATATCCCTGCCGGCTGAGCTGGACAAAAGCTCCGGCGTGGCAAGGGGTGAAGTTGAGGCAGCATTGCTGCAAGAGGCTTTTGCCGGGGCGGAGGCCAACGAGCAGGGGGTTAAATTGGTCGAGATAGAGATTGCAGCTGTAGAGGGTGCGGCAGTCTATGAAGGGATCCTCCCCGCCGCAGTTCTCAATGCTGCCGGGGCAGAGGGGGCGTTCAGCATCCATACTGCCCTTGGGACAGTGACGGTACCCGGGAACCTGCTGTCGGCCCTGGAACCAGCGGGAGTTGAGAAAATTTCCCTCACCATTGCCGCGGCCGACAAGACTAAACTGCCAAGGGACCTGCAAGCCCTGATTGGCCCCAGGCCGGTAATAGAACTTGGCTTAAACATTGACGGCGCGAAGGTTCACTGGCGGAATGAGGAGGCCCCGGTAACGGTGAGCCTGCCCTATACACCCACAGAAGAAGAGCTGGCAGATCCGGAGCATATCACTGTCTGGTATATCGACGGTGAAGGCAATGGGGTGGCGGTGCCGTCGGGGAGGTACGACCCGGTCACAGGCAAAGTAACCTTCAGCATCACCCATTTCAGTAGATATGCCGTTGTCTATGTAAAGAAAACCTTTGCTGACCTTGAAGGGATACCATGGGCGAAGAAGCAGATCGAGGTGTTGGCTTCCAGGGGCGTAATGGAGGGCTTGTCGAAAACAGCATATGCACCCCAGGAAGCCATTACCCGGGGGGATTTCCTCTATGCCCTGGTCAGGGCCCTGGACCTTTCGGCCGGTTTTGCCGAAAACTTTGCCGATGTAGGGGACAGCGCCTATTACTATCGGGAGATCGGCATCGCCAAAAAACTGGGTATCACCAAGGGCACCGGTGCTAACAGGTTCAGCCCCGAGGCCAGGATCACGCGGCAGGACATGATGGTGCTGGCGGAAAAGGCCTTGAGGCTGGCAGGCCGCTTGCAGGCAAAGGGAAGCCCTGCCGACCTGGAGAGCTTCGCCGACAGAGCCCTGATAGCAGATTATGCAGTGGAGAGTGCTGCCTCTTTAGTGAAAGAAGGACTCATAGTTGGCAGCGAAGGCAGGGTCAATCCTTTGGCCAGCACCACCAGGGCCGAAGCGGCAGCCCTTTTGTACAGGATGTACAATAACTGTTCCCCTTAGGGGAGGGTGTGGCGGAAGAGGAGCTGCCTGTAAGGGATAAGGGGAAAGTCTTGACTGGGGGGGCAGTGTTTTGCATAAGGGATCTGTGTACCTGAGGGTTTCAGTAATTCCATTAATAGTACTGGCCTTATTCGGGCTGCTGTTTACTGGGGCAGTTCCGACAGAGGACGACACGGTATTCATTACCATTGTCCATACCAACGATGTCCACGGCAGGGTTTGGGCAGAGGAAGGGGGAGCCATGGGCTATACCCATATGGCAGCAATAGTGAAGGAGCTTAGGGAAGCCGGGGAGAATGTCCTCCTGCTCGATGCTGGCGATACCTTCCAGGGCAGCAGTGCCGCCAGCCTGTCCCAGGGGGAAAGTATTGTGAAGATAATGAACAGCATGGGGTATGATGCAATGGTGGCGGGCAATCACGATTTTGCCTACGGCTGGCAAAAACTCTGCGAGCTGTCTGAGATGGCTAATTTCCCGGTACTCTCCGCCAATGTGGTGGGGCAAGACGGCAGGGAGCTGCTTCAGCCGGCAACCATAAAGGAGTTAGGTGGCGTCAGAATCGGTATTTTCGGTTTAACGACACCTGAGACTGTATATAAAACACATCCCCGCAATGTGGGAGGCCTCCTTTTTACTGATCCTGTGCAGAGGGCAAGGGAAATGGTGCCGCACTGGGCCCTGAGTGTGACCTGCTGATGGCCCTGGTCCATCTTCCCCTAACGGACACGGGGGATTCCTGCGTCAGGCTGGCGGAAGAAGTGAAGGGGCTAGATCTCATTGTAGCGGGCCATTCCCACGTTACCCTGGATCAGGGCCTGGTGGTTAACGACACCTATATAGTCCAGGCAGGAGAACACGGGGAAAATCTCGGCATTGTAAATATTGCCCTCAGAAGGGGTGTCCCGGAAATCATAAATGCTTCCCTTTATGCTCCCCAGTGGACGGGGGCAGAACTCCGGGTCGATGAAGTCGTTCATGCTGTGCTGGAGGAAACCAATAAAGAAATGGACCAACTCCTGTCCCAGGTCATCGGCTGGACGGACGTTTTTCTCAATGGAGAAAGGGAGTATGTGCGCAGAGGGGAAACCAACCTGGGGAAGCTGGTGGCTGAAGCCATGCGTGCCGCTACAGGGGCCGATGGGGCAATTATGAATGGCGGCGGCATCAGGGCCTCTATTGGGGCAGGCCACATTACCAGACGCGATGTTTTCAATGTACTGCCTTTAAACAATGTCGTTATTTTAAAGGAAATTAAGGGCCTGGACCTCCTCAAAGCCCTGGAGAATGGTGTGAGCCAATATCCGGAAATGAGCGGGGCCTACCCCCAGGTGGCTGGAATTGAATTCAGCTTAGCCCCAGATAAGGAGCCCGGCGAAAGAATTATTGGGCTAAAGGTCGCAGGCCAGGGATTAGATCCGGAAAAGATGTACAAGATTGCCATTAACGATTTTATGGCTGCAGGCGGGAGCGGCTACACCATGCTGGAAAAGGGGAGGGTTTTAGGGGAGTTTGGCGCCCTGGACAATATAGTTGTCGAATACATCCAGGGTAAGATGGGCGAAACAGCTGAACTTGATCATTCCCCGGCTCTTCCTCCGGCGGCGGGGATGGGGTGGTAGCTGGTTGGCCTGCCCTGGTTTCCAAATATTATGAGGACTGGGAGGTAAACAAAAGATGATCAGGCTTAAAAGAATTGGCGCCGCCTTGGTTCTGATTCTGCTGCTATTGCTGCCGGCAGGGGTAACCCAGGCCCAGCCCCAGGATCTGGCAGGTCATTGGGCTGAGGCCGGGATCCTGGAGTGGCTGGAGAGGGGATGGATGGAATGCTGTGAGGATGGCAGTTTCAACCCCGATGCTGAAATTACCCGGGGAGAATTTATTGCCTATGTTAACTGGATTTTCGGATTTTTCGATACTGTCCAGGTAGACTTCCCGGATCTGCCTGGGGATCACCAGTACTGGGACGAGATTGCCAGTGGGGTTGCTGCGGGCTACCTTGCCGGCTATGCCGACGGCACAATCCGGCCGGACAAGCCCATCAGCCGGCTCGAGGCAGCCGTTATCCTGGCTAAAATTGCCGGCCTGACCCGGCCGGAGGAGTCGCTCCCTTCGGCCAGGTTCACAGATGCGGAAGATATACCGGCCTGGGGTAGGGATTTTGTCGAGGCGGTGGCTGCTGTGGGTCTGATGCAGGGATACGAGGACGGAAGTTTTAGGCCCCTCGAGCATCTTACAAGGGCAGAGGTAATTGTTCTCCTCGACAAGGCCCCAGGTATTATGGAAGAGTATATGACCAGTCCGGGATATTTGGGCATTACACCCGCAAAGGCCGATAGCGGCTCTGTCAAGGAATTAATGCTTTATTACCACCTGGGCGATATTTTCGCCGGTGGTACTGTAACCTTTCATCTGCCGCCAGAGATGGTTGCTACCGCAGGGCGGGATATGGTGGTTATTTCCGATATCGACGGGAACAGCAAAAAAATTGTTTTGGAGCCCCGCCATATAGCAAAGGGGGGTCAGGAGGTAACGGTGACGGGAATCACGGCCTCGGAAAAAGGAGTAGTAATGCTGTACCTGGCAGGAGAAGAGATCCCGGAACCGGGCTACCATTATTTTCGGGTTACTGCCGATGCCGATGGACCCGCGGGCCCCAAGGGGCAGAGTTACAATGGGTGGCTGGAAAGGATACAACTTTTTTCCCAGATACCTTCCGGATATGAAGGCAGTCTGGCAGTGAGCCCGGGCAGCGCAAGGTCAGACAGCAGAGAAAGCTTAACCATCACCTATACATTAGGTCACGAGTTTGGGGAAGGATGGGTTGAATTTACCCTGCCCGGGGAAATAACCGCCACCCCTGGACAGGATAAGCTTGTGCTGGGCGGTAGAGAAGAATTGTTGACGGAGGCCGAAATAAGAGATGGAGGGCAAAAGGTCCTTGTCAGGGGGCTCACTGGGAAAAAGGGCGATGAGCTGGTGCTGACCCTTGTTGATAAAATGATTCCTGGACCGGGACCTTACTTCTTTAGTGTCAGGGCCGATGCCGATGGTGAGGGGACGGGCAAGCCGGCCACCCAGGGCACCGGGAGGGAATTTATGGCCTTCCTGGCCTATTCGGAATTAGATGATAAGGGTGACCAGATAAATGGCTTTATCGAGGCAATGAATGGGGGAGATGTCGAAGAGATAGCAGGCTTTTTAGCAGATGATGTGGTTCTTGTTGACCATCATGGGGACGGGCGTCTTGTTCTTTTTACCTCCAGGGAGGATGTGGCCGATGAAATCGACAATATAGTGAATTTTTACTACGACCAGGTAGATATCGATCTTGGAAGCTTAAAGGCCCTTGGGGATAATATCTGGTCTGTGGAAGGGAGGGCCAGCGAATATTCTGCAAGAGCAGTCGCCAGCCTGTATCCCGATACCGGCTTTACTGGTTTTGGCTGCACCATTAAATTTTTCCTGACCGACAATAAAATCTGTTATGTTGAATTCCTGTGGCACAGGGAGGATGAAGAGCTTTTCGAAGAACTGACGGGAGGGATGATTGGGGTCCTGCTCAAAGAAAAGGACAGTGGTGAAGTGGTACTGGCATTGTGCGCGCCGGGTTTTCCTGCAGAAAAAGCCGGACTGAAGGCGGGGGATATCATAGTAGCAGTTGACGGTGTGTGGGTTGAGGAGCTGATGGAAGAAGATTATGGGCTGGCAGAGGTCAGGCACAGGTTGTTGGGGAAGGCCGGCTCGAAACTAAAGCTGACTATAGACCGTAACGGGGAAGTGTTTGACGTGGAGATTGTCAGGGCTGCCAACTGAGAAAGGGTAGTGCTATGCTGGCTCCATCCATCACCCTTAAGGATAGGGTGCCAGGACCGGCTGCCCTGGAAGTTAGGACATTAATATTTATTACCAATGAAAAGGGGGTTACCTCCATGGGAGCCTTAATGAAATCAAGGAAAGGATCATTGGTATTGGTGTGCCTGTTAGTTGTCCTGCTCCTTTTGCCCGGTTACGCCGATTCAGCGGACTCTGCAGCTGAATTTGCCGGTGGTTCGGGGACGGAAGATGACCCTTTCCTGATCGCCACGGCCCAACAGTTGGCCAGGGTGAGCAGTTGTTTAGATGCCCATTTTAGGTTGATGGCCGACATTGATCTGAATGTGGCTCCCTATAACCGGGGTAAGGGCTGGAAACCCATCGGAAGTATGGATGAGCCCTTCACCGGCTCCTTCGACGGCAACGGCAGGACCATCAGGGGTCTTTACATTAATCGGGAGGACGAAGATTACATTGGCCTGTTCGGTCTAACCGTCGAAGGTTCGGCCTTGCGCAATATTAGGCTGGAGGAGGTAAAGATAAGGGGGAGGAATTACGTCGGTGGTTTGGGAGGGTTGATCTATGATGGCAGTATTGATGATTGTTATGTTTCCGGTACTGTACGGGGTGAAAAGGATACCGGCGGTCTGGTTGGGTTGGCCAGTTGTACTATCCGGAATTGTTACACCAATTGCACAGTTGGCGGTGCTGACAATGTCGGCGGCATTGCAGGAAGCAATTGGGGTACCCTTACCGGTTCTTATGCAGCCGGCCAGGTAACCGGCAGGGAAGCTGTCGGCGGCCTGGTCGGCTGCAATGAATGGTTTGTCGAGGATACTTACGCCCGCGGCACTGTCAGGGGCAGGGAGCAGGTAGGTGACCTGGTGGGGTTCAATCATGAGGGGCATATTTACAATTCCTATGCCACCGGTACCGTGCAGGGCGACAGGGATACTGGGGGCCTCGTGGGATTCAGCGATGAGAAGGGTATAGTTTTCAACTCCTACTACGACCGGGAGACAACCGGCCAGGACGACACCGGCAAAGGTGAGCCCAGGACCACGGCTGAGATGCTGCATCGTTCTGCTTATCCAAAATGGGATTTCGCTGCCACCTGGGTCATCGTGGATGGGACAAGCTATCCCATGTTGCGCTGGCAGGAGGAAGCTCCCCGGTTGGGGTTCAGGGCCTCTCTACCCAGGGGGTCCGTTCAGCCCGGCGTTGAGTTCCAGCTGGAACTAACCGATCATAAAGGAGAAAGCGGCGCGTTGTTGACCGGTTCCAGGATGGTTACGGTACAGCGGGAAGGAGAAGAGGATTTTTTGTTCCAGTCTGTCGTAGACTTTATCAGTGGTGAAGCCCGGGTTCCCCTTACCTTAAGCACCCCTGGGAGCTATACCCTGCGCGTGTATGTGGAAGATGTTCCCTATTCTGAGCTGATTACAGCAGATGTGGTTAACCCTGAATATGCCGGGGGCATCGGTACTGTGGATGATCCTTACCTGATCGCCAATGCCCGGCACCTGGACAATGTCAGGTACAATCTTAACGCTTGCTACAAATTGATCAGTGATATTGACTTGGCTGTCGCTCCTTACAACGAAGGCGATGGTTGGAAACCCATCGGCTGCCAGGAAAGGCCCTTCACCGGCTTTTTCGACGGCAATGGAAAGACCATCAGGGGTCTTTATATCATGCAGGAACGAGGGGATGAGATCGGCCTGTTCGGTTACCTGGGAGAAGGTGCAGCCCTGTATAATATCCAGCTCGCGGAGGTAAATGTTACGGGCAGGACCCTGGTTGGTGGCCTGGTGGGGTATAACGAGGGTGGGAGTATTGCTGCTGCCGGGGTTACCGGCACCGTTGCCGGTTTCAGTGATACCGGTGGCCTGGCAGGAAAAAACCAGGGCTTTATCAAGGAGTGCTACACAAACTGCAACGTTGATGGTCGAACCGTCGATATCGGCGGTCTGGTCGGTGACAATTACGGTGAGGTTGTTGCTTCCAGCGCTGCTGGTGCTGTTACCGGTACCCATTCGGTTGGGGGTCTGCTGGGTTATCATGGCGGGAGGGCTGCTGACTGTTACGCCCTGGGCGATGTCAAGGGCGACCTCTATACTGGCGGCCTCGCCGGAATAGTCGACGAACAGGGGACTTTAAGCAATTCCTATGCTGCCGGCCCTGTTACCGGCAACCATATGGCCGGCGGTTTCGTGGGTGCAAATATGGGGCGTGTTGCCACTTGTTATGCAACTGGCGATGTGACCTGTGAGAAAGGCGCCGGCGGTTTCGTCGGCTATAACTACCTGGGTGAGATAACCCCCTCCTATGCTGCCGGTGCCGTTACCGGCAGCGATATGATTGGCGGTTTTGTTGGCCTTAATGAGGGTGCAGCCTGTATCCCGATACCGGCTTTACTGGTTTTGGCTGCACCATTATAACCGCCTCCTATGCTGCCGGGGCAGTTAGGGGAGACGGGTATGTGGGTGGTTTTGCCGGGGATAATTCAGGTGAGATAACTGGCTCCTATTATGACCGCCAAACCACCGGCCGCTCCCGGGCTGACAACCAGTGGGGGACCCCCAAAACCAGTGCCGAGATGAAGCAGCAGGCCACCTTCACCGACTGGGACTTTGCCACCATCTGGAAAATCAAAGAGGGCTCAACTTATCCCGCCTTGCAGTGGGAGGAGCAGGCTAAAGGAAAGGCGGAAATCTTCACCGATCTTGGCGGGGTACCATGGGCGAAGTTACCCATTGAGGTCCTGGCTAGCAAAGACATGTTGAAAGGTATTACTGGGACTGAATACGCACCAAATGAGCATATTACCAGGGGGGACTTCCTCTACTCCCTGGTGAGAACCCTGGGTGCTGCAGCCGATTTTACTGGGAATTTTGCCGATGTTAAAGAGGAAGCTTATTACTACAAGGAAATAGGTATAGCCAGGGAATTGGGCATGGCAGTGGGTACAGGTGAGAATAAATTCGACCCAGACGCAAGTCTCACAAGGCAGGATATGTGGGTTCTGGCTGCTAGGGGCTTGACCCAATTAGAAAAGCTGGAGGGCCAGGGTACAGCATCCAACTTGGACAGGTTTGCCGACAAAGACCAGGTAGCTGATTATGCGGTGAACAGTATAGCCTCCTTGGTTAGGGAAAAGCTGATTGGAGTCAGCGAGGACAGAATTAATCCTCAGGATAAGGTAACCAGGGCGGAGGCGGCAGTGTTCCTGTTTCAACTGTATATTAGATACTAGAATTTACGGCCTAGAAAACAGCCGGGGCTGCCAGCAGGCGGCACCCGGCTGTTTGCGCAGAAAACAGGGGGTAAGGGCGGTTTTTCCCATTATTCTCCTTTTAACACCTGCCGGACGATATCATACTTTTCATCGGCAGCTTCGATGAAGCCGTCGATGGGTGAGGTGGTAAGGACATCTCTGCCCTCAGGGGTATCTTTGAAGTTGACAAAGGCTTCCCGGATCCTTTCTATAAGGACAGGGT
>FZPS01000180.1_pt81 | contig 50850 bp, 43 predicted proteins | sample 1817821 | NCBI WGS metagenome assembly FZPS01 (sample SAMEA104158645, study PRJEB21678) | metagenome | place: Germany | collected 2015-04-21 | reverse complement strand
GAAAAAGCACTTTTAGATAAATTATATACAATAAGTCCGGTTTCAAATAAAAAGGAATTAAAAAAACTTCTTTTTGAAAGTTTAAGAATTGATGAAGATAGGTTTGCTAGTCTAGATAAAGAACTGATGATTAAATTAATACCTAAATATAAAAGTACTAATTTAAACATACTTAAAAGGCTGATTGAAAAGGAGATTAGTAAGAAATGATTATAAAGCAGATGATATTCCCTTTATAAAAGATGTATCCGTTCTTAATATTTGGTCTAGTAATTTTTTTAAGGATATAACTTTAAATATAAAAACAATTTAACAAACCCTTCAATTTAGAAATTTTTAATTTATCCAAGTAGGAGTTGTAAACATTCAATAAAAGTAGTGGTTTATTAAGTAAGGGTGCACCTATTGTATTAAAATAGGTAAACAAACACATTTAAAAAGTAGACTTTAATAAGTCTACTTTTTTTATTTCTATGCTGGTTCTACTTCCTCATAATAAGCCGTTAGAACAATAGCCTCATTTACATCTAAACTAAAATCATAAGCCAAATCATCTTTTCTCCACTCTACAAATCTAAATCCTTCATCTGCCTTAGGATCTTTTGGTTTAGGGAAAGGAAATCCCTTCTCTACATGATTAATTCTTGATGTTGCTACTCCTTGTTCAGTCGTAATTAGTTTTACCTCTACATAAGTAGGTTTCTCAACTGCTTGTTGTCCTTGACCACCAATACAACCAGTAAGAAGTAAACTAAATAAACCAAATAAGAAAATAGTAATTACTTTTCTCATTTTCTAACCTCGTTTAGAATATTATCCATTTTTGTAGAAACATCAGCACCTAAATAATGATAACTTACACCATTTACTTCATCTGGCAAATAAGCTGGGTGAGTAACTACAACTTGAATTTCTTCATCTAAAAGCATCTCTTCATAAACTGCTTGTAAAGATGGGCAATAGCCAACTTCAAAAGCATTCTCTAAGGCATTTTCGTGCTCTAAGAAAAAGTCAATAAATTTATGAGCTAAATCAGGGTTTTTAGATGTTGTTGGGATAACCATACTATCAAACCAAACATTATTAAGTTCAGTTGGAACATACATATCAAAAGTGATTTCCATATCATTATATAAATAGTTATATACTGTATCGAAGAAATCTCCTGAATATACTAAAGCAACATCTAAGTTTTTAGCTGCAATTGCTTCTTTAAGATCATCTGTTCCCCACATATCATAGTTTTGTTGTAAAAGAAGATTTTTAGCTGCTTCTAAGTCGGCATCAGCTGTTGAGTTAAAATCAATATTCAAATACATTTGAGCACAAGCGATAACGTCTCTACTTGAATAATACATACCGACTTTAGTACCTTCTGGTAGTAAATTTCTTTCAAAAAGCACTTTCCATCCGTGTTGTTTTACTGCATCTTCGACTCCAGCTTTGTCTTTGTTATACATTATTCCTAAAGAACCCCAGAAATAAAGAACAGCATATTCACCTAAACCAGTATCTGCTAGAAGTTCATTTACTTTAGGAGCAAATTTATCATGACTATAATTTTCAAGTTTTGTAAAATCAATTTTTTGTAATAATCCTTCTTGACGAAGACGATCAATCATATAATCACTAGGAATCATAACGTCATAAGGTTGGGCATTTGTAGAAATACGAGTATACATAAGTTCATTTGACTCAGCAATGTCTTCAACAATCCTAACATTGTATTCTTTTTCAAATGCCTTCATTACATCTTTGCTCATATATTGAGCCCAGTTCATAACGTAAAGTCTTTCCTTCTTAGTACAACCTGTAACTAAAAGAAGACTTAAACCTAAAATTAAAATTAATACTATTTTTTGGAATTTTTTCAATTTTTTACCACCTTTCTTCTTTGAATAATATTGTAAATTATTAAGATTGCTAAAGTTAGCACCATAATAACCGTGTTGTATGCATAGGCTTTTGGTAGAGCGTGAAACCTTGTTGCTTTTCTATTTGTATAAAGCCAAATTGAGAAGTTGGCTACTCCACCACCTGTAGTAAAGTAACTGATAATAAAATCATCAATACTCATTGTGAATGCTATTAGCATTCCTGTAATTATTCCTGGACGAATTGTAGGAACAATTATCTTCATTACTGCTTCGCTAGGCTTAGAACCTAGGTCTAATGCTGCATCATATAGATTAGGATCCATTTCATTTAATTTTGGTAGAACCGATAAAATTACATAAGGGATAGAAAAGAAGATATGTGCTATAAGCATTGTAATATATCCTAAAGGATAATTAATACCAATCAATCTACCAAACGTTAGAAATACTAACATTAAGAATACCCCAGTAACAATATCTGCATTAATAATAGGAACATTGTTTAAGAAAATCAATCTTTGCTTTCTCTTTCGATCTAAAGAATTAATTCCAATTGCAAAAATCGTTCCTAAAATAGTTGAAGCTGCTGTGGAAATAAAGGCAATTGAAAGTGTATTTACAATTGCATCCATCAATTCTGGATCACCAAATAATTCACTATACCATCTAAATGTTATTCCACCAAAAGTATTACCTGTACCATCAGCATTTACTGATTGAATGATAATATAAAGTATTGGCAAATACAAAATAACTAAAACCAAAATTACAAAGAAAGCTTTTAAAACAGCACTTACTTGCTTAAGTTTTTTTCTTGTTGAAATCTTAATCATCATATTAGTGTCGCTCCTTCCTTATCTAATTTATTAGAAATAAAGATGGCGATAAAAATAAAGGCAATTAAGAATAAACTCATTAAGCTTCCTGTTCCATAATTACTACCACTCTTAAATTTTTGTTCGATAATTGTACCAATTAATACTAACTTACCACGAGACATAATCTCTGGAATTGTAAATGAAGTTGCTGCTGGTAAGAATACCATAATAACACCACTTGCAACACCTTTTAATGATAAAGGTAAAGTAACTTTTCTAAATGTTTTAAATTCACTAGCACCTAAATCTTGTGATGCTTCAATTAATAATGGATCTTGTTTTTCTAATACCGAATAAATCGGAAAAATCATAAATGGTAAATATACTACTACCATTGCCAAAATTACACTAAATGTACTACCCGATAGATTAATACTAATACCAAAAACATTTTTCATAAACCCTTCTGGAAGTAATAACATATTTAGCGACTGAATTCTAAGAAGCATATTTGTCCACATTGGTAAAATAAACAAAAGCAATACGATAAAACTAACAGTTGGCTTTAGTTTAGAAATAATGTAGGCAATCGGATAACCAATAACAATACAAATAATTGTTGTTATAAATGCATAACCCATACTTCTTAAAAATACTTCAAAATATGTCTTATCAAAAGTTGCTTTGAAATTAGAAAAAGTAAATGTAGCCGTTGAAAAATCTAATCCTTGAATATCTAGAAAGGCTAAGGCAACCATTATTAGTAGAGGAAATACTACTAATATAACCATCCATACCGAGTAAGGAAGCGCAAGCATTCTAAATCTTTTCATTTGGATCTACCTTCATAATATGAATTTCATAAGGGTCAACACTTAAACCAATTTTGTCCCCTACTTCAAATTGTTCGTATTTATGAATAATTAATTCTTGTCCTTGAACCATTGCACAGATTTCAAAGAATACACCTTTAAAGATAATACTATCAACTACACCGATAATTTTCGCATCTTCTATCTCAACAATATCAAAGTCTTCCGGTCTAATAACTACATCTACAACCTCATCAACTTCAAAGTTTTCATCTAAGCAGTCAAAGACAGAACCAAATATTTCTACTTTTTTGTTTCCTTTATATATAGATCTAATAATATTACTTTCTCCAATGAAGTTAGCTACAAACCTATTATTAGGTTCATTATAAATAGACTCTGGTGTTCCTATTTGTTGGATAACACCATGATCAAAAACAACTATTTTATCACTCATTGTTAGAGCTTCTTCTTGGTCATGAGTTACATAGATAAAAGTAATCTTCGATTCTTTTTGCATCTCTTTCAACTCATACTGCATGTTTTGTCTTAACTTTAAATCCAAAGCAGCTAAAGGTTCATCTAGTAGCAAAATCTTTGGTTTGTTTACTAAAGCTCTAGCGATAGCAACTCTCTGCATTTCACCACCAGATAATTTATCTACTTTTCTTGTACCATATCCTTCTAAGTTAACCATTTTTAAAATATCGTTAACTGCTTGTTCAATGTGGTGTGGACTCATCATTAAATTCTTAGCTGATTTTTCTTCATCTTTGCGTTGTTTGTAATATTGTTTTCGCAGTTTATATAATTCATCTACATCATAGCCATAAGCTATTCTTTCTAACTTTTCTTTTTCTTTTTTATATTTTTGATCAATTTTTTGCTTATCTTTTCTTTTAGAAACTTCAGCTTTCAAATTAGCAATTTTTTCTTCTAATGCTTCAAGTTTTTCTTCAGCTATAGCTACTCTTTCTTCATCTTTTTCTAAAGCTTCAATTTTAGCTTCTAACTTCTCATCTAATTTATCATATCTTGATTCAATATCAGCTAATTTTTCTTCATATAATTTTTCTTTTTCAATACTAGTTTTTTCTTTAATTGCAGCTTTAATTTCTTTTAAACGATGTTTTAATTCTTTTTTCTCTTCTAGACTTGTTTCTTTATTATTTAATTTATCTCTAATTTCTTTCTTTTCTTGATCATAAGATTTTCTTACATTACTTCTGATTTCCTCAAAAACTCTATTATAGTTTTTAAGTCCATAAGCGATATTATCAAAAACGTTCAAATGGGGAAATAAGGCATATCTTTGAAAAACTGTATTAATAGGACGATAGTATGGTGGAATTTCATTAATAGTTTCGCCATTTAAAATTATCTCACCACTGTCTGGATCTTCAAATCCACCAATCATTCTTAAAACTGTCGTTTTACCACACCCAGAAGGGCCTAGTAAGGTGACAAATTCATTTTCATCTATTTCTAGATTTAAGTCAGTAATAACCTCTTTGTCGTCAAAAGTTTTGTAAATGTTTTTTAATTCAATGATTTTGCTCATCTAAGACCTCCTTTAAGTAAAAAAAATAGTTATGATGTTGAACTACACACACCAAATTAACTTAATAAAAAAGCAGCTTTCATTCGACTCATAACTTTCTATTGGATTCATTTTATCATATTCTTTTAAAAATATCAATATAATTATTTAAATAAAAAAGATGATTTTTTAAATCATCTTTCTTCTCTAAAATAATGCAAACCTAATGAACCAGGTGGTTGATCTTCCCTTTTCTTGTTTAAGCTCGTAACAATTAACACAACAATTGTTACTAAATAAGGTAGCATCTTTAAGATTTCTTGTTGGGAAGTTGAAGCATGTAAATAGTTATAAGCAACTGTTAATGCTCCAAATAGTAATGCTCCCCAAATACTTCTTAAAGGTCGCCATAAACTAAAGATAACTAAAGCAACAGCTAGCCAGCCAGCATCACCTAAAGCTCCATGTTGCCATACACCTTTTAGATAGTTCATTACAAAGTAACAACCACCTAAACCAGCAATAATACTACCAACCATAATAGCAATATATTTATATCTAGTTACATTAATACCTGCTGCATCTGAAGCTTGAGGATTTTCGCCAACTGCTTTTAAATTTAAGCCAACTCTTGTTTTCTTGAAAAAGAAATGAACCAAAACAGCCAAAATCAAAGCAACATATGTTAGAAAACCATATCTGCTATTAAAGAATAACTCACCAAATAATCCTGTTCTTTCTGAAAGCCAAGGAATAAAGAAAGTAAAAGCATCGCTTGTTCTCTTTACAGAAACAAATACTCCTGATCCTCCTTGAGCAAGTCTACCTAAAGATCCACCTAAGAAGTTAGCAAGTCCCATACCAAAAGTAGTTAAAGCAAGTCCAGTTACGTTTTGATTAGCTCTTAACGATACCGTTAGAACTGCGTAAATTCCTCCACCTAACGCAGAAAGTAAAACACAAAAGAATACTGCAGATAAAATAGCTAAGAAACCATTAAAATTAGTTGCATTAGCTTCATAAATAAATGCTCCTAAAATAGCACCAATACCACCCATATACATAATACCAGGAATACCTAGATTTAAGTGGCCTGCCTTTTCGGTAATTGTTTCACCTATACAACCAAATAGTAGCGTAATTCCATTTAGAATCATCGCTGCAAAAAAGGATACTGAAAAAATCTCAATTGCTAGCATTGACCAATTCCTCCTTTTCCTTTTTCTTTAAATTTATTTTCACTCTGTATCTAATAAAGAATTCACTTATTAGAATAAAGAAGATTATTATCCCAATTAAAACATCGCTCATCGAAGCATTCAGTGAAATATCTGATGCTAATCTTTTAGCACCTGCACTAAAGAAAGTTAGAATCGCAGAAATAATAAGCATCAATACCATATTGAAATTACCAAGCCAAGTTACTGTAATAGCTGTAAATCCTCTACCAGCAGCTAAATTAGGCGATAAACTATGATCAACACCAGCTACAATCAACATCCCAACAAACCCACAAATAGCACTGGAAATTAAAACAGTTCTAATTGTAACTTTTTGTACATCAATAGCTGCATAGTTAGCTGTATTAACACTACCACCAACTACTTTAATTTCATAACCTTGTTTTGTATATTTCATATAAACATACATAGCTAAGGCAACTACACTTACAAGTAAAAGTAAAACAACATAGTTTCCATTTCCAAAAATACCTGAAAGAAAATTATTAGAAATCCAGCCAACTCTTGGATACTCACTTCCAAAAACATTATTTATAATTCCTACTTCACCAGAACCAGGAATTTTTTCCCATTTAATACAAAAATACCTTACAAGCTGAATTGCGATATAGTTCATCATTAAGGTAAATAAAGTTTCATTAGTTCCAAACTTAGCTTTAAATAAAGCAGGGAAAACACCCCATAACATTCCGGCTAAGATTCCACCTAAAAACATAACTATAAACAACAAAAATTGCATGTTATGTAAAGCAGGTGTTAAATATTTCATAATGGCAAATGTTGCAAGTCCACCTACTAAGATCTGACCTTCAGCACCGATATTCCAAAATCTCATTTTAAATACAGGTACTAAAGCAACAGCTACACCAAATAACAAAAACGTATTTCTTAGTAAAGACCAAATACTAATTGAAGAACCAAAATTACCTTTGAATAATGTTGATAAAATTTGTCCTCCACTTGCTCCAGTAATTAAACTAATAATAATCATATATAAAACAAAACCTAATAAAAAGATACCAATTCTAATTAATAGTTTTTGCCAAAACTTTAATTCGTTGTTTTTAACTATCCTAAATAATGGAGTTTTTGTGCTTTTTTCTTTTGGATTTTCACGTCTTCTTTTTAAAGCCGCTTTAATTATATTTACAAGCCAAATAACCCCAACAACACAAATACAGACAATAGCCACAACAATAAACACTATAGCTATTGCTCTTAAAACTTTTTCAAATGTATCTAATCTTAGATAACTATCTATAGCACTACTTAAAAACATGTTTAAGACTCCTTTACCATTTGGTTAGTCATTAATAAACCAATTTCTTCTTTAGTAACCTTTTTCGGATCAAGTGGTTTACTAATACTACCATTACTCAAAACTAAAATCTTATCAGATAAAGCAAGCAAAACATCTAAATCTTCCCCAACATAAATAACAGCTACTCCTGCTTCTTTTTGTTTGTTTAGAATATCATAAATTACATAAGAAGTATTAATATCTAAACCTCTAACAGCATAAGCAGTCATAAATACAATTGGGTTATTTGCTATTTCTCTTCCAACTAATACTTTCTGAACATTACCACCAGATAGTGTTTGAACAGCAGTATCTTCAGAAGGAGTTGAAACAGCAAGTTCATCTTTAATTTCTTTAGCTATTTTCTTTGCTCTTTTTCTGTTTTTATAAAAATTAGGTGTTTCATCATAAGTTCTCAAAAGAACATTATCAACCATACCCATACTACCTACAAGTCCCATACCTAATCTATCTTCAGGTACAAAAGATAAAGATATTCCTAATCTTTTAATTTGTAATGGACTCTTACCAATTAATTTAACTTCATTATGTTTTGGATGATAGTATGTAATTTCACTACCTTTTTGGGCATGCTCTAAACCAGCAATTGCTTCTAAAAGTTCTTTTTGACCAGAACCAGAAATACCAGCAATTCCTAATATCTCTCCACCATAAGCATCAAAAGAAACATCATCTAAAACTGTTCTGCCATATAAATTTTTTACCGATAAATTTCTAATTTCTAATCTTAAAACAGGATCTTTAACTTTAGATCTTTTAATATTAAGACTTACCTTTTCTCCAACCATTAACTCTGCAAGTTTTAATTCAGTTGCATCTTTAGTATCAATTCTAGCTACAAGTCTACCTTTTCTTAAAACAGCAATATTATCAGATACTTCTAATACTTCATTCATTTTATGAGTTATTAAAACAATAGCCTTGCCTCTTTCTTTTAATCTTTGTAAAGCTTTGAAAAGCTGTTTAGCTTCTTGTGGGGTTAAAACAGCAGTTGGTTCGTCTAAAATCAAAAGATTAGCTCCACGATATAAGACCTTTACAATCTCTAAAGTTTGCTTTTCAGAAACAGTCATATTATAAACTTTCTTTTTTGGATCAATATTAAACCCATACATATCTGCTACTTCTTTAATCTCTTGCTCTATCTTTTCTCTATCTAAAAGAAAGCCTTTATTTAGACCTAAAATAACATTCTCTGCAGCTGTTAATAAATCAACTAATTTAAAGTGTTGGTGAATCATTCCAATCCCATGATCACTAGCATCTTTAGGACTTTTAATAACAATTTCTTCACCTTTATGAAAAATCTGCCCACTATCAGGAAAATATAATCCAGCAAGCATATTCATTAAAGTCGTCTTACCTGAACCATTTTCTCCAAGTAAAGCTAAAATTTCACCTTCATTGATTCTAAGGGAAATGTCCTCGTTAGCAATTACACTTCCAAAATATTTTGATAAGTTTTTTAGTTCAAACATTTATCTCTCCTTATATATAAAAATGAAGAAGGCAAAATAATTGCCTTCTTCTCATAACCTTAATCTATTTTTAGAAAGCTTGATTTAATTCAATAATTCCATCAATTACAAAAGCAAATCCTGGAGCTGAACCTAGAGCATCATCTGATTCTGCAAAATAGCTTACTCCATCTTTTGTCTTAATATATTCTTTACCATAGAAGCCTTCTACGTCTTTAGTTGAAGTAACTGTTTCTCCACCTACTGTAAATTTAGATGTATCAAATACATGTAAAGTACCAGCTTTGATTGCTGCAATAGCAGCTTCAGCTTTTTGATTAGCTTCATTATATGCTGCGTCACTACCAAAAGCATTTCTATTTACTTCAGTAACTGCAACTGCACCTTCTTTAAATCCTTCACACCAATCAACTGCTGGCTTTCTACCTGCCATACCTTCTCTAACAGCATAAGTATAATATACTCCCCAGTTTAATCCAGCTGATGTAATTGCTTGAGTTGGAGCAGCATCTAACATTGAAACGTTATAACCAATGTTATTAATACTTTTTTCTTCACAAGCTGTTGCAGCACCTACTGTATCGGCATGTTGGCTAATTAAAACACAACCTGAATCGATTAAAGCTGTTGCAGCGTTTTTCTCAGCTACTTGGTTAGCCCATTCACCAGTGTATTGAACTTTCATTTCTAGTTCATAAGCTGGATTAAGTGCACTTCTAACTCCTAAATAGAAAGCAGTAAAACCAGATTTAACTTCAGCGAATGCTTTAGCACCTACATAACCAATAGTAACCTTATTTCCTGGTGCATATTTAGCTGCATTAGATGCAATTAGTTCATTTAATCTAACTCCGCCATAAATACCAGCTACATATCTTGCTTCAAAAATATCTACAAAGAAATTAGATACATTTGGAAGACCACTTGACTTTGCTCTAATACCAGTTGCATGTAAGAAATGAACTTCAGGATGTTCTGCAGCTACTGTAAATAAACCTTCTTCATGACCAAAACTGTTCGCAAAAACCATCTTACAACCAGCACCTACTAGTTCTTCTGCTGCATCTTGTGCTTCTTTACCTTCTGGAGTATGTTTCTTATAAACAATTTGTGAATCCTTTAAACCTAAAGCTTCTTTCATTTGGTTAATACCGTTAAGATGCGCTAAACTATAACCTTCGTTTTCATCACCGATTAAAATAAATCCAACTTTAAATTCTCCTTCACCATTTTCTTCTTTGCAACTGCAACCAACTAAACCTACTAAACTGAATACCGCTAATAATAGTAAAACAAACTTTTTCATTTTCCCTCCTTGTTTTATTTACTTAAAAACTTAATACCGTCACTAAGACTTGCAATCTTAACACAAGATTCTAATTTTAAACCTTGACTTAAGATCCTTTCTCTTCCGCTTTGGAATGCTTTTTCGATAACTATTCCCACTCCCACAATCTCAGCGTTAGATTGTTTAATTATTTCCATTAAAGCTATAACTGCATTACCTTTAGCTAAAAAATCATCAACGATTAAAACGCGATCATTTTCGCTCAAATACTTTTTAGAGATAAAAGCTTGATATTCCTTTTTCTTTGTATATGAATACAAAGGGGCGTAATAATTATCATCTTTAGTAATTGCAGATTCTTCTTTCTTCGCAAACACAACTGGAACTTTACCTAAATGGTAAGATGTCCCAACCGCAAAAGCAATTCCACTAGTTTCGATTGTAACTATTTTAGTTGCGTTTGGGAACTTACTTGCAATGTGTTTACCAATCTTGTCAAGCAAATCAACATCAATTTGATGATTAATAAAAGAATCAACTTTTAAAATCTCGCCCGGAAAAACTCGTCCTTCCTCTAAAATTTTCTTTTTTAATGCTTCCATAAAGCCTCCTGAAAATAAAAAAACTTTCTTAAACAATTCGTTTGAGAAAGTAAAATGAAAAAGGATGCCTACTTAAAAAGTAAACATTCTTAATTCGTAGTGCCAACATTTACGGTGTGGCGTAGAAACTTTCCCTCCATATTAGGATAATTATACGAAAACTATAATGTCTTCAAAAGACATTATTATTATATACCATTATTATGTATTTGTCTAATTGAAAACGCTTTATATTTTCAAGTAAATATTCTCTTAAAATAAAAAACAAATTAGGTTATAAACCTAATTTGCGTGTTATCAAATGGCGGAGTAGGAGAGATTTGAACTCTCGCATCGGTGATTACCGATCTACACCCTTAGCAGGGGCGCCTCTTCAGCCTCTTGAGTACTACTCCATGCCAATGTATTAGTATTTTACTTTATTTTTGAGTTTTTGTCAAGTATAAGCTAATTAAAAAGAAGTGATTATCCTAAATCACTTCTGAACTTTTTCTAATTCAGTTTGCATTTCTTGCTTAATTGAATTTAAACCGGTTTTATAATAACTAACTTTTTTAGTATCTACAATCAATAAAATTGGTATTTTTTTAGACCTGATTCTCATGTATTCATAATCGGTAACAGTATTAATTTTTTCTGGAACCTCTTCGTGATCATTAACTAAGAATTTATTTTCTTCTTTACTAACATCTATAGTATAAACCTTAATTCTATTCTCACGAACAGCTCTTGTAGCATAAGCTATAACAAAGTCTTCAACTTCTTTACAATAATCACTTGTATCAGTGCTATCATAGAGAAAAACATAAGTCCTAGTCTCATAATCTAACATTTCTTCTGCTTTAATTTCTATTTCACTTAAATTTCTTACTGTTGTTCTAGATTCTTTAATTTTAGCTGCAACTATTGCTATTGCTAAACCTATAGTTACTGTTATAATTGCTGCCCAAAATATAATTGATTTGTGTGTTATTCTAATTCCTTTTGCCATTTTTTATTGCTCCTTATTTTATCTGCAATTTGTTTGATGTCTCTAAAACAGTGCGATAGGCCTGATTTAGAAATGTATCTTCCTATAGTATCAAATGAATTATTTGATAATTCTTGTAACGAATCTTCCGGGTAATCTACTCTTAAAGTAATTGCATCCCTTAATCTTGGCGTTAATATTTTTAATCCTTCAGTTTTCTTAATTAACTCAATATCTTCTAATTGTTTTTTAGCTGCACGCAAAGATTTCTCTGCGTTCGCAATATCGCAATTATTATAACGATTAACATAATTAGTTATATCTTTACCAATTCTAATGTTTTCAAATTCTAAAAGATTAGCAATTGAACCAATAAATTTTAAAAAGTCTCCGATTTGTTCGGATTTTTTAATATATAAAACAAATCCTTTTTTTCTTTCAATAATTTGCGATTCAATATAAACTTCCCCAAGAACAAGCTTAATGGCTTCTACTGTATGTAAATCAGAAACTATTTCTAAATGGTAATTATTACTCTTAGGATTGTTAATTGATCCTCGTCCTAAAAATGTTCCACGAACAAAACTTGATTTAGTTTCTTGATTACTAAGTAAATTATAATTTATTTCTCTAATTCTGCCAGATTGTTTATCATACAATTCTAAATCTTGTAAGATAAAAAGACCATCTTCTACTTCTACTAAATAAGTAGGATTTTTATCTAATCTTTTTTCTTCTCGAAGATAAATGCTAGGTGATATTTGGTAGCAATTGCCAAGCATTTTAATAATCACTCTTGCAACTGCATTAATTTTTGTTTTGAAAATAATTTTTGTTTGTTTTTTTGTTAGGACAACATCGCCAATAGTTCTAATTAAACCATAGATTTCCGCCCTTTGACTATCTAGGTCAGGAATAATATTGGCAATTTCTCTTTTTAAACTTTTTGAAAAACTCATAGATATTTAGCGGCATTTAGAGCTGCTATAGTTCCATCTCCAGTTGCTGTTGTAATTTGCCTAATTTCTTTATCTATAACATCTCCTACACCAAACAATCCTTTTACTTTTGTTTCTTTATTTCCATCAACAACAATATAACCATACTTGTTTAGTATCCCTAAATCTTTAAGAAAATCAGTGTTAGGTATATGCCCTATATATTCAAAACAACCATTTACTTTAAAACTAGTTACTTCTTTTGTTTTTAAGTTTTTAACCTTTACTTCTTTTAAAACATCATTACCTTCAAAAGCAATTACTTCACTATTATTAAAAACTTTAATATTTTTAGTTTTTTTAACTTTATCTTGAACATTTTTAAAAGCTGTAGGTTCATCAGTTATATTTACAATATAAACCTTATTAACAATTGAAGATAAATATAAAGATTCTTCTAAAGCTGAGTTTCCACCACCAACTACTAAAACATCTTGTCCTTGATAAAAAGAACCATCGCAAATAGCGCAAAAACTAATTCCTTTACCTAAATACTTTTTTTCACCTTCTACATGCAATTTTCTATTTTTAGTGCCTGTAGCTACAATTACAGTTTTAGCTTGTAAAATTTGATCATTTGTTTTTACTAAAAAAATATCTTTCTCTTTTTTAATATCTATAACTTCCATTGGTAGATATTCAACACCTAATGCTGTAGCTTGATCAAACATCTTTAATGCTAGATCAACACCACTTACCTCAGGTACACCTGGATAGTTATCAATTTTATAAGTGCTTGCTACTTGTCCTCCCGGCATTAGTTTTTCTAATACCGCTACTTTTAAATTTGCACGAGAACAATAAATTGCAGCCGTTAAGCCTCCTGGACCTGCACCTATTACTAAGCAATCATACATCTATACCTTCTCCTCCACTGCTTCTTCACTACTTGCTCTGTTAGCCAATGCTAGCTGTTTTTGTTTTTCTTCTTCCACAGCCTCTATAAATGATTGTGGCTTATATTTAAAGACATGGCGCAAGACTAAAAGAATAATACCGATTGCAAACATCGCAATAGAAATTAATTGTGCTTGCTTTAATTCTATACCAAAAATGTTGGTCATTAATGGATCTGTTCTTAACATCTCTACAAAAAATCTACCAAAACCATACCAAATTAAATAATAAGCTACAGAATCTCCAACCCAATATTTTTTCCAAAGTTTTCTAATCATAATGATTAAGAATAAGCCAGCTAAATTCCATAACATTTCATAATAAAATGTTGGGTGGAAATAACCAGTTGCATAAGTTCCATCTCCCACTCTACCGCCAACAATATACATATTATTTATAATAAATCTTGGAACCCAAATTGCTTCTAAAAACTCTCTTGAAACAAGTCCACCATGAGCTTCTTGATTAAAGAAGTTACCCCAACGACCAAAAATTTGACCGATCAATAATCCAATTGCAACTCCCTCAAGAACTTTTAAAAGACTTAACTTTTTAATCTTACAATAAATCGGAGCCCAAATTGCAGCCGCAATTATTCCTCCATGGATTGCTAAGCCACCTCTTGTTATTCCTGTAATAGCTGTTATTGGATTATCACGATAATTATCCCATTCATAGGCTACATAATATAATCTAGCTCCTAGAATACCCAACATAACCCCAATAACTACACCCCAAAATATCTCGTTTTCGCTAATTCCAATCGACTTATAAACTTTAATCCCATAAACATAAGCTACAATAATTCCTGTTAGGATACAAAGTGAATAAAATGAAAGAGTAAAACCTTCAGTAATTGGAATTCCTTTTGGTAATGCATAAAACACATTATTTATTAAACTAAAACTCATAATAAATTCCTCTCTTATTTCAAGTAGTTATATTATAACATAAGTAATTAAATTATAATACTTTTTTCAAATATATTCCAGTAGCAGACTTAGGATTATTTGCAATTTCTTCAGGAGTTCCTGTTGCCACAACATATCCACCTTCATCTCCACCTTCTGGGCCTAAATCAATAATATGATCTGCTACTTTAATTACATCTAAATTATGCTCGATAACAACTACAGTAGCACCTTCATCTACAATTCTATTAATTACTTCTAATAATTTCTTTACATCATAAGCATGTAAACCAGTAGTTGGTTCATCTAAAATATAAATTGTTTTATCAGTAATTCTTTTCTTAAGTTCACTTGCAAGTTTAATTCTTTGAGCTTCTCCCCCAGATAGGGTTGTAGAAGACTGACCCAGTTTAATATAGCTTAAACCAACATCCATTAATGTTTTTAAGATTGATTCAATTTTATGTTGATTTTCAAAAAAACTCCAAGCTTCCTCAACTGTCATATCTAAAACATCAGCGATGTTTTTCTCTTTATATTTAATTTGCAATGTTTCTTGATTATACCTTGTACCATTACAAGCCTCACAAGGAATATAAACATCAGGTAAAAAATGCATTTCAATTCTAATTACACCATCACCTTGGCAACGTTCGCATCTTCCACCCTTTACATTAAAACTAAATCTTCCTTTTTTATATCCTCTCATTTTCGCTGCTACTGTTTCACTATATAAGTCTCTAATATGATCAAAGACTCCAGTATAAGTAGCCGGATTACTACGCGGAGTTCTACCAATTGGCGATTGATCAATAGAAATGACTTTCTCAAAATCATCCATTCCTAAAATCTCATCAACTTCGCCAGCATCCATTCTTGTTCGATTTAAATGATTGTGTAAACTTTTATATAAAATTTCATTAATTAAAGAAGACTTACCAGAACCAGAAACACCAGTTACTAAATTTAACACTCCTTGTTTAATCTCTACATCAATATTTTTAAGGTTATTACATCTAGCACCTTTAATAGTAAGAACTTTACCATTGCCTTTTCTTCTTACCTTAGGTACATCTATTTTTTCTTTACCAGATAAAAACTTACCAGTAATGCTTCTTTCTTCAGCAACAATCTCCTCAATTGTACCTTGAGCAACTATCTCTCCACCTTCTTTACCTGCATATGGTCCTACATCTACAATATAATCTGCACTACGCATAATTTCTTCATCGTGCTCAACTACAATCAAAGTATTACCTAAAGCAGTCATTTCCTTTAATGTATTAATTAACTTAGAATTATCTAGTTGGTGAAGTCCAATTGATGGTTCATCTAAAACATATAAAATACCTGTAAGCTTTGAGCCAACTTGTGTTGCAAGTCTAATTCTTTGTGATTCACCGCCTGATAATGTGCCAGCAGCTCTCGCTAGTGTTAAATAAGATAACCCTACATTAATCAAAAAGTCTAATCTATTTTTAATTTCACTTAAAACTAGCTCCGCTATTTTTTTATCAGTTTCACTTAACTCAATATTTTCTAAAAATGCTCTTAAATCCTTAATTGAAAGTTCAGTCATCTCATAGATGTTTTTACCAGCTACTTTAACTGACAAGCTTTTTTCTGATAGTCTTTTACCACCACACTTATCGCAAACACTATCTATAATATAAGAACCATAATATTGTCTACCAAAACGAGAAGTAGTTTCTTGATATCTTCTTTGGATTAGATTTGCAAGTCCTTCAATATAATCATTCTTGCGATAATGGTTTCCCCCACGACTATTAATTTCATAAGAGATTTTATTTTTAGAACCATATAAAATAACTTCCTTTTGTAAGTCAGTTAAATCTTGATATGGAGTATCTAAATCAATTTTATAATAATCAAATAAAGCTTTATATATTTGCCATTCAATATTCTCAGTATCTACAATATTCTTTAAATATCTAATTGCCCCTTTTCTAATAGATTTTTCAGGATTAGTTACTAATAAATTAAAACCAACTCTTTGAATCATCCCTAAACCATTACACTCACTACATGCACCAAAAGGTGAATTAAAAGAAAATAGTCTTGGTTCTAATTTAGGAATACTAAAGCCACAAATTGGACAAGCAAAATGTTCAGAAAAGATTTCTTCCTTACCATCAATATCTACCTTAATAATGCCATCAGCTAATCTTAAAGCAGTTTCAATTGAAGCATAAAACCTACTTCTGTTTTCTGGCTTTACCTTTAATCTATCAACAATCAAATCAATATTATGACTGAAATTTTTATCTAAGTTAGGCTCTTCTTCTAATAAATCATAATTTTCGCCATCAACTCGTACCTTACTAAAGCCTTCCTTCTTCACAAGCTCAAATGTTTCTTTGTGGGTTCCTTTTTTCCCCCTAACAATTGGGCTATAAATAATACACCTTGAATCAGGAATATAAGTATAAACTTTCTCTAACATCTCTTCAATTGTTTGATTTTTTATCAAAATGTTATGGTGAGGACAATATGCTTTACCTATCCTTGCATATAACAAACGTAAATAATCATAGATTTCTGTAACTGTACCAACAGTTGATCTTGGATTGTTATGAGTAGTTTTTTGGTCAATAGAAATTGAAGGACTTAAACCTTCTATTGAGTCAACATCAGCTTTATCTACACCACCTAAAAACTGGCGAGCATAGCTTGACAAACTCTCTACATATCTTCTTTGGCCTTCTGCGTAAATCGTATCAAAAGCTAGTGAAGATTTACCAGATCCAGAAACCCCAGTCATAACAATAAATTTATCTTTTGGTAACTTTAAATCTATGTTTTTTAGATTGTTATTTCTTGCCCCTTTTATCGTAATATATTTCATTTTCTCTCCTATTTAATTAGTTTCATAAACTCTTCTTCAGTTAAAACTTTGATTCCTAATTCTAATGCTTTAGTATATTTACTACCAGGATTTTCCCCAACAATTACAAAATCAGTATTCTTAGATACAGCACTAGTAACTTGACCACCCCTTATTTCAATTAAATCAGTAATTTCATTTCTTGAGAACAGTTCTAATTTACCAGTAACAACAATTTTTTGATTTAAAAAGATTAAAGGTAAATCTAATACTTCTTCTTTGGGATCTACACCTAAGCTTTGAAATTCTTTAATTAAACCTTTGTTTTCTTTTAAATATTCTAAAACACTATTAGCCATAATTGAACCAAAATCTTTTAATAAAATTAGTTCTTCATATTTTGCCTCTAAAAAACTATCTAAAGACTTATAAAAGTTAGCTAATGTTTTCGCTGCTTTTTGGCCAATTTGTTTGATTCCAAGTCCCGTAATAACTAATGCTAGAGCATTATCTTTAGATTCTTCAATTGCCGCTAACAAATTATTAATTGATTTCTCACCAAAACCAGCTATCTTTACTAGCTCTTGTTTATGATTCTTTAATTTATAGATATCTGTTACTTTCTTTAAGTATCCTAAATCAAACAGTGCTTCCGTAACTTTCTCTCCTAAACCGGCAATATTCATTGCATCGCGAGAAGCAAAATAAACTAGATTAGCTTTTATTTTTGCTTCACAATTTGGATTAGGACAATAGTGCATTGCAATACCTTCTTCTTTTTTAAGTAAAGTGTTACACGAAGGACAATGTGTAATCATCTCAAAAGGCTTTTGTTTAGTTCTTTTATCTTTGTTTACACTTACAACTTCAGGAATAATCTCTCCTGCTTTTCTAATAATTACATAATCATTAATTCTAATATCTTTTTCTAAAATAAATTCTTCATTATTTAAAGTAGCTCTTTGAATAACCGAACCAGAAAGTAAAACTGGTTCTAAAATAGCTGTTGGATTAATCGTACCTGTACGACCAACACTATATTCAATATCAATTAGTTTAGTTTCTGCTTCTTCTGGTGGAAACTTATATGCTACTGCCCATTTAGGGCTTTTAACTGTATAGCCAATTTCTTCTTGAAGATGAAAGTTGTTTACTTTAATAACTACACCATCAGTTGCATAATTTAACTTCTTTCGTAAAACATCTACTTCTTCAATATATTTCATTACTTCTTTAATATCTTTACATACTTTATAATTAGGATTAACTTTAAATCCTAACTCACTTAAAAAGTGTAAAGCATCAGCTTGTGTTTCTAAATTATATTTTTCCGGCTCAACTACAGTGTAATAAAAAGTAGCTAAACCCCTTTCTTTCGTAATGTTAGGATCAAGTTGTCTTAAAGAACCGCCAGCTGCATTTCTTGGATTCATAAATAAAGCTAAGCCTTCCGCTTCTCGTTCAGCATTTATTTTATTAAAGTTATCTATTGGTAAATATACTTCACCTCGAACTTCTAAATCAACTAACTTTTTTAAAGTTTTAGGCACATCTAAAATTGTAGCAATATTGCGAGTAATGTTTTCCCCTACAACGCCATCACCACGTGTTGCTCCTAAAACATATTTCCCTTTTTTGTATGTTAAGCTAGATGCAATACCATCAATCTTTAATTCACATAAGTATTCTAAATGAAGATGACTTTCTTTTTCAATTCGATTTAAAAAACTTTCGATATCGTCTTTATTAAAAACATCTTCTAAAGATAGCATAGGATGTTCGTGTTTAATTTTTGTAAGCTCAGAAGACGCAAAATCTCCAACCTTTTGAGTTGGCGAGTTTTGTAAAATATAATGATACTTTTCTTCTAACTCTTTTAGTTCTTGATACAACTTGTCGTATTCAAAATCAGATATACTTGGCTTATCTAAAACATAGTATTCATAACTATACTGATTTAATAACTCTACAAGTTCTTCAATCCTCTTTTTATAATCCATCTAAATGCTCCTAAACATATATAATATTATACCATAATTTAGCCATTATTGCATAAAAAAAGCCTACATATGTAGACTTTTTTAATAAACACTTAAGTAAATAAAGCTAGCTTTTTACGCGTTTGGATAAAACCAGAAAATGGTTTTATTCTTGTAATTGTTACATCATCTGAAGTAATCTCGTATTGATTATTTCCATCAACATAGCTAATTTTAATTGTACCTTCTTCATCATCAGCTAAATAATCAATTTCATAACTACCAATTAAATAGTCCCCTTCTTCTTTGATATTATATTTAGCTTTTGAATCTTTAATTTTATCTTCTGTTTCTAAAAAGATGTGAGTTTTGTTTTCATAATCAAGACCGATATACATTTTAGTAATAATCTCAGTTTTATCTTTGAAGTAAATTTCGTAAGTAAATTTTTGTTTTCTTTCAACTGTTTCTTGTTTGAATAAAATATAGTTATCATCATCGTCTTCTTGATATAGTTTATATTCAACTTCAATTTCGCCCTCTTCTTGAGAGTTCTTTCCTTCAAGTAAGAATGTTAATTTAGTACCTTCAGGATTCAATATTACTTTACCTTCAAATTCAACTTCAATTTCTTCTTCATCATCGTCATCGTCGTCATCATCGTCAACTTCACTAGTATATTGAACGATATAGACGTTAGTTCCAGCTTGTGTAGTAATTGTAACTTTTTGGTTTACTTGATAATTACTATCAAAATAAGGATCATCTTCTCCTAAGTCAACAGTCACAATCGCATTTTCTAAAAACCCACTAAGTGAAGATAAAAGGTTATTTAAATTATCTAGATCTTCTTCGATTACAAACTTATCTTTCGCTGCTAATCTCAAGTTTTGTGCTTGGCTATTACCAGTATTATATAAGTTTACTCCCATTATTGAAGAAAAACTAACAACTGATTGTTTGCTTTCAAATGACTGATAATTTAAGTTTGGCTCTAAAATTTTTTCTAGTGGCGTTTCACCATTTTGTTCGCCCGGTGTACCCGGTTTATAGAAAACAGCTGATGATACCAACACCGCCAACATAACAGCAAAAACAGATAAAGCAAATGCTAAATTAGAAGCAAAACCCTTTCTAGTTTTCCTTCTTTCTTTTTGTGGTTCTATTTCAATCTTCTTAAAGTCTATTTTACTAATAATGTCAGGAGTTGCTTCTTCATAAGAACTCTTGATTAGTTTTTCTAGTTCTTTCTTCTTCATAACCCTTTCTCCTTTGCTTCTTCTTGCATTTTCTTAATGGCTTTATTATAAAGCCAAATAACTGTCCCTAACGGTTTCTGCAAGTGGTCAGAAATTTCTCTAAATTTCATGTCGCTTACAATTTTTAAGAGAACAACTTCTTTTTCATCGGCGTCTAAAATACTAAGCAAATAGTTCGCTTCTAAAGAAAAAGTTTCGTGGGTATTATTATCAGCTAGTAAATATTCGTTTTCTCCTTCTGTTGGGTCAAACAAAACTTCAGTATTTTTATTGCGACGATAATGGTCAATTGCCTTATTTTTAGCTATCGTTAATAGCCAACTTAAAAACTTTCCATTTTCTTGATAACTATTAATCGATTTAACCATCGTAATATAAACTTCTTGCATTACGTCTTCTGTCTGGGTTCGGTCATGCAAAACATTCATGACTACACTATAAACAGCAGCTTTAGTTTGGTTATAGATATAAACAAAAGCATCTTCGTCTTTATTTTTTAGTTTCTTAATTTGTCTATCTAATTTACTCATCAATCTGCCCCTTCTTATGACATTATTATATCACAAAAAGAGGCAGTTGATAATGAATATGTTTTGCTATGCTATTTTTAGAAAACGAAAGCTACATTTTGTTTATCGTCATCATCATCGTCATCACGATCTTTTTGATAAGTTACTTCTCCACCGTTTTTCTCTTTTACTTTGTATTCATAACTAGTGTTGCCATTAGCATCAGTAACTACACGAACTTTGATTTCACCTTCAACTTTTTTGCCAGTTTTTGGATCCTTTGTTTTATATTCAATCTTTAATTCGTTCTTTTCTTGTTTGATTTCTAATTCTAATTCATCACTAATATAAAGCTTTAACTTTAATTCATCATCTTCATTTTCATAAGCGATTTTGATTTCATTCTTAACACCATTATTATATGCTTCATATTTGAATGATTTTTCAACTTCGTCATCTTCTAATTCTTCACTGTACTCAATTTTAACCCAGTTTTTAGAATCTAATTTAATCTCAAATTTGTATGAATATTCTTCTTCATTATCTTCTTGTTCGATTTCTTTTTCACCAGTTAAAGTATATTCAACATCACCTAAAACAACGATACCTTCTAATTCGATTTCAACTTCTAATTCATCGTCATCTTCTTCTACATCTACACTTGTTTCATTGTAATAAAGAACATATTCAGTTCTTTCGCCTGTTAAGTTCATTGTAGAAATAGTCATCTTTTTCTCAAAACCATCACGCTCTGAAGCCCCTTCTGTGTGCGTTATAGCCGCATCATCGCTTGATAGAAACTTTTCTACAAGTCCCAAATAATCATTGATCTCGTCTAAATCATTTGTGATAACTTGCTCATCTTGAGCATCTGCATCTAATGATAGTTTTCTTGCACTACCTGCACTTAGCATTTCTAAACCTGAAACTACTGAATAGCTAACCACATCCTCTTGATTTTTGGCAGCTGGCTTTGCAGTGTTAGTTCTACATCCTGCTAACATAATTCCTCCAATTGCTAATACCGTAATTAATAGTAATCTTCTTAAAACTTTCATAATTTACCTCCTCCAAGTTTTTTGTTCTTACACTATATATAACGAACGAAAACTTAATTTTATTGGTAAAAAGTAAAAGAAAATAAAAAAAGAGCGTTTTCACTCTTTTTTATTTTATTTATTTAAATAATTGTTAAGAATTTAGGACTTAAAAAGATCTTTTTAATCCCTTTTCCTCCAGAAAAAGCTATTTGACCATAGTTAGCATTAATGCTTACAATAATGCCTGTACCAAAAGTCTTATGACTAACTTTGTCCCCAACATTAAATTTATCTCGATCTTCTCTAATTTGATTTCTTTTTTCTCTATTTAAAATATTTGCTTCTTTAACACTGTCAAAAATATCTTGTAAGAAAATTGAAGGAATGATATTCATCCTACCTCTACCCATTGAAAGTCTTCTTTGCGTATGAGTTAAATAAACTTTTTCTTTCGCTCTTGTAATTGCTACATAAGCAACTCTTCTTTCTTCTTCTAGTTCTTGAATAGTTAAGTTAGAAACATACCCATAAGGCAAGATTCCATTTTCAATTGCGGTTAATATTACAACTTTAAATTCTAATCCTTTTACTGAATGGATTGTAGATAAAAGTAGTTCATCTTTTTCACCTTGCTCTTTTTTATTTTTGCTTTCAGTAAGAACAACATAATCAAATAAACCAACTAATCTTTCTCTATTGGAATTAAAGATTTGATCTTCTTCTAATTCCACTAAAATAGATTTTAATTCCAAAACGTTTTGTATTTTATCTTCGTCTTCTAACTTTTCTGTTAAATATTCAAAATAACCAACTTCAGTTAAATAATTATTAAATAAAACTTGAATATCTTGTTTTTCCAATAAATCACGATATTTTAAAACAGTATCTTTTAATTTTAATAAATTTTCAAAAATATCAATTCTTAATAAATCTTTACTTTTATCAATGGCATTAGCAATGCTTGGATCTTCATCTAAAAAGGCAGCAATTTTATCATAAGTTACTTTACCTACTCCTCTTAAAGGACGATTATAAATTCTTTCAAAACTTAATTGATCATCATCAAGCAACAATCTTAAATAAGCAACTGCATCTTTAATTTCTGCTCTTTCAGTAAATGAATATCCGCCGTAAATCTTATAAGGAATACTATTAGCAATTGCTTCTGTTTCAAAATTTCTCGATAAACTTGAATTACGATAAAGAATCGCAATATCACTATAATTATAGCCTTCGTCTTTTAATCTTTTAACTAAACCAATCGCATATGTTGCTTCATCTTTTTCATCATCTACTTGTCTTAATATAACATCAGATTTCTTGCCTTCTCGTTCGGAAAAAAGTTCTTTTTCTTCACGATATTCGTTATGAGATATTAACTTATTTGAAATATCCAAAATAGCTTGACTAGAACGGTAATTTTGCTCTAGATGAATCTTTTTAAAATCAGGAAAATCTCTTTGAAATAAATTCATATTCTCATAGTTAGTTCCTCTGAAACCATAAATTGATTGGTCATCATCACCAACAACAAAAATATTTTTATATTTTTCAGCCATCATCTTAATAATATTATATTGGATAATATCTGTATCTTGGAATTCATCTACTAAAATATATTGATATCGTTCTTGATATTGTTCTAAAACATGAGGATATTTTTGAAATAACTCTAATGTTTTATCCAACAAGTCTTGGAAATCAAAAGCATTATAAAACTTTAGTTGTTTATTGTATGTTTTAATTAAATCAACAATTAAATCATAGTTAATATCATCCATACTTGGTTTAGTATGAAACGTCTTATAATAGTTGATTTGTTTTTTAGCTAAAGCAGGAGGTAAGATAATCTTATTAATATTCTTTTCTTTTAAGATTTCTCTTATAATCCTTAATTGATCATTATCATCAAAAATCCTAAAATTATTTTGGTAGTCAAGAAGTTGAGCATAGCGTCTTAATACTTGAACACAAAAAGCATGAAAAGTTGAAATAGTTACTTTCTTATAACTATCATCTAACATCTGCTCTAATCTTTCCCTCATCTCGCGCGTTGCTTTATTAGTAAAGGTAATTGCTAAAATGTGTTCAGGTGAAATGCCTTCTTCTTTAATCAAGTAAGCAATACGATGAGTTAAGGTTCTTGTCTTTCCAGTACCAGCACCAGCAAATACTAAAATTGGACCTTCATTATATATTACAGCTTCTTGTTGCTTTGGATTTAGATTTGCTAGTATTTTAGACATTTGTCCTCCTATTTATATGAAGATTTTAAAGCTACTGTTTCATTAAAAACAAGCTCGTCTTCTTTACTTTCTCTATCTACAGTATAGTATCCATCTCTAATAAATTGGAAACTATCTCCTGGCTTAAACTTTCCAATATTTTCTACAAACCCTTCTTTAATAGTCCAAGAGTTCTTACAAATTCTTTCACTAAAGTCTTTACCTTCAGTTCCAGGAACAAATAAAGATGTAAAGTAATTAAACTTAGCTTTTTTAGCTGTACTCTTTTCTACATACCCAATATTACCGTTTGGTTTTCTTGCATCAAAGCCTGAACCAGATTTAGTCTCCGGATCATAAGTACAATGAACTTTAGTTACATTACCATCCTTATCATATTCAACACTATTAGCTAGAACGAAATAGGCATTCATTAATCTTACTTCTTCGCCTAAAGCTAATCTCTTCCATTTCTTATTAGGCTTTTCTTCAATAAAGTCATCTCTATTAATATAAACATATTTAGAGAAAGCCATTTTTCTTGAGCCTAGACTATCATTTTCTTGGTTGTTTATTACATCAACGTATTCTACCTTACCTTCTGGATAGTTATCAATCACAAGTTCAATTGGGTCAATAACGGCAAAGATCCTTTTTGTTTTTAGTTTTAGGTCTTCTCTAACTGCATGCTCCAACATTTCCATTGACACAGTAGCATTAGTTTTAGATAAACCTGCACTAATTACAAAATCTTTAATTGCCTTTGGTGTATAGCCTCTTCTTCTAATACCTCTTAGTGTAGGCATACGTGGGTCATCATAACCAGTAACATAACCTTTTTCTACAAGTTCTCTAAAGTATCTTTTAGATAGAATTGTATTTTCAATATTTAATCTACCAAATTCAATTTGTTGTGGAATATGCTCCATTTCACATTCCTTTACAAACCAATCATATAAAGGTCTATGGTTTTCAAATTCAATTGAGCATAGTGAATGCGTAATACCTTCAATCGCATCTTGTAATGGATGAGCAAAGTCATACATTGGATAAATGCACCATTTATCTCCTTGACGATGATGATGGATATATAAAATACGGTAGATAATAGGATCTCTCATATTAATATTAGGATGAGACATATCTATCTTAGCTCTTAGTGTTTTTTCGCCTTCCTTATATTTACCGTTTTTCATGTTTTCAAAAAGCTCTAAGTTTTCTTCAACACCCCTATTTCTATAAGGAGAATTAGTGCCGGCTTCGGTAAAAGACCCCCTCATTCTACTAATTTCTTCTTGAGTTGAATCATCTACATAAGCCAAACCTTTTCTAATTAATAACTTAGCTCTTTCATACTGTTCATCAAAATAGTCGCTTCCATACAAAATCTTGTCAGGTTCATAGCCTAACCAGCGAACATCTTCAATTATTGCATCTACATATTCAACATCTTCTTTTTCTGGGTTAGTGTCATCAAAACGTAAATTTGTTCTACCACCATAATCTCTAGCAGTTTCAAAATCAACTACAATTGCTCTTGCGTGTCCAATATGCAAATAAGAGTTTGGTTCAGGAGGAAATCTCGTAACTACTTCTTTAACTTTTCCTTCTGCTAAATCTTTCTCTACAATAGTTTTTATAAAATTTGACTTCATTCTATTATCCTTTCACATGTATAAACTGAATGTTCTTTGCATTCACATATTTCTCATATATTTCTTTAGTTATTCTAATTGCTTCATCAATATCTGTATAACTAAAACACACTACAAATACTAACAATTTCTTAGTTTTATTTGTAATCATCGTTCTTTCGCTGTCAGATGTTGAAGAACCAAAAGGCCCAACCTCATCTACATAAACAGGAATATTACTTACATTTAACTTTCCTCTACCAATACCAAAAAACAAATCATCAGTTCTGCCTTTTCTTATAATGACATCGCCTTTAATCTTATCATAATCTAAAACAGCAGTATTACGTTTTAAAATTATTGATAAAGCATTACCAGCATCAACTGCATTGTTTATTAAATAAAGACCACGATCTTTTACAATCCTTCGAAGTAATGACTCTGATGCAATTTTATAACGACTAGGATCTTTTCCTAAAGTCCTATAAGCATTTCTAGCCTCATCAATTAAAGGAACTTTTAAAACATCTTCTAAAGTAGGACACATATTTTGAACTTCCACTTCAAGCACTTTTAATAATCCTTTTAACTCATCGCTACTTTCTTTAATCTCTACATCCATAATAAAAGCAAGAGTATTAAAGTTCGGAAGTAAATCGCTGATTGATTTATCGATAGTAATCTTCAAAGTTAGTTACCTTTTATCTCTACAATGTAACTATTTAAGTTGCTAATTTGAGCTTTAGTATTACTAACTCTAAGCTCTAAATCAACCTTAGCTTCATTAACTCTTTCAATGCTACGAAGTAATTCTAAATAATATTGAACTTTTTCATCTTTTTCTAAAGCTATAGTTTGCTTTTTAATATAGTCCATTCTTTGATATAACTGGTCTTGACTAAAATTAATTCTTCGAAGTAATTGTTCTGTTTTTTGGATTTCATTGTCAAGTTCTTGTTCTTTATAATAACTAATGTCATTATTTAATCTTTTCATCTTTGATTCATTATTTTGATAATCTTGGAAAAGACGTTTTAATTCTTCATTATATAAATAATAATCATGAATAACTTGTTCGTTAGTAATTAATCTTTGCTTTAAAGCATTTCTTTCTAAAACTCTACGATTAACTTCATCTAATTTAACTTCATAACCAAGTTGCTTATTTCTAAGCTCTAATAAACGAGAATCAAGCTTTTCAATCCTTTCTTTATCAACATTAGTTTTTACTAAAGAAAGTTCTTGTTTTAATGCTTCATTTTTCTTGTTTAGAAGTTCAATTTCTGATTTGTTTTCTTGTAAAGCACTATCTGTAGCTGCTTTCTCTTTTTCTAATGAAGCAAGTTGTTTTTCTAACTTTTTCTTTGCAGCTTCAGTAGCTTTAATTGTAGCTTTATCTTCAACTGTAAGAATTGCTTTTCTTCTTTCTTCTAAATATTTAGAAATCAAATCTACTTCAGCTTTACTTAATGCAACTAACTGGCTATCATAATCATTAATAAACTTTTGATAACGTAATCTAATCCTAACTGGTTCTTCTTTTTCAAGTTCTATTAAAGCTTGTTTATTTAAATCTAAATTATATTTAGCATTTTGCAATTGATTGTTTAGATCTTTCTTTTCTTTTAGTGTTAGTTTCTTAGCCTCAAGTTTTCTTTCTAAAGCATCTATATTAATAATGTCATTATCAATATCATTACGTTTATCTTGAATTTTAATTTTTAGTAATTTAGATGCATTAGTATATGTTTGTTCTTCTTCATTACTTCTTTGTTTTAGAACTGCTTTTCGTTCTCTAATTGCTTCAATTTCACGTTTGAAATTAAGATCATTGATATCTTCTTCAGTAACACTATCAAACTTTTGATTGATAGTATCTAATTCGCTTTGACGTTGTTTAATCTCTAAGACAATTTTATCAAGTTCAAGTAATAAACTATCATGTTTTTCTTCAAGTTTAGCTTTTTCACTTTCCTTCACAATTAAATCTTTATTGTATTGTTCACCTAATTTCTTCAACTCATCATCTTTCTTTGTAAGTTCTGCTTGTGTTTGAGTTTGATATAAAAGTAAAGCTTCTTTTGATGCCTTAATTTCTTCAGTAAGTTTTTCAATTTGTGCATTGCTTACTTGTTTTGCATCTTCAGCTTGTTTTTTAAGTTTAGCTTCTAAATCTTTGATTTCCTTTTTCTTTGTTTCTACTTCAGTTTCAAGCTCTTTGACTTTTTGTTTATAAGATTTTTCTAAGTCTTTGATTTCTTTTTTACTTTTAGAAGATTTTTCTTGAGTTTGTTTTTCTAATTGCTCTTTTTCTTTTTGAACGCTCGCAACTTCAGCTAAAAAGATTTCACGATAATGAAGATATCTTTCTTCTTCTTGTTTCTTTAATTGCTCTAGTTCACTTGCAAACTCAGCTTCTCTTTTATCTTGATTGTTTTTTAAAATTGTATTTGAGCGTCTAAGATTAGTTCTTTCTTTTTTAATCTCTGTTAGTTCTTGCTCACTTTTAGCAGCTACTTGAGTTTGTTTTTTAAGTTCACTATCACTAGCTTTTAATTTAGCTTCTAAAGATTTCTTATCTGCTTTAGATTTTGTTTCTAAGTTTTCATAATCTTTCTTTAGTTTTTTATAAAAAGTGTTGTCTAAAGGCTCACTACTATTTAGTGCTTTTACATCAACTTTATTTTCTTCTAAAACTTTATTTTTAGCTTTTAAATCTTTAGTAGTTTCTTTTTCTTTTTTCAGACTACTTTTAGTTTTCGTAAGATCGGCTTTAGCTTCCTTTAAACTCTCCTTAGCTTTTGCAAGTTCTTCTTCTTTACTAGCAATAGTTTCTTTTAAAGTTTTGTTTTCTTTTTCTAACGCTTCGCTACTAGCACCATCAGTTCCATAACTCTTTTTCAATATATCTAGAGCTTCTTTACGTTTTTTGACCGTGTCAGTATCTGATCCTTCTACAACTTTATCTATCTCTTTTTTCGTCATCATTTTCCTCCTTTGCTTAATTTGCGATCATTTGAATAATAATTGCGATAAACAGTAAAACTGCTCCACCAGCAATAGCCCAAAATAGACCATGCTTTATTATAACAAAAATCCAATGCGTTTTCTTTAACTTCTCTTCCTTTTCTACAATCCTCTTACCATAGTTAGCAAATGCACTTATCTTATATTTAGTAAGTATTAAGTTTTCAATTGCAATTTTTTCTATCTTAGCTTCGTTTTTAATTTGTTTTTTATAATAATTATTCACTTTACGGAATTTATGATTATGCTTGTTATTAATTTTGTTTCGGAAAACTCTTAAACTAATTAAATCATCACGTTGTTTAGTTCGCTCACTAACAAAAATAGCATTATAAACAAATAAATAAAATAAACTAATTATTCCTAAAACAATAACAATTATTGCTAGGATACGGAAAAATGGAGCTTCAAAAAACAAGTTTCCTAAAGTTTTTTGTAAGTATGCTCCAAAACGATAGCGACCAAAATCATTCATTATTCTTGAATGAGGACTATAGAAAATCCCTGTAAAGATAATTGCTGAAACAATAATTAAGATTTGATAAAACTTATAATTAAGTGCTTTATATACAGGTTTGCTCTTTATCGTTTTCTTATTTGTTTCATACAACTCTTTTGTTTCACTTTGAAAATCTTTATGCCACTTTTTAATAATCGAGCGGATTCTCTTTTGTTTTGGTTTTATTTCTTCCCTAATTCTTAATATTGAGCCAAATGTTAATTCCGTTTCATCTTTTGTAACTAAAAACTCTTCTAAATATTTTATATTTAATTTTTCATCAATTTCATATAAGAAAGGGCTCTTTCTTAATGCTTGAATGCGTCTTGCTTGAAGAAGAAGGTCATCATGTTCTGGTTTTAAATTCTCCTCTTCTAAATCACCTTGTTCTTTTTCAGATTCAAAAGCATCAAAACTAATTACTTCTTTTTCTTCTTTCTCCGGCTCTAAAACAAGATCTTCTTCTAATTCTTCCTCATAAACATGTTCATCATAACCAGGGATTTCTTCTTCAACTGGTTCATAGCTAACTTCTTGCTCTAACTCGATTTCTTCTTGCTCTTCTAGTTCTAATTCGTATTCTTCTTCAGCCGGTTCATAAACAACTTCTTGTTTTATTTTGCTTTCTTCTTTAGTTTTATAATATTCTTTTTCATCAAATTTATCTTCAAAAACATCAAATTGAATTACTTCTTTTTCTGGCTCTTTAGGCTTTTCTTCTTTTTCTTTCTTGCTAAACAGTTTTTTGAAAAACTGTATTTTTTTAGAATCTTCATATTCCTTTTCTTCAGAAGGAAGAACAGTATATCTTTGTTGTTGGGATTCGATAGTTATACCTAATGTTGCCTCATCATTAAATTCAGATCGGAAAATATCTTCGCTGATTATTTCTTTATCTATACGCTTATTTTTACCCATAAGCCTTCACCTCAGAATAACTTATCAAGGCATCGTTTAATAACCCAACTTTTTTAAAACGTTCTTGAGAAAAAATATTTTCATATATTGCAATCGGTGATTTAAAATCAATATTATCTAAGTTTGTAAAGAATAAATCAATTCCTGATTCAGTTAAAACTACATCATCTTGATATGTGTTTGTATATAAATAGAAAATGTATTGACTATAAATATCATGACCATGAATTTTATTATTTAATAAAGCATCATTCATGTATGCTTTAAGTAATGGTCTTTTCTCCCAAGTCCTTTTCACAAACAATTCTTCATAATTAGATGCAAAGATTAATCTTGAAGCAAAATCAATTTCATCATTTAATAATAAAAACTCTTCTTCATGTGCTTGATATTGTTTAATTATTGTCTTAGCATTTTTAAAATAATAACTGTTTTCTGTTGCGAAAACTACTAAAAACTTTTCATTATATTGATTCAAAAGCTCACGATTATTTTCAATCGCAATTAATTTGTTTTTATATTCTTCCAAACTGTTAACTCCAAACATCAAGAACAATTTATTTTTATGGTCAAAATAGAATTGATATTTTTCAATTTCTTCTAAAGCCATCTTTCCATAACGATTAGAATTAGCATAGATATCATCTTTACTAGCTATAATTAAATCCATTATGTTTTCTCTATTATGTAAATCATTTCTTAAAATAACTGGAAAATAAGCTTGGTATTTAATAATAAAGTCACGATTGTCTTTTAAAATTCCAATATTTGGGTTTCCTTTTTCTAACTTGATAATTTGATCAATAACATATTTCTTATCATTTTTTGTTGTAAAGGCAAATAAATCTTTTTCACCTAATAATAGCATCTTTGCTTTATCATTCATTAAAACTTCATTCCAAGATGTCTCTTCAAAAGCTATATTTAAATCAACTAACCTTTGATACGTTTCAAAATCATCATCAATAAAACCAAAAGAAAATTGTTTCCTAGTTTCCTTAATTTCTAAATAATCATCAATGTTTAAATTTTGATATTCATTTAATTTACTTACTTCAAACAAGTGATTTGATTGTGTAACAATTACATTAGAAACAGGAGATTTGTGATTCACATTTACAATTGGTGATAACAAATATCCTAGAATAAAAATTAAAATGTATGAAGATCCAAGCGAAAGAGCAGAACCAAGAGCTCTGCTTGCGGGTTTTTTATCACCTAAGAAAAATAATAAATTTCTCCTTCTAATAGTTTTGAAAAAGTAAATTATTAAAAAGTAAAATACTAAATAAAGAAGGATATAGTTTCCAATTGTAATAGCTAAATTCGCATGACCTTTTAATCCAATAATAGTCACGGCAACTCTAGAAAAAGCCATATATCCTTTAAGGCTAAATAAAATATTAATAACCAAAGGAAAAAGAAAATAGTTCAAAATAATTGGAACTAATAAGGCTATCGTTTTTTGAGCTTGATTATAAAGGCCTCTAATAGCACCTAAAATCAGTTCAAAAATTACAATTATTAAAATGATGAAATCAAAATTTATTCCATAATTTGCCATCTTTTATAACCATTCCTTGCTTATCCATATTATACCAAATTACACCTTTTTTTTCAATTAGTGATATGTTTAATTTGAATTTAAAAAAGTGCCTCTTAAGGCACTTTTTCATATATGTTTACTTACTATTGGGGTAGTTCACTCATTGGTTTTATATAATCAGCGAAGTCAACCCAAATTTTTGCTGCTTTATAAAAGGCAACTGCATTATTAGGAACATAAATCTTAACTTGTTTATTTAACTTTAAAAATCCTTGAGGAACATTTAATAATGCTACATCTTGAACATCTAAAACTAATTCCCTTAAATTATCAAATCTATCTAACGATTTTTGTTCAAAGCTAATTACTTTTGTAAGATCACTTGCTTTAACTTCCATAATCACAGTTGATGCTCTTAAGTCTCCACTACGACTAACAGCAGTAATAGTTGCAAAACCTGTTTCTTTAGCTGTAACAACACCAGTATCAGCATCAATTGAAATTACTCTTGTATTACTTGAAGCCCAAGTTGCTGGTGCACTTACAGTTTGACCTTCAGCATTTACTTGTACTGAATGTAAAGTTAAGATATCACCTGCATAAGATGATCTAGCCCCTTCAATAATAATAGGATTTTCATCTGCACTTTCACTAGCATAATATTCATATTCTAGTTCTACTCTAGCAATAGTTAATCTTCTAACATTATAACAACCTGCAAAAGCTGACTCAGAAATTACTTTTACACTTCCTGGAATATAAACACTCTTTAATCTTGTGTTTTGGTAAAAAGCAAATTTACCGATTTTCGCCAAAGTGTTAGGAAAAATAACTTCTTCTAATTTGCTTCGAGAAACAGTAATTAAACCAAATAATTTTGTATATTCAAAAAAAGCATAGTCGGCAATTTCACGAACAGGCAAGTTATCAATTGTCTCTGGTATTTCTATTTTTTTATGTCTTTCTACTGTGTTAATAATAATTACATAACTATCATCAACTTCTTCTTGATAAGGAACGCCATCTTCATCTTCCCTATAGACAGTTTTTACGCCCTCTACAACTTTATAATTAAAAACACCATCACTTAAAATTCCTGTTTTATCATAGTCATATGTTCTCTCGCCACATCCTACTAACACCAAAACTGCTAATAGAAACATAGCAATTAAAGCTAAATATCTTTTTCTAGTTTGCATAACTGCCTCCTATTTCTTTATTATTATACTATAAATTCTCTATAAAAGCAATAATATTTATTACTTTATCCCTAGCTTGTATTTGAAATATCCAGCAACTGCAATCATCGCCGCATTGTCTGTACAATACTCAAACTTAGGGAAAGTTAACTCTAAATTAGGAATTTTAGATACTGCTTCTTTTAGTTTAAAGCGTAAGCCTTTATTTGCAGCTACTCCGCCAGCTACAATTATTTGTTTTACTTTATATTCTAAAGCAGCTTTAATGGTTTTATCTACTAAAACTGAAACTACACTATTTTGAAAAGAAGCAGCTAAATTAGCTTTATTTATTTCTTCACCCTTTTGTTTTGTGTTATTTACTAAATTCAAAACTGCGCTTTTTAAACCAGAAAAACTAAAATTATAACTATCTTTATCCAAATAAACATAAGGTAAATCATAAGTAACCTCACCAGTTAAAGCTAAATCATCTAAAGGTTTCCCGGCAGGATAAGGTAGGTCTAATACTCTTCCAACTTTATCATAAGCCTCACCAACTGCATCATCTAATGTTTGGCCTAAAATCTCAAACTGATAATGATCCCTCATCAAAACAAGTTCAGTATGACCGCCACTAACTACTAAAGCAAGTAAAGGAAAAACAAAATCTCTTTCTATATAGTTAGCATAAATATGACCAATTAAATGATTTACTTCAATATATTTTAGTTCATTAGCTAATGCGAATGCTTTAGCTGCATTAACTCCAACCATTAATGATCCAATTAAACCAGGATTACTAGTTACTGCAACTAAATCAATATCTTTAGCTTTTAGTTTTGCTTTTTCTAAAGCAGCTTCAAAAACATAAGTTATTTTCAAAACATGGTGGCGTGATGCAACTTCCGGAATAACACCACCAAATTCTTGGTGAATAGCAATTTGCGAATAAACAATATTTGCTAATACTTCTTTTCCATCTTTTACTATACTAACTGCAGTTTCATCACAACTTGTTTCTACACCTAATACAATCATTTCTTTTTTCCTCTTTCAAATTGGATACCATAAAGAATAGCATCTTCGCCATCTCGATAATATCTTCTTCTTATATAAATTGGATTTAAACCAAATCTTTCATAAATAGAAATTGCTTTTTTATTACTCTTTCTTACTTCCAAAGTTAATAAATTTACATTCATCTCTTCACACAAATCAAGCAAGAAATTAAAAAGCATCTTCCCATACCCATGATTTTGCATCTCTTCAATTACATAAAAAGAAACTACATCACAAGTATCAGAATTAATATAAGCCCCAATAAATCCAATTATCTCTTCATCTTTTTCTAAAACATAATAGTATTGATAAGGATTTAATACTAAATCTTGATAGAAAAAGTCATATCCTAAACTCTCACCAAAGATTGCTTTTTCCTGCCTAACTACAGGAATAATATCTTTGATTTCCATTTGTCTTATTTTTTCCACTTAAATTGCCTCACGCAAATAGTTAGGTCCTAAATCATGTAACGATTCAATTTCCTTAGCATTTTTAATAATCTTAAAAGGATTAATCAAATAATGTGGCCCGCGAACATAGCTTACCTTTTTTGCTGCCGCTTCTATTATATTCTCTTCAACACTAAGAAATTTCTCTTTACCTAATATTTGTATTTCATCAAAATTGATTGCAATATCTAAACTATAAACATAACCTTTTTTAGCTTTATTTGTAACAGTATAAGTACCATTAGGTTCACCACTTCCTAAAAACACTAAACTAGAAATAACCTTTAAAGGAATATTTTTAGTCCAAGCAAACATCTTCGCAATAGTAAGACTAATTCTTAAACCTGTATAACTACCAGGACCAATACCAGTTACAATTAAATCTAAATCTTCTACATTCAAATCATTCTTTTTTAGGGCTTCTTCAATAACTAGCATTAGTTTTTCTGAATGATTATTTTGCCCTTCTTCTTCAAATTTATAAACTAACTTTTCATCTTTAATTAAATACAAAAAAATAAAAGATGTTGATGTATCCATTACTAATGCATTCATTTTAATACCTCTTCCAATAACTTTTGATATTTCATACCAAAAGCTTTAAAACTAAACTTTCTTTTTTCTAAGCCTAAATCTTTAATTGAGATAAGCAAATATTCTTTTGGTAACAAATATTCTATATTTTTACCCCATTCAATAATTACTACTCCACCTTGTTCAAAGTACTCTTCTAAATATTCATCTTCTGATGCTTCACTTAAACGATAAGCATCAATATGATATAAAGGGAGTCTTCCCTTATAAGTCTTCATAATTACGAATGTTGGGCTATTTACAATTTCTTTTATTTCCAAACCTAAAGCTATAGCTTTGGAAAAAGTAGTCTTTCCAGCTCCCAAATCGCCTTCTAAAACTACCATCATATTAGGAAAAGCAAGTTTTCCCATCTTTAAGCCTAAAACTTTTGTTTCTTCTAAATTGTTTATTAATAACTCTTTCATACTTAACACCTTTATTTATTATACCAAAAATATAAAAACAACTCAATCTTTGAGTTGCTTTTATTTATCATATTTACTCTTTTAATAATTCTTCTCTTAAGTTACCACGGATTGTTGGGATGAAAGCATAAACTAATACAGCTAAACTAACAATCATTGATACTTGGCAAGCAATAAAATGCAAATCTGTTAGGAAAATTGCTAAACCTCCACCAACTAAAACTAACCCTGCTAATAGTAATTTAATAATCACTTTAAGTAAATGATATAATCCACCAAAGATTTCATTAAATACTATAACCGAAAAAGATAAAATCGAAAACACTAAGAAACTAAAAGCATAGCGATAAGTTAGTGTTTGTCTTCTTGCTTCTTCAATAGCTTCTTCTGTATCGGCTGATGAAGGAAAAGTTATAAAAAATGCAACTACAATTACAACAGCAGCTAGAATTGAGATAACCCTAGAAATTGTTATCCCGAGTTTCTTTCTTTTTGCATCTTGTTTATCAATAATATATTTATTCATTTATATCTCCTTATGGTAAATTCTCAACACTAATAACTTCAGGAACTTCTTCTAAAAGTATCGCTTCGATTGCATCATTTAGTGTTGTATCTAAAGCAGAACAACCAACACATGCACCCAACATCCTTACATAAACTATTCCATCTTCAAACTTTACATACTCAATATCTCCGCCATGAGATCTAATGTAAGGTTTGATTTTACTTAAAATAAATTTTATCTTGTTTTCAATATTCTCCATTTATTCTTCACCTCTATTTATCAATTATACCACAATCTTTTACCTTTGTATTCTAATATGCTGTTCAAGCAAAACAAATGCTTTAGCTCCCAGCCCTCTTTTTTCTCCAATCATTCCTAATCCTTCAAAATGAGTAGCTTTAAGATTAATACCGCTTTTATCTATTCCTAAAGTATGAGCAATTAATTCTTTCATTTCTCCTAAATAAGAATTGATTTGTGGCTCTTCTAAATAAATAGTAGCATCTATATAGTTTATATAAGCTTTTTCTTGATCTAACATTGCTTTTACTTTTTCTAAAAAGTAAATTGAACTAATGTTTTTATATTTAGGGTCTGTGTCAGGAAAATTACTTCCTAAATCCCCTTTACCTAAAGCTCCCAAAATAGCTTCTGAAATAGCATGTAATAAAACATCACCATCAGAATGAGCTTTAGCGCCACTATGATAAGGTATTTTAATACCACCTATATAAAGCGGTCTACCAAACTCAAATGGATGAATATCTAAACTTTCACCTATTGTTTGAACTTTACGAACATTTTGAAGTAAATACTCTAGATCTTTTGTTTCCGTTATTTTAAGATTATGATTTGACGATGGAATCTTTTTAGCCTCGGTCTTTAAAACATCTAAAACTAAACTTACCTCATCTGGATAATCTTTAGATTTTTTGGAAAACGCTTTTTTTAAGATTTCTGTTTTAAAGCCTTGAGGTGTTTCAGAAAAGTATGCTTTAGTACGATCTAGTAACTTATCTTCATAATATAGTGAGCTAGAAACATGAGAAATTAAGAAAGCAGCATTATGTTTTTTTGTTTCTTCTATAACATTCATAACATCGCTTTCTAAAGTCATACATCTAGCTCCATCATGAACTAAAACATATTCACTAGTTACCTCTTTTAAACCATTTTCAACACTTTCAGATCTCGTTTTGCCACCAATAGTAAGAGTAACGATTTCGCTTAAATTAAATTCTTTTAAAAATTGTTCAATTTGTTCTTTATCTTCTTTTCTTACAACTAAAATAATTTTACCTAAATCAAGACTATTTAGTTTAGCAAAAGCAAATATTTCTATCGTATAAATGATTAAAGGTTTACCATAAATATTGAGCAATATTTTATTTTCCCCAAATCTACTGCTACTACCAGCAGCTACAATAATAACATCAACCATATTACACCTCTAGCTTAACAACTCTTTTTTCTGTAATTAAGATATCTACTTTTAAATCATGATCTTCTTGAAATTCATCATCTAACAATAAATCATCATAAATAAGTCCAATTTTTAAACCAGAAAATTTTTCTAAAGCGCGATCATAGTAACCTTTACCTCTTCCTAAACGATAACCCTTTTTATTATAAGCTAGTCCAGGAATAACAATTAAATCTAAATCGTTAATCTCTATTGTTTCTTTTGATACTGGTTCTAAAACCCCAAACTTACCTTTAATAAATTTACCTGTTTTTTTATAAAAACTAATTGTTTCCCTTGTTTTAGGTAAATAGATATCTTCATTAAGTAATTTGCTTAAATTAGGTTCATCATCTAAAGCCATATACAAAGCTACTTTTTTTTCTTTCAAAAAGAATTCTAAGTACTTAACTATTTTTTGATCTTTTTCTTCTTTGTTTGCAATAGGTTTTAAACTTTTTCTTAATTTATCTTTATTTGTATTCATCTAAATCATCATCATTTAAATCTATTTTAGAAGATTCGAAGTCATAGCCTTCTTCTGGTACAACCACTTCTTTTGTTTCTTCAATAACACCTGCTGGTTCTAATTTAGCTTCCTTAGAACTATCTCTAGGTGCAGCTTCAGAATTTTCACTTAAGTTTAATTTTTCCAAAACCTCTTGAACAAAACTATCATTTGATTCAAAACTAGAACTTAGAATAATTTCTACATCATTCTTAATATCGTATTTGTTTTCTAAAACATAAACTTCATCTGCTAATAATTTTGAAGTTTTATTTTCTAAATCAGTAGCCAAACTATCATATGCTTTCTTATTTTCAATAAAATATCCAAAATCTAAACTAGATAATTGATAAATAGTCTCTTCCTTTAAAACTTTTTGGAAATATTCATGAATAATACTTTCAAGTAATTTTGGATCTTGTTTTAAATATTTTCTTAAAGAATTAAATGTAAGTAGAATCATAGCTACCTTTTTCTTCTTTTGCTTATACTTCTTTAAAGCTTCTACTAAAGAATCTGTACCTAAATAATGATAATGTGCTTGTGGTCTTTTAGCTAACCTAACAATGTCATAATATCTACCATTTGCATAATAAGTAGTTTGTTCAACCCAGTCAATACCATTAATTGAATTAACACGATAATTATAACTAATAGGTTTCTCTTTTGAAAATTCTCTATTTAAGTAAATCGGAAGATCGCTAGCAATTATAATTTCTTGATACGACTTTTCGCTAACAATCTCTTTAGTTCCTAATAAATGAGCCATATTTTCACTTAAACGATAACTACCAATTTCTTGATCATAAAACATTGAAACATCTTTTTGTAAGTTTGCATAAACAAGCAAGTCCTCTATTTTAAAAGGAGCTGACCTAACAAAATCATCTTGTTTACCTTCTTTAAAAATAGTTACGTAAAGTGCTTTAGCATTTTCTTTATCATCAATAATAATTTTTTCTGTTTTAAAACTTACTTCTAAAACTTTATTTTCCAATTCCAAATAAAGCAAGAAAGCATCTTTATTTCTTAAATAACTATAAAACATTTTCTTACCTATTTTTTTATCATTAATTTTAGCCGATTTAATTTCTTTTTTCTTATATGGTAATTTCTCACGATAACTATCTAAAAAGATAATTTTCTTTCCTTTAATAATCGCTTGGGCTTCAGGATGTAATTCTTTCATTTCTTTGATTACGCGTTTATCTTTTAATTTTAATAATAAAATAATTACAAAAATTATTACTTGGATTGCGATTAAACCAATACAGTAATAAAAAGCTATTTCTATTGGATCAATTGTTATACCAGCAGAAGTTAATAAGTCTGGGAAAAACTGGCCGATTACAACTGCTCCTAATATTATAGGAATTACCAAAAGCGCTAATAAAAATGTTAGAACTGGAAATCTTTTTTTCATAAAGATAATCGTAATTTCTAATGCTAATATCAATAAAGCAAGAGAAATAAAAACGACGAACGGGTTTTGAAGCACTAGTTGTGCAATAACATTAAACATATTTTGTCCTCCTATTGAATTAATAATTCAGCCGTCCTCTGATTAGTCGCTAAAGGAATGTTATATAAATCACAAAGTCTCAAAAGAGCTGAAATGTCTGGCTCATGCGGTTGAGCCGTCAAAACATCACGGAAGAAAATAACGATACTTATTTCTCCGCTTACTACTAAATTACCAATTTGAATATCTCCACCTAATGGACCAGAATTCAAACAAGTAATCTTTAAACTAGTTTTTTCCATAATCCTTCTACCTGTAGTACCTGTAGCTACAAGTTCATGTTTTTTAAAAAAATCTTCATATTGAATACAAAAATCAATTAATTCATCTTTTTTCTTATCATGGGCAATTAGTGCTATTTTCATTTGACCTCCTATTTGTTTAATAAATATCTATCTAATAAATCTTGTAATTTTTCTAAAGTAATGTCAATAGTAATTACGCCATCAGATGTAATACTGATATTGCCAGTTTCTTCAGAAACGATAATTGTAATTGCATCATATCTTTCAGAAGCACCAATTGCAGCTCTATGTCTTGTTCCTAAAAATGTTGGGATATCATATCTTTCTGTTGTAGGTAAATACGCTCCAGCGCAAACAATTCTATCTTTTCTTATAATTACTGCACCATCATGACAAGCAGTACCTGGCGTAAAGATAGTTGTTAGTAACTCTTGGGTAATTTTACCATCAATCGGAATTGCATTATCAATAATATTACTTAAACTATCTTCTCTTTCAATTGTAACTAAAGCACCAATTGAACGGTCTGACAATTGTTTCATCGCATCTACTAATACTTTAATAACATTAGCTTTTTCTTCTTCGGAAGTAAAGACATTATCCACTTTCCGTTTCAAGAATTTAGTATCAATATAATGCCTAATTTCTGATGAATAAATAACTACAAGAATAAATAAGATTAAAAGTGAAAGTACTCTTAAAATCCAAGTCATAATTAGCATATTAAAAAACACAAACAATCCATGTAAGATAATCATTCCAAGCGATAGCGGAATGATAATTGATAATTTAATCTTTTTGCGAATTAAACCAATTACTAAAATATAAACGATTACTGCCAGTACAACATCAATAACAAAGAGAGTTACCTCTAAAGGATTCTCCAGTCTTGATTTTAAATTACTTATTAGGGTTTCCCATGCTTCATTCATTTTTTACACCTTCCATTATTTCTTCTAATTTTTTTCTTTTTCCTTGATCTAACTCCACAGTTTCATAAAAATGCTTGATAACCGGAAATTCTTTTTCATCAATTGCATAATCAATTGAATCTTGATTTTTTTCATCAACTAAGAAACAGTCAGCACCATATTTTCTTAATAGTTCTATCATCTCTACATTTCCGTTGATTACAGCTAAATGCAAAGGAGTTTGATCTAATTCTGCTCCTAAATTAGGATTAGCCTTAGCTTCTAAAAGAGCCTCAGCAACTTGATATTTATTATCCTTAACCGCTAAATGTAAAGGAGTTAAACCTTTTAAATCTGCTAGGTCTAATATTATACCATATTTTATGAAGATTTTAACCAATCTAACTTCATCTTTTTTAACTGCGAAGTGTAATAAACTATCACCATTATTTAATTTCGCACTTAAATTAAATCCAGCATTTTGTAACCTATTAAGATTAGAATTAATATAGTAATAACTGCGCGTTTTACCTTTTAAGGAATCAACGAAATCATTAAAAGTTCTTTTACTTATCTTTCGTTTCATTTTTGATTTCCTTTACAATATAATCAGCTATTTTCTTTAAATCATTATCAAAATGAGTAATCCAAACATTGATCATTTTAAAGCCGCTAGCTCGATAATGTTCATAGTAGTCACGATATTCATTTAATATCTCATAATGTATCTTCATATAATCAAAGAATAACAATACTCCATATAAACGATCATTCTTTTCAATAATCAAGTTAATATCTCCTGGTGCCTCATAAACTTTATAACCTTTTGCCTCAATCAACTTTTTAAGCTCTAAATTCATTTGGTTATAAGTAACACCTTCAAAAATAGCGGCATCATCCTCATTTACAATTCCATTTAAAGTTTTCGGAAATAAATTATCGCTTCTAATATAGTTATTACTATCATAAATTATAACTCTTTCATTACAAAGAAGTAAAGTATCTAAGATATTTAAACTAATGTGCTCTAAGTTTACTTCATAATAATCTTCAAGCCAAATAATATTATAATCTGCGTGATATAAGTAAACATTGTTTATATCACCAATATTAATCCTTCTTGTAAGAATAGTATAAATATCATTCGTGCTTAGGTGAGCATTAATTAAACTATTAGCTATTTCCCGGTAAATTTCTTTTTGTTTTTCAAAATTACGGATAAAGATGTTAATCTTAATATCCTTATTGGTCATATATAATAAAGTAATATAATAAACAATTTTATCTTTTAGAATTTCAATTCCTCTATTACCACTATACGTGTTTTTAATTAAACTTTGTAAACCAGGTAAATAGTTAAGGAGTTTCTTTGGTGTTGGTAAATAACGAAAATCAAATTTAATAATCGTCTCATTCATCATCCTACTAATCAAAGTATTAAATACAGCTCCTTGAGGTTGAAGTTCCCCAGAAATAATAATTTGCTTTCCTAAAACAGCATTATAATACTCACTCGCATTTAGTAATTGGGCATCATCAATAATTACCAAATCAAAGTCATTTACATCTAAGTAATAATTCAATAAAGAAACGGGTGCTAAAAATAAATATTTAGTTCCTTTTGTTCTTTTAATATACTTGCGATAATCTAACTCTTTAATATTATGAGTACTAAATCTACTACTGCTATGTTTCCTAATATCTACAACTAAATTATTAATATCTTTCTCAATTAGTGTTTTTTCTAAAACCATAATCTTATTTAATGCTTCTTGACAGTCTTCATCATTTGGCTCTTTTTTAGAAAATTCATTCTTTAGATATGTAAAGTAAGTATATTTGAAACTATCAACTAGTTGGTTCCCTTTATTTTCAGAAACAATAATATCGCTTAATGACTCAAGTCTATAATTATTAATTTTTCTAATGTTTTTATTAATTACTAAATAAGCATCTAATTCTTTTTCTTTTTTAAGTAAAGTATTTAAGTGTTCAATAATAACTGAAAAATCAAAATACAAGAAATACGAAACCCCAGTTTGAAAATACTTAGCATAATTTTGGAACGAACGATTTAAACCCTCACTTGCTTCAGAGGCAGTACTTAAATGTTCATCAATTTCTTGATAATTTTTTGGATTTAAACTAGCAATAACTTTACTATCATCAATAAAGCTCTCACAATATTTTTTAAAGTTTTGTAATGTTCTTTGGATAGTATTTAAATTTGTTTCCTCATTTTGATACATTACACCATAAACTTTTTGATATTTCTTATTATTTTCTAATCCCTTAATATATTCTGAAATCTTTTTTTTACTTTCAGATAGAATATAATATTCTTCTAAAGCAACATACTTTTTCCTGTTAACAAGTTGCTCTAATAAGATATCGTTTGTTTTATATAAACTGCTAATATAATCATAAAAGTTTGTCAACTCTTGATAAATATCTTTAAAACTATTCTTTTTTGACTCAAAGCCAAAAACGGCGTAACTTCTTGTTAATTTATTAATTTCTCCTATTGAACCACTATAAGCATTTAAAGCATTAGTTAGTTCTATCTTTTCTTGCTCTTTATATGTTTCTAAAGCAATAGCTAACTTGACTAAAGCCTTTTTAAAGTTTACATTTCTATTTTTCTCGAAAAATGTTTCAATATTTTTATAACGTCTAACTGTACCAAGAAAATCAGATCCTAAAAAGTGATTTTCATAAATCCTATCTAGCTTCATTAAACCACGTTGGCTATCAATAGCTTGTTTTGTTTTTTTAATTAAAGTCTCAGAGTCTTCTTTAACTTTTCTTTGACCTTCTTTACGATAAGCATTCAAAATTTGTTTATCCATCTTACCTTTTTTGTCTTTAGCTAAAATACTTACATAACTTTCTAAGTTATTCATCTTGATATATGGGTATTCTTTTTGAAACTCATCTATCATTCTTGAATAACGAAGAGCTATTGCTTCTGCTCTAAATAACTGTCTTACAAAAATATTATCTTGAGAATAAACAACTAAATCTTTAAACTTAAAATCTCCATTTTTATAAAGATCAAGAAATTCAATTAAGTTTTCTTGCATCTCATCGTTTAAATAAAGCTCAATTCCAAAAGCTTCTTCTAAAATTCTTGAATTGATTTCATATAGTTCTTTTTGGTAAGCAAAGTTGTTATTCAAAGACGTAACATCTGTTCTTGCTTTTAATAAAGCATTTATATATTCAATATCTTTTTTACTATATTTACCTAAAGCTTCTTTAATTAAAGCATCAATATCTATTTGTTTATAATCTTTCCACTTAGCATCTAAACTATATTCAATTTCTTTTAAAGAATTAATAATTGCTTTTAATCCTTCAAACTCTTCAATTGCTTCTTCATAACTTGCAAAACCAACTTTTTTCCAAGATTCTGGTAAATCAGCTAGGGCTAATTTCTTTATATTACTAACAGTATTACGAAATCTCGATAAACTATCTTGAGGAACAACACCATACTTTGTTTCTAAAGTTTGTTTTTCTTTTTCAATAATTAAAAAGTCTTCTTTAATTTGCTTTAAAACATCAAGAATATTGTTTCTTGACAAAAAGTCTGAAGAAATTAAAACTTGATGCCATTTATTTTTAGAAATTGAAGGAATAATTTTACGATAACTTTCAATTTCTTCTAAAGCCTTCACAACTTCTAAAAATTCATATTTATATAAAATATCTAAATTATCTATTTCTAATATTTTTTTCTTGTGCAGAGATAAAACTGCAAGTTCAGTAAGTACCTCTACATAACGATAGTCTTGAATCTTTGAGTAGATTTTTGATTCATAATCATTAACTTCTTTATACAATTCTAACACTTCAGCTTTTTCTGTTAACTCTTCAAATTTGCCTTTTGGATAAGGAGATACTTCTCCATAGTTAAAATGAGCAAAAGAATTAGCGAAGTTAACTACATAGTTTTCTAAATTCAAACTATTAAATTTATTAAAAACTGTTTCTAAAGTTTCGTCTTGGTTAGAAATATACAGAATTCTTTTTCCTTGAGTAATTGCTTCTAAACAAATGTTTGTTAGGGTCAAAGTTTTACCAGTACCTAATCTACCTACAATAACAAAACTATTGCCTATACTTGCATTATACAAAGCTTCTCTTTGTTTTTTATTTAAAGGAGCTATATATCTTAAATTGCATTCTTTACTATATAACTTATCAAGTAAGGCTTCATTTTGATCTCTTACAATAGGAAACTTGCTATGCTTTAAGTCTGGTCTATCTTCAACTGTCTTGGCAATTGTTAGATAGTTTTCTAACTTGACATCTAAACCTTCAATATTGGCTAGTTGTAAGATATAACGATCTATTGAATACAAAGAATCAAAACGATCTAATACTTGAAGTGGTAATAACCTTCTTTGATCTGAAGTTAGGATTGTTGAGAGGATATTAATTAAAATATCATTTGCAATCGGACGTGCATATTTTTGAAGATAAATTTGATTATTCTCAAAATATAAATTTACAGGAATTAAAACAATTGGAGCAAATTTTTCTTCTTTATTGTTATCACGATAACGAACCAAACCATAAGTTAGGAAAAGTTGATAAACTCTGTTCTTCTTATTCAAACTATCGATAAACATATATGGAATTATATTTTGTAAACTTGTGCGATTAATCTTAAAGTTAGACATACCACTATTTTGAATATTAAAATCCGAGATTTCCTCAATTCTAATTCTTTCAAAATTCAAGATCTTTTCCATAATTTCATAATCAATATTACCAAGTTCAATATATGGAGTATTAGAAAAGATGTCTTGTAAGTATGTAGCACTGTTTGATAATCTCATTTTACGATTAGATCCTTGAATCATTGCAACATCTCCCATTTAATCATATTATACCAAAAAACAATGAAAAATTGTAGTATAAAATGATTTTTTGAAAGCTTTAGTAAAAACTATTTTCTTTTGAAAACAGAAACTGCTTTTTCAGGAAAAAAAGAAAAAGAAAATTTTACAAATTTTTCTCGAATTATTGGTCCTAGTGTGATATAATACTATAAATAAGGTAAGTATAAAATTTAAGTAGGAAGGTATGTGAGATTATGCAAGAAAATGTAAAGTACACAAAAGAGTTAAAACAAAAGTTAAATGAGGATTTGAAAAACTATTTTCCTCATTTATTTTTAGTCGATGAGACGATGGAGAAAAGCTTTACGAGTGTTTCGCGCTTAATACTCCTAGATCGTTATGCCCAAAAAGATATTAATCACATATCATATACAAAAGGTGATTTAGTATTATGCGTTATAAAAGAAGATCCTAAATTCCCTGCAAGAGGAATCGGCTATATTGATCGTATTACAAAAAATCATGTTTATATTAAACTTGAAGAAGAATACGTAGCAATGGCGGAAAATGCAAATAACAAAGGAATAATTAAAAGAAAAATTGGTGAAGTTGATAAACCATTAGAACTTTACTATGAACAAGTTTGCCAAAGAGTAGCTAACAATTTAAGTATTGGCGAAACTCTTGAAGTTGTTCAAGCATTAGAGAACGAATTAAAAGCAATGAATATCGTTCCTGCTGGTAGAGTACTATTTGGTGCTGGCAGTAATACAGCCGTTACTTACTTCAACTGCTTTGTTATGCCATATATCCATGACTCTCGTGGCGGTATTAGTCGCCATCGTAAAGAGGTTATGGAAATTATGTCTCGTGGAGGTGGTGTAGGAACTAATGGTTCTACTCTTCGTCCTCGTAACGCCCTAGCTAAAGGCGTTAGTGGTAAATCATCTGGTTCTGTAAGTTGGCTTAATGACTTATCTTCACTTACAAATCTTGTAGAACAAGGTGGAAGTCGTCGTGGAGCACAAATGATTATGTTAGCTGACTGGCATCCAGATATTCTAGAATTCATCATTAGTAAAATGCAAAATCCAAAGATTTTACTTTTCTTAATTGAAAACTTAGAAGATGAAGATATTAGAAGACTAGCAAAAGATAAACTAAAATTTACTCACCTAAGTCGTGAAGAAATTGAAATTTATGAAACAATAGTCAAACTAGCAGAAACTAACCCTGATTTAGTAAGTAAACTGGCTTTACAAAAAGTTAAAGATACTCTAAATTTAGGAGGAACTTATTCTGTAAATAACCCTGACTTTTTAAGTGGAGCAAACATTTCTGTTGCCATCACAAAAGAATTCATGTATGCAGTGGAAAATGATTTAGACTATGCTTTAAAATTCCCAGATACAGATGACTATTCTCCAGGTGAAAAAGCTGCTTATAACGAAAAATGGCAAGCTTGCGGGGATGTTAGAGAATGGGAAAAAATGGGCTATCGTGTTAAAACATACCGCACAATTAAAGCTCGTGAGTTATGGCATTTAATTTGTATTTGCGCTACATATTCAGCTGAACCAGGCATTTTCTTTATTGATAATGCAAACGATATGACTAATGCAAAAGCATATGGACAAAAAGTTGTATGTACTAACCCTTGTGGGGAACAACCACTTGCTCCTTATTCAGTTTGTAACTTAGCAGCTTTAAACTTAGCTAATATGTATGACTGGGATAAAAGAGATGTTGACTGGGATAAACTAGAGAACTCAATTAGAGTTGCAGTTAGAATGCAAGATAACGTAATCGACCAAACTACTTATTTCTTAGAAGCAAATGAAAAACAAGCTAAAGGTGAACGCCGTGTTGGTTTAGGAGTTATGGGCTTACATGACTTAATCATTTATGCTAACCTTCGTTATGGTAGTAAAGAAGGTAATAAGTTCGTAGATAAAGTATTTAAGTTTATTGCTACTACTGCTTATGATGCTTCAATTGACCTTGCAAAAGAAAAAGGAAGCTTTCCATTTTTAGATCAATATGGTTCAAGAGAGAAATTTATTGAAACTGGCTATATGAAGAGTATGCCTCAAAAAATTAGAAACGATGTTCTAAAATATGGTATTAGAAACTCTCACTTACTTACAATTGCTCCTACAGGTTCTACAGGAACAATGGTTGGAGTATCAACAGGTTTAGAGCCATATTTTGCATTTAAATACTATCGTAGTGGTCGTTTAGGACAATTTATGGAAGTTAATGCTCCTGTAATAGATATCTACTTAAGTCATAACCCTGAATATTCATATGATAATTTACCAGATGTTTTCGTAAGTGCTATGGGGCTTACAGCTGAAGAACACGCAGACACACAATGTGTAATTCAAAAATGGGTTGACTCTTCAATCTCAAAAACTGTTAACGCACCTAAAGGCTATACAGTTGAAGATGTAGAAAGTTTATACTTTAGACTTTACAAAGGCGGAGCTAAAGGCGGTACTGTTTATGTAGACGGATCTAGAGACTCTCAAGTTCTTACTCTAACAAAAGAAGATAAACTTCCAAAACAAGTAGGTTTAGAAGACTTAGGTATTGAAATTACAGAATCTAAATCAGATGTAAAATCTGAATCAGCTGACAGTTTAAATCAAGTAGCTCCTTTAAAAGCAAATCGTGAAATTGGTGTTGAAGTAGGTAACTTATGTCCTATTTGCCATGAGGGGATTGTAGAAGAAATTGGTGGTTGTAACACTTGTACAAACTGTAATGCCCAATTAAAATGTGATATTTAAGGAGATTTTATGAAACTATATTTAAAAGGTAGGATTATGGCTGCTTTGCCTATCGTCTGCACAATTGCTTATTTACTAATGGGCTTCTTAGCAGACTTATGGCATCCAGGCTGGGTTGTATTCTTAGCCATTCCTTTATTTGCTGCAATCCTATTTAATAAAAATTTAAAACTTGTTTCTATCTACACAACAGTAATTATCGTTGCTTATGTAGTAACAAGTGTCTTAACAGGTTTATGGCATCCTTTATGGATAGCTTTTCTAACTATTCCAATCTTTTCAATCTTCACAAGACCTAGACATTTAACTGCTGAAGAATTTTGTGATATGGTAGAAAATCAAAATGATGATTGTGATTGTGGATATGATGCTGAATGGGAAGAAAAAATTGAAAAAGAGTTTGAAGAAAAATTCGATTCTAAAGATGAAGAAAGCAAAAAATAATTAAGGAGAGAATATATGAAAAAGAAAATTATGGCTGCATTGCCAATTATGTGTACAATCGCTTATTTATTAATGGGATTTTTAGCTGACTTATGGCATCCAGGTTGGATTGTTTTCTTACTTGTTCCTTTAGTAAGTGCGATTTTAAATAGTACTTTTAAATTTGTAACATTCTATACAATTTTAGTAGTAATTGCTTATATGATAATTGGATTTACAATTGATGGTTGGCATCCTTGGTGGATTTTATTTTTAACTATTCCTATTGTGTCAATCTTCGCAAAATCTGATAAAAAGAAAGAAAAAGATAATAATTAAAAGAAAAGGGTATTTTTTACCCTTTTTCAAAAGGAGGAAAAGATGAAAGGAATACTTGTTGGGGTAAATACAACTGATTTAGAACTAGAAGAATTACAGGGGATTGCTGAAGCATGTTCAATTGAAGTTTGTCATACAATTACTCAAAATCTAGAAAAAATCAATCCTGCTCATTATGTAGGTAAAGGTAAACTAGAAGAAATCAAAATGGCTTTAGACTTTTATAAAGCTGAAGTTGTTATTTTTAATAATGAACTTTCCCCATCACAATATGTAAATATTGAAGACTTTCTTAAATGCATCGTTTATGATAAAACATATTGCATTTTAGAAATCTTTAACCAAAGAGCACAAACTAAAGAAGCCAAAATCCAAACAGAAATTGCAACTTTAAACTATATGTTACCAAGATTAATCGCAGTAAATAAAAACTTATCGCGTCAAGTAGGTTCTGGTGGTGGTTTATATCTTCGTGGTGGTGGTGAAACTGTCCAAGAATTAAAAAGAAGAAATGTAAGGCAAAGACTTTCAGACTTAAATAAAACTTTAAAAGAAATTAAGAAAACTAATGAAACTAAAAAAACTAAAAGAAATAAGTCTTTTTTAAAACAAGTTGCTTTGGTTGGCTATACTAATAGTGGTAAATCTACTACTTTAAATCTTTTCTTAGAAGACGAAGAAAAATTAGTAATTACTAAAGATATGTTATTTACTACACTAGACACTTATACAAGAATAGTAGATATCAATCATCATAAAATCTTACTTTCAGATACTGTAGGCTTTATTAGTGATTTACCAAAACAACTAGTTGATGCTTTTCTATCTACAATTATCGAAGTTAAAGAAGCAGATTTAATTATTCAAGTGGTAAATGGCGCTAACCCTAATTTTGAAGAAGAAATTGAAAACACAAACAAAATCTTAAAGCAAATTGGCGCAAACCAAATTAAAAAAATCTACTTAATCAATAAAGTAGATTTAGTAGAGCATGCTTTAATTGTTCCTAGTAAATACGAAAATGTAATTAAGTTTAGTGCCAAAACTAAAGAAAACTTTAATCGCTTAGTAGACGCTATTGAAGATAAACTATTTTCTAACGAATACTTTATCAAAGTAGAAATTCCTTTAGAAGAAAGTAAATTAATTAACGATCTTAAAAAACAAGGCCAAGTTATTAAAATCATTTATAATCAAACATCAGTTTATTTAGAAGTTTTAGTTAATAAACAACTATTTGATCAAATAATTAAATATAAAAAATAAAAGCTTGTTTTAAAACAAGCTTTTTTATATTCTCTTATCTAAAATAAAATCATTTCTTAGAATAATTGATAATACTATTTCTTTATCTTCAGCACTC
>FZPS01000099.1_pt320 | contig 50881 bp, 45 predicted proteins | sample 1817821 | NCBI WGS metagenome assembly FZPS01 (sample SAMEA104158645, study PRJEB21678) | metagenome | place: Germany | collected 2015-04-21 | reverse complement strand
CCGGATCAGATTTTTGGTACGTTTATCCATTTTTATCGACCTCCGGTATTTTGGGTTTGTCCTAACACCTTTGTACCAGGAGGTCTTTTTATGGTCAAGCCGCATTTAAAGCATTACAGGAATGCTGAGCGAAGTGAAGGATCTCCAAACCGGTCAATGCCCGGCTAATGGTGGTTTTTATATAAATCCCCCCGGCCCCCCTTTTGCAAGGGGGAGGGGAGCTTCTTTTCCAAAGGGGAGCGTTCGAGAGCCGCGAGATAAAGTCCCCCTTTTTTTAAAGGGGGATTTAGGGGGATTTTCCTGCAGCCTTGCCTCGTTTTTGTTTGTCCCCTTTGCCTGAATTTGGTATACTATTGATATCCTCTCTATACATACTAGCTAGAAGCAGCCTTGCCTAAAATCAAGAATTACGGGGGTGGATAACCATGTTGAAAATAGTGGGAATCACCCCGCACCCGCCGCTCATTATTCCGGAGGTGGGCCGGGATGAACTCGTCAGGGTGCGGCAAACCGTTGCCGGGATGGAGCGCCTGAGCCGCCGGATTCGTGAAGCGGCGCCCGGCTGCCTTATCGTCATCACACCGCACGGCCCTCTGATGCGTGAAGGGATCGCGGTGCAGGCAGGACCGCGGCTCGAAGGCGACTTCGGAGATTTCGGGGCACGCGGGGTGAAAGTCTTCCTGGAAACGGATGCCGCTCTTCTGGAGCAGCTGCAGCGCGAGACCGAAGGTGAGCCGCTGCGCCCGGTAGTCCTTGAGGCCGGGGATCGCCGCCTCCGCCGCAGGATGTTTATCGATCACGGCGCCGCAGTGCCTCTTTACTACCTGCAGCAGGCGGGGGTCTCCGTGCCCGGGCTTCACCTGACTTATACCTTTGCTCCCAGGCGCGATCTTTACCGTTTCGGGCAGGCCTTGCGGCGCGCCATAGAAGCCCGCGGCCTGCCGGCGGCGGTGGTGGCCAGCGGGGATCTATCCCACCGCCTTATCCCGGGCGCGCCGGCCGGTTACAGCCCGCGGGGCGCCGAATACGACCGCCTTTTGGTGGAGCTGCTCCGCGAGGGGCGGGTAGAGGAAATCCTGGCTCTGGATGAAGAACTGGTGGAAGAGGCCGGAGAATGCGCTTATCGTTCCTTTTTAATTGCCCTGGGGACGCTCTCCGGAGAGAGCTTCCGGGCAGAGATTTTCTCTTACGAGGGCCCCTTTGGCGTAGGCTACCTGGTGGCGGAGCTTCGACCGGCGGCGGCTGAATGGGGAAGCGCACCGGCTGCCGCAGAGGAAAGATCCGGCGAAAAAAAAGATGCGCCGGCTGATCCGGTAGCGCTGGCCCGGCAGGCGTTGCGCCATTACCTGGAGCACGGGCGCCCTTTGCCGGCGCCTGAACCCCTGCCGGAACTGTTATCTCAGCGGGCCGGGGCCTTTGTTTCCCTGAAAAAAGGAGGGGAACTGCGCGGCTGTATCGGCACCGTGGAACCGGTTCGTCAAAGCCTGGCCGAAGAGATCATCATGAATGCGGTCAGCGCGGGGGTAAGAGATCCCCGCTTTGCCCCGGTGCGCCTTGAAGAAATTGATGAACTTACCTTTTCAGTGGATGTGCTTATGCCCCCCGAAAAGATTGAGAGTGAAGGGGAGTTGGATCCTGCCAGATACGGGGTGATTGTGCGCAGCGGACATCGCAGCGGCCTGCTGCTGCCCGACCTCGAAGGGATCGATACGGCTGCCGAGCAGATCGCCATCGCCCGCCGCAAGGCCGGTATCGGTCCCCATGAACCTGTCGAGCTCTACCGCTTTGAGGTCCGCCGCTACAGCTAAGATAATATTTAGAAACGTACTCAAGGTAGCTGAACATGAGAAAACAGGCCCTTTTTTATACTAAAGAAAAAGACAAGATTCGCTGCCTGCTCTGCCCGCGGCACTGCCTGCTCATGGAGGGAGAAGAGGGCTTCTGCGGGGTGCGCCGGGCGTCAGGCGGCGAGCTCTATACTGAGAACTACGCCCTCTGTGCCGCGCTGCACTGGGACCCCGTAGAAAAAAAGCCGCTCTATCATTTCTATCCCGGCCGGCAGATCCTTTCCCTGGGCACTTACGGGTGCAACCTGCGCTGCAGCTTTTGCCAAAACTGGTCCCTGGCGCGAGGCAAACCGGATGCCGGGGCTGAAGTGTTTACTCCCGAACAGGTACTGGCCATACTGCAGCATGAAGGCAGCACCGCAGATGTTCTCGGCGTAGCCTATACCTACAACGAACCGGTTGTCTGGTACGAGTTTGTCCTTGATACCGCCAGGCTGCTCCACGAGCACGGCTACCGCAACGTCCTCGTTACCAACGGCTTTATCTCCCGCAGGGCGCTGCGGGAGCTTTTACCCTATATCGACGCATTAAATATTGATGTCAAGGCCTTCAGCGATTCTTTCTATAAGAAATACTGCCACGGCATGCGCCGCCCGGTCCTGGAGGCGGTGGAGCTGGCCGCATCCACGGCCCATGTCGAGATCACCTGCCTGCTTATTCCCACTCTCAATGACAGCCCTGAAGAGCTGGAGCTGTTAACCGGCTGGCTGGCCGGGGTTAACCCCGATCTGCCGCTTCATTTTTCCCGTTATTTTCCGCAGTACCGGATGGAGCTGCCGCCGACGCCCCTGGAAACCATGAAAGCAGCCCGCGAGATCGCCTTGAAGAAACTGCGCTACGTCTATCTTGGCAATGTCGATCTTCCTGGCGGTTCCGATACCTTTTGTCCCCAATGCGGCGCTCTTTTGATCACCCGCCGCTATTACCAGACCCGGATCGTCCGCCTTGCCGGCAACCGCTGCCTGGATTGCGGATCTCAGATTAACATCATTGCCGGGCAAGACGGAAAAGCATGAACCGGCGGCCCTGCCTCATACTATCATTAAAGCAAGTTAGTTAATTCGGTGCCTGGCACCTAATTAACTAACTGTTTGAAGCGGCGGGGGGTATGATTGTGGATATCATCAAATTGGCCGGCGGTAAAGTTTTGGCCGCCCTCTACTGGTTTGGCGGATGGCCTGCCGCCGTGCTTCTGGTGCTGGCCGGGCTCTATCTTACCGTGCGCAGCGGATTTCTGGCGCAGCGGCGTCTCTTCCCCGTATTTCGACTGACGCTGGGGAGCTTGTTCAAATCAGGGCGGGGGAGGAAGCACGCTGCGTCCGGAGATATTTCTCCCTTTCAGGCATTGACCACCGCCCTGGCGGCAACAGTGGGGACAGGGAACATTGCCGGGGTAGCCACCGCCATCACCCTGGGCGGCCCCGGCGCCATCTTCTGGATGTGGGTTTCCGCTTTTTTGGGGATGACCACCAAGTTTGCCGAGATTGCCCTGGCGGTGCGCTACCGGGTCCGATCCTCCGGCAAGACCTTTGCCGGCGGTCCTATGTATACCTTGAAATATGGACTGGGACGTCCCGGGCTGGGCCTGGCTTACGCATTTTTCGGGGCTACAGCCGCCTTCGGCATCGGCAACATGGTTCAGGCAAACTCCGTGGCCTCAGTTCTAGAGACGGCGTTTGGAGTCACTCCACTGCACAGCGGCATCCTTATGGCGCTGCTGGTAGCCCTGGTCATTCTGGGGGGGATCCGCCGCATCGGGAATATTACCGAAAAGCTGGTTCCCCTGATGGCCCTTCTATATATCGGCGGCGCCCTGGCTGTCCTGATCCTTTGCTACCGGAATATCGGGCCCGCCCTGGCTGAAATTGTTGGCAGCGCTTTCACCGGCCGGGCCGCGGCCGGCGGCTTTGCCGGCGCCGGGGTGCTCCAGTCGATCCGCTACGGGATTACCCGCGGCGTCTTCAGCAATGAAGCCGGTTTGGGAAGCGCCTCGATAGCCCATGCCGCTGCGGCAACCGACCATCCTGTCCGCCAAGGCCTCTGGGGGATCGTGGAGGTATTTATCGACACCCACGTCATCTGCACGCTGACGGCGCTGGTCCTTCTCGTTAGCGGCGCCTGGACCGGGCCACTCGAAGGAGCTTCCATGACCTCGGCGGCGTTCAACTTCATTCTGCCCGGGACCGGCAATTTCATTGTGGCCACGTCGCTGGTTCTATTTGCCTTTTCAACACTCCTATCCTGGTCCTATTACGGAGAGCAGTGCTTTGAATTTATTCTGGGGGGCGGGCGCTACTTTTACCGGTTGCTCTGGACGATAGGGATAATTGCCGGGGCTGTTGGCGGCCTCCGCCCGGTCTGGGCCCTGGCCGATTCTCTGAATGCGCTGATGGCTGTGCCCAACCTCATCGGGCTGCTCGGCTTGAACAGCTTGTTTCTTAAGCTTAACCGCGAGTTCTGGAAAAAATAATTTCCGCCGCGCAGGGTTTTGCGTTTATCCCGTTGAAGGGATTTGCCTGCCACAGGGCGAATTAGCTATGGAGCGATTTAGCTTATGTAACCTGCTTTCTAAAGAGGGATCAACTTAAAAGTGGCCATCTGGGATCGCATCGTCACGGCAATTCTCCAGCTGAATATAGATTATCTTGACATCATCGATATTATAATTGTCTCTTATGTATTTTACCGCCTCATCCTGCTCATCCGCGGCACAAGGGCGGAGCAGTTGATCAAGGGGCTGGCGATCCTGCTGCTGGCCATGGTTGTCAGTGACAAGGTCGGCCTGAACACTTTGAACTGGATCCTGGAGAAGGTGATGACGGTGGGGTTGATTGCCATCCCCATCGTCTTTCAGCCTGAACTGCGCCGCGCCCTGGAGCAGCTCGGGCGGGGCAAAATTTTTAAAAGCGGCTACTGGAACTGGGATCCCCGCGAATTTGATTACTTTCTCGAAGAGATTACCAAGGCCGTGCCCGCCCTGGTAAAGAAGCGCATCGGGGCGCTCATTGTTATCGAGCGGGATACCGGCCTGAAGGACTGGGTGGAAACAGGGATTGCCGTTGACGGGCTTGTTACCGCCGAGCTGCTGATCAATATCTTTTTTCCGCGCAGCCCTCTTCACGACGGGGCTGTGATCATCCGCGGCAACAAAATTCTCGCCGCCGGGTGCTATCTTCCCCTGACTGATGATCCCAATCTGAACAAGGAACTGGGCACAAGGCACCGGGCCGGGCTCGGCATTACCGAGCAATCCGACGCGGTGGCGATAATCGTTTCTGAAGAGACCGGCATCGTCTCCGTAGCCCAAAACGGCATTCTGACCCGCTACCTTGATGAGAAGAAGCTGCGCAATGTGCTCATCGAGCTTTGCGCCCCGGCAAAGAGCGAAGGCATAAATTTGAACTTTTGGCCCTGGAGGAATAACAAATAGCGATGGCCAAGTTGCTAAGCAGCCAAAATATATCCCGCATCCTTGCCGTGTTTTTAGCGGTGATCCTGTGGCTTTTTGTTACCGGCGACAATATCACCCGGACCACGCCGGTGCGCAAAATCATAACAGATGTTCCCTTAAGTTATGAGAATCTTCAGCCGGGAATGGCCGTGGTGAAGATGCCCCAGACCGTGGATATGACCCTGGAAGGGGTGCCCGGGGCTTTTGATGAACTTCTGGGAAGTGATCTCGAGGCTTATCTTGATTTATCCGGTCTGGGAGCGGGCACACACCAGGTGCAGGTCCGGGGGAAGGCGCCCCACGGCCTGACCCTGATCTCGCTGGCTCCCCGGCAGGTTGAGGTAGTCGTCGAAGAGCTTCAAACGGAGCTGTTTCCTGTTGAACTCGAGTTCTCCGGCGACCCCGCTCCTGGTTGGAGCAGGCAGAGCTGCTCTTACCACCCGCAGCAGGTCCGGCTGGAGGCGGTGCCCTCGGTTCTGGAAGAGGTTGCCCGGGTGGTTGTTTATGTTGACCTGAGCGGGAGGCACAATCTCTTTGAAACCGAGCTGACTCCGCTGCTTTACAACGCTTCCGGCGAGGAAATTAGCGGGGTGAAGGTAACACCTCAGAAAATTACAGTCACCGTTCAACTCGGCCGGACCGGCGACAGCGACGCATCTTCACCGTAGAACAAAGCGGGCCGCAGGTTGACCTGCCGGATTAAATGGCGTGAGGCCGGGTCGACCTTTTGCCGGCACCGTGAAATCCATGATTTGCTATAATGAGTAAGGGAGGTAGGCGCTTGAAAAAACTGTTTGGCACCGATGGAATCCGCGGGGTGGCCAACCGGGAATTAACGCCCGAACTGGCCTTGCGGATAGGAAAGATTACTGCCTCCCTGCTGGGGAGAGGTGAAAAGCAGCCTCTTATTTTAATCGGGCGCGATACCCGGCTATCAGGCGCCATGCTCGAAGGGTCCCTTGTTGCCGGGATTGCTTCGGCCGGCGCAACGGCTCGTCTCCTGGGAATTGCTCCCACACCGGCAGTTGCTTATCTGACCCGCTCGCTGCAGGCGGCCGCCGGGATCGTAATTTCAGCCTCACATAACCCTATTGAAGACAACGGCTTGAAAATATTTAACCGGGAGGGCCTGAAGCTGCCCGATGAGCTGGAAAGAGAGATTGAAAGGATCTATTTCCATTACGATGAACTTGGCGCCGGCTTGCCGCGCCCTGAAGGGACTGCCGTGGGCGGTGTTCAACATGACGGAGAGCTTCTTGAAAGCTATCTGCAGTATCTTAAGAGCACCGCTGCTTCACTTGAAGGGCTGCGCCTGGTAGTGGATTGCGGCCACGGCGCCGCCTGCTACTCTGCCCGGGTACTGCTGGAGCAGCTGGGGGCTGAAGTAGTGATAATGCACGGGGAAGCCGACGGCGGGCGGATTAATGTCCATTGCGGCGCTACCGATACCGCCGCGCTGCAGCGCGAGGTGGTGCGCCGCGGCGCCGGGGCCGGGCTGGCTTTTGACGGTGACGCCGACCGCCTCATCGCTGTTGACGAGAAAGGCTCCGTGGTTGACGGCGATGCCATCTTGGCTATCTGTGCCATCAACATGGTCCGCCGGGGCCGGCTGCAGAAAAACACCCTGGTGGCCACGGTGATGAGCAACGGCGGCCTGGATCTGCTGGGAGAAAAGCAAGGTTTCAGGCTGCGCCGCACTGCGGTGGGCGACCGTTATGTCCTGGAAGAGATGCTCGCCGGGGGCTATAACCTGGGTGGTGAACAGTCGGGCCATATCATCTTCCTCGACCACGCCACCACCGGCGACGGGTTGCTTACTGCGCTGCAGCTTCTCTCCATTGTGCGCGAAACAGGCCGTCCGCTGTCCGAGCTGGCCGGCCAGCTTGAGAGGCTGCCCCAGGTTCTTTACAGCCATCCCGTCGCTTCGAAAGAAGGATGGGATAGCAATAGGGTCATAAGCTCGGCTATTGAAAGCCTGCGCGGCAGGCTGGGCCGCCACAGCCGGGTTCTTGTCCGTCCCTCGGGGACTGAACCGCTCATCCGGATCATGCTTGAAGCCCCTCTTCCCGAAGATAAACTCTGGGATGAAGCCCGCAACCTGGCCGAAATCATTGCCCGGGAACAGGGCTAACCCCTGTTTATTTACTCAAAACATTTAAAATAATAGCGATAAGTCTCCACATTCTGTCCAAATAACGTTATAATAAGATTGTTCATGCCGGAATGCCGTCTATTCATGTGAAAAGGGGTGTTTTTTTGCCGCTGCTCGAAGGTGAAGAGGAACTTATCCGGAAAAGCGTGTCCGGGGTATTGCAAGAGTATGAGGCGGCGCAGGAAAACCTGATTCCCATCTTGCTGCAGGTGCAGGAGATGCTCGGCTACCTTCCCGGCCCGGCCATGGAGCAGATCGCCGCCGCTCTCAAAATACCCGCAGTTGATGTTTACGGCCTGGCCACATTCTACAATCAATTCCGCCTGCATCCGCCCGGCAAACACCAGCTCAAGGTCTGCATGGGCACCGCCTGCTACATGGTCGGCGGGCGCATTGCCCTGGAATGTTTTGAGAGAAGGCTCGGGATAAAGGAAGGGGAGACCACACCCGGCCGGGAATTCAGCCTGGAGCGCGTGGCCTGCGTGGGCTGCTGCACCATGGCCCCCGTTGTTGTTGTTGATGAGCAGGTCGAGGGGAAGGTGACCCCGACCCGGGTGGACGGTATCCTGCTCTCTTTTGAAAAACCTGCAGCGCCGGGGGCAGAAGCGGCGGGGCAGAAGGGAGAAGACGCTTCATGAACGGGAATGCCGCTGCCGCTGTCCGGGAACGCTACCGGAAACTCGAAGCTGACGCCGCCGCCAGGATAAAAGCCATCTACAATGGGCCGGTAATCCGGGTGGGCACGGCTACCTGCGGCATCGCCGCAGGCGCCCTGCCGGTAAAAGAGGCTTTTGCCAGGGTTGTTGAAGAGAAAGGCCTGCCGGCAAAAATTATCGATGTGGGCTGCATGGGCCACTGCTATGCCGAACCGCTGGTCATTATATCCAAGCCCGGCTTCCCCTCCCTCTGCTACGGCTACCTGGATGAAGACCTGGCCGCGCGGCTGGTCGATGACTTCCTAATAAATGACGATCCCTGCTATGAATTCGCCCTGGTGGCGCTGGAGCCGAACGATGTTTTCCCCACCTTCAGCGATTTTCCCCGCGGGGTCTATGAGCAGAAAATAGTTCTCGAGCACTGCGGTTTCATCGATCCCGGGGATATCGATCACTATATTGCGCGGGGCGGCTACGGCGCCCTTGCCGCCGCGCTGGGGAAGGCCCCGGCCGGGGTGCTGGATACGGTGAAGGAATCGCACCTGCGCGGGCGCGGCGGGGCTGGCTTCCCGGCGGGCTTGAAATGGGAAGCTGCCGTCAAGGCGGGCCCCGGGGAGAAATATGTCATCTGCAACGCCGATGAAGGCGACCCGGGGGCGTTCATGGACCGCGGCATCCTCGAATCCTGCCCGCACCAGGTGATCGAGGGGATGCTTCTCTGCGCCTACGCCGTGGGCGCAGAGAGGGGCTACTTCTATATCCGGGCCGAGTATCCGCTGGCGGTAGAGCGGGTGCGCCGGGCTCTGGAGCAGGCCCGGGAAAAGGGACTGCTCGGCGGCGCCATCCTGGGCAGCGGTTTTAACTGCGAGCTGGAGATATTTCAGGGCTCGGGGGCCTTCGTCTGCGGTGAAGCCACCGCCCTGGTCCGCTCCATGGAGGGGAAGATGGGTATTCCGGCGACGCGTCCGCCCCGCCTGGCCCAATCAGGCTACCGCGGCCGGCCCACGGTGCTGAACAATGTCAAGACCTTTGCCTACGTCCCGCCCATTTTCAACCGGGGTGTGGAATGGTTTAAAAGCATCGGCACGGATGATAATCCCGGCACCGCTGTCTTTTCGCTCGTGGGCAAGGTGGCCCATACCGGGCTGGTGGAGGTGCCCATGGGGACAACCCTGCGCCAGCTGATTTTTGAAGTGGGGGAGGGGCCGGCCAACGGAAAAGCCTTCAAGGCCGCGCAGATCGGGGGCCCTTCCGGGGGCTGCCTGCCTGAAGCGGCGCTCGATATTCCCATCGATTTTGACTCGCTACAGGAGGCTGGGGCAATCATGGGCTCGGGAGGGCTGGTCGTTCTCGACGAGGATGACTGCATGGTGGCCATCGCCCGCTATTTCCTGGAATTCACCCAGCAGGAATCGTGCGGCAAGTGCACCTTCTGCCGCCTGGGGACGAAGCATATGCTGGACATCTTAACGCGGATTACCGAGGGCTGCGGCGAGCCCGGCGACCTGGAAATACTGGAAGAGCTGGCCGAGGATGTCCGCGACGGCTCCCTCTGCAACCTGGGCGCCACCGCCCCCAACCCGGTGCTGACCACCCTGCGCTATTTCCGGGATGAATACGAGGCCCATATCTTTGAGAAGCGCTGCCCGGCGCTGATGTGCAAGGAGCTAATCGTCTACTATATCGAGCCGCAAAAATGCAGCAAGCTCTGCAATGTCTGCGTGGGAAGCTGTCCCACCGAGGCGATCTATACCCGGGATGACGGCCTCAAGGCTATTGACCAGGAGAAGTGCGTCAAGTGCGACAACTGCCTTAAAACCTGCCCCCCTGACTACAACGCCGTGATCAAGCTCTCGCCTCCCGGGCTGCTGACGGAGAAAGAGGGGAAGAAAGCATGAGCAAACCGGCAACCATATTCATCGACGGCCGCAAAATTGATGCTTTCGAGGGAGAGAAGCTGCTCTGGGTGGCCCTGAGAAACGGTATCTATATTCCCAACCTCTGCGCCATCAGGGGGAAAGAGCACCCCTCAGGCAGCTGCCGCCTCTGTTACGTCCAGGTAGAAGGCTGCTCCGAGCCGGTTACCTCCTGCACGCTGTCCGTAACAGACAGCCTCTCAGTGCAGACGCGGAGCCCACAGGTGGACCGCCTGGTGAAGAGCGCTTTCGAACTGCTTCTCAGCCATCACCGGCTGGGCTGCCGCGACTGCGCCAAAAGAAAAAGCTGTGAACTGCTGAAGATTGCCAAGGAGAGAGGCTTGAAAATGAAGCTGACCCGTTTGGCGCTGCTGGACCAGGAGGCGGAGGTAGATGACAGCGCCGAAACCTTTGTTTTTGATCGCAGCCGCTGCGTGCTCTGCGGCCGCTGCGTCTGGATCTGCCGCGAAGTGATCAAGGTGGGCGCTCTTGGTTTTTCCCGCCGCGGCATCAAGCGGGTGGTGACCACTTTCCAGGATGTCAGCCTCGCCCAATCTGGCTGCATCGAATGCGGCCTCTGCGTTGAAGCCTGCCCCAGCGGAGCCCTCTACTTTAAGGAGGGCAAAAAGCCGGCTGCGGCAGGGCAGTGTAGCTGCCGGGGCGGATAGCCCTGCCGGCTTTCCCTTGAATTGAACGGAAAAATTTACTATATTATAATAAGAGGATGGGCCGGGTTGGATGGCCCTCCCGCATTTTCAAAAACAAATTCCAAGGGTGTAGATTAATTGACCGCATCGAAGATTGCCTACGTCATCGATTTTGACGGCACCGTAACGGAGGTTGATATCACCTCCACAATGGCCCGCCATTTTGGCAAGGAACACTATATAAAATGCAGCGCCGCTTACAAGCGGGGCGAATTCGGGATGAAAGAGTGGCTGGCCCGGATGTCAGCATTCCTGCCGCCGGACCCGGCCGAGTTAATGGAATTTGCCAGGCTTCGGGCTGCTTTGCGCCCCGGAGCAAAGGAATTTTTCCAGTATGCCCGCTCCGGGGAGCGTCCTGTATATATCGCCAGCGACGGTTTCGGCTTATATATTGAGCCAATTCTGGAGATGCACGGCTGCAGGGAATATGTTGCCGGGATTTTCTGCAACCGCACTCTTCCCGGCAACGGGCGGCTCGAGACGATAACGCCCCATGCCCATGAGAGCTGCCCTGTCTGCGGAAACTGCAAGGCGGCCCATGTTATCGGGCTGCAAGAGGAGGGCTACCGGGTGATCTATGTTGGCGACGGGATGAACGATCGCTTCGGCGCCGCCCACGCCGATGCCGTATTTGCCCGCGACCGCCTCGCCGAAATCTGCAGCGCTGCGGGAATTCCTTTTCAGCGGTGGGACGATTTTTTCGATCTCATCGAGACTAATGCGCCGGTAAAAAATAACCGTAATCGGAAGTTTTGCAACCCCGCAGGAGAAGGCTTTTACAAAAACTCCCCACTTTGAAAAAGGGGGGCCGGGGTGGATTTAAAGGGGTGAGCTTCCACGCCCGCCCGGCTTCTCCCCCCTTTGCAAAAACCACTAATAACTCCCCCCTTTGAAAAAGGGGGGCCTGCCCGGCCCGATGTAGGGGCGAGGCATGCCTCGCATGTTGGAGGCCGGAAGTTGGAAGTCAGAAGTCGGAGGAAATAACAAAGATCCAGGGGGCTGCCCCTTTGGGATAGCCCCGGGTGGGGAACGGGCGTTGGCCCGGTAGAGGTCTTATGCTGGAAACGCGGTATTTGTGCTGCTTAACTGGTACGGGTTTGGGCGGCTCATGAGCCGCCCCTACAGCTTTGGAAAATGCTGCCTTATGGGTTTGGCATATTGGTACCGTAGCAGTTTCGTAATGGATGCGTAGGGGCGGGCTTCCGCGCCCGCCCGCCGGGTCCTTCCCGCCTGATAAAGGGTTCGCGGTTACCTCTTAACAAAAAGGGAGGAATGCAGATGAAAAAGACAATTTCCGGCGTCACTATTGAATGTGTCCGGGGCAACATCGTGGAGCAGCCCGATCTGGATGCCATTGTCAACGCCGCCAACGCGCAGCTGAGGAGAGGCGGAGGCGTAGCCGGGGCGATTCACCGGGCTGCCGGACCGGGGCTGGAAGAGGAGTGCCTCCCCCTGGCCCCGATCAAGCCCGGGGAGGCGGTGATCACCGGCGGGCACAACCTGCCCAACCGGCACGTCATTCACTGCCTGGGCCCGGTTTACGGCCGGGACAAACCCGAGGCCGAGCTGCTGGCCAACTGCTACCGCAACGCGCTGCGGCTGGCGGACGAGAACGAGTTAAAATCGGTAGGCTTTCCGGCCATCTCCACCGGCATCTTTGGCTACCCGGTGGAGAAGGCGGCGGCGGTGGCCTTGGGCGCCGTTGCTGAAACAGCCCCTGCGCTGAAGCATGTCCAAACAGTCCGTTTTATCCTATTCAGCGAAACAGACCTGTCCGTGCACCAGGCAGCCCTGGCTAAACTGCCATAGCCCTATATAAAGTAGGCGCAGGCGGCGAATTCTCCCCCCTTGAAAAAGGGGGGGCGGGGGGGATTTAAATTACATTAATCTCATTAACCACCAAAACAAAATTAAACGAATCTCTTAAATACCCAAATCCCCCTAAATTCCCCTTTAGAAAAGGGGGATTTTAGAAGCCTGTCCCCATGCATTTATCAAGGATCAACTATCTAACAAACTGACTGCATTGTGCAAGGGGGCCGGGCATGCCCGGCTTATTGGAAGTCAGAGGTTGGAGGTCAGAAGCCGGAGGAAATAACAAAGATCCAGGGGGCTGCCCCAAAAGTCATTTATTAGATAAAAAATCCATTGTGCTTGTAGGGGCGAGGCACGCCTCGCCCGCCAGTTGGGTAAAGGTGTTTGCTTTAGTTGCGGTTTTTTCTCTAAGCTTGGTATTGTTTTATTGCCGGTACGGGTTTGGGCGGCTCATGAGCCGCCCCTACAACCCTGTCGACGCATTCATATTAAATATGGGACAAAAAGGTACGTCCCCATTGTCCCACTTTTAGGGGCTGTTGAGTAGGGCGAAGTATTTCCTGTTGCTGCGGTGGAGCTTCTTGAAGACTTCATAATTCCGGTCGTAGACCGCCTTATTAGCCGGATTGGGCGAAAACCTATTGCCGGCGGGGATCAGCTTTTTGATTTCGGCAAAGGAGGGAATCAGCCCCAGCCCCACCGCCACGACGGCCGCGGCTCCCACCGCGCCTACATTCTGCGGGTTATCCACCGTCTCCACGTCCCGCCCGAGCACATCGGCCAGGATCTGGCAGGTGGTATCCGAGAGGGCCCCGCCGCCGACAAAGCGGACCACCGGCGAGCACTTCACCTTTTTCTCCTGCGACTCCAGCATCCAGCGCAGGTGGTAGCAGACTCCCTCCAGGACGGCGCGGATGAGCTCCGTCTTGCCCGTATCCAGGCTGATATTGAAGAAAATGCCCCGGGCGTAGGGATCTTCAAAGGGGCAGCGGTTGCCGTGCAGCCAGGGGGTAAAGATGACCCCGCCGCAGCCGGGTGCGGCCTCTTTTATCACCTCGGTCATGTAGTCGTAAAGGCTCCTGTAAACAGCCTCTTTCGATTTGTGGATGGGCTGCTTTTGCAGGTAAATCCCAATCTCGTCCAGGGCCAGGTGGTCCTTGACCCACTCGAAGCTTTTTCCTGCCGTCTCCATCTCGGCAAAATAATTAAAGCGGCCCGGCTGGGCTCCCACAATGGCCGCGATCATGGACGTGGCGTCGACGATGGACCTGTCCACCACGGTGGAGACCCAGCCGGAGGTGCCCATGTAGATATGGGTATCCCCCAGGTCGACCGCCCCGGCGCCGACACCGATAAGCGAAGCGTCACCGCCCCCGCCGAAGACGGCTGTTCCGGGGGCCAGGCCCAGCTCCCCGGCCGCGGCGGCGGTTATTTCTCCCACCCGGTCCGTAGAATCAACAATCTCCGGCAGGTGATCCATGTTTACGCCGAGCATCCGGCAAATAGCCCGGCTCCAGCCCTGCCGCCCTTCGCGGATATTGTAAAGCAGGGTGGCGAAGGCGGAATCGCGGGTCATGATGAAGCGGCCGGTGCAGCGGTGAATGAGAAACTCCTTCACGTCGAGCCACTTATAGACCCGGCTGAACAGCTCCGGCTCATTTTTCTGGACCCATTTATACTTCCACACCGGGTCTTTAACGCTGGCCGCCACCGCTCCCGTTTCCCGGATCGATTTAAGCAGCTTGAACACATTGACTCCGGCCAGCTGCAGCCCGTGGGCCATCCCCTTGCGCAGCTCCTCCACGGCCCGCTGATCCATGTAGCTCATGGCCCTTCTCAGGGGCCGGCCTTCCTCGTCCACGAGAACCAGCCCCTGCATCTGCGAGCAGAAGGAGATCCCGGCAATGCTGCGGGGGTCTGTGCCGGTCCTGGACAGCAGCTTGCGGGTGGTCGCGCACATCGCCGCCCACCATTCCAGGGGATCCTGCTCAGCGCCGCCGTTTTCCAGGATATAAAGATCATAACCGGCCATTTCCGAATCGATGAGCGCGATCTCATCATCGATGGCAAAGAGGCAGCTCTTAATCCCCGTTGTCCCCACGTCATAAGTAAGCACCCGGACAGTATCTGCCAACATAAGCCCTCCTTTATATAAATTTTACGAAGCGGCCTCTTCCAGCGCCGCCCGGAAAAATTTCATAAACTGCTCCACCACCAGCTCATCATGCTCCAGGATATCCTCGCCGGCATAAATCTTGAAACGCTCGCGATAATAGCTGCAGGAGTAGGAAAACTGCAGCATCATAAAGAGATTGTCCAGAAAGAAGGCGAAAAGCCCGGGCAAGATATCTTGTTTTACTTTTTTGTCCTCCTGGGCCTGCCTGATCAGGGAGGTGTAGACCCCGGCCGAAAGCGCTTCCATCTTTGCGGCCAGCTTCCAGGTAAGTTCGGCGTTGCTTTCAGAGGTCATCTCGTTGTAAAGGATGATCAGGTTTCTGTGCTTGCGCGAATGCTCCTGGATAATCCGCACGATCCTTTCGGCCTTGGCAAAGAGGTCGCCCGGCGAGGCAAGCACCTCGTCGAGGACCGCTTCCAGAGTTTCTACCCCAAAATGAACGCAGGTTAAAAAGAGGTCTTCCTTGGTATTGAAGTATTTGTAGAGCGAGCCCACGCTGATGCCGGCGGCCGCGGCAATCTCGTTGATATTGGCGTTATCAAAGCCTTTATGGGCAAATTCATGAACGGCGACATCGATAATTCTGTGGCGCCTTTCCTGGGGGATGCGGTCGAATATTTCCTTATGGTAGCTGTTTTCCATGAGAACCTCCATTAAGGTAATCTGTGGCAAGAAGAGCTGAAGCGAGTGTGAGTGACTGCTCACTCACGTGTTCATTCTAACATATCTTGCCCCTATTATGAAACAGTTCTAGCTCCATTTTATTGTTTGACAAGGCAGAAAAAAAAGGGTAGACTGTCGGTAGTGAGTGACTGCTCACTCACTACCCTGCCAGAACAATACCGGGAGGAGAGAGCTTATGGATAGGAAGTTTGCCATATCCGAGTATCCTGATGCCGCGGCTGTCATCCGGCAGCTCGATGAGCTAATCCGGAAGCCAATTTACACCATAAAACCCGATGCCCTTAAAAGATATGAAGAGGAATATTACGGGGAAAAATGCAAGAAATCAAAGGAAATCATAGACCGGGCCGTGGAGCTTATTCCCGGGGGAGTGCAGCACAACCTCGCCTTCAACCACCCCTTCCCGCTGGTTTTTACCAGGGCCGAAGGGGCTTACTTGTACGACATTGACGGCAACCGTTATTACGATTTCCTGCAGGCCGGGGGGCCCACCGTGCTCGGCTCCAACCCTCCCGCGGTGAGGGAGAAGGTTTTCAAGCTGCTTAACGAGTGCGGTCCCTCCACGGGATTGTTTCACGAATATGAATACAAGCTGGCGCAAAAGATCTGCGAGCTGATGCCCTCGGTGGAGATGTTCCGCATGCTCAACTCGGGCACCGAGGGCTGCATGGTGGCGCTAAGAATAGCCCGCCTGGCCACCGGGAAGAAGCATATCTTGAAGATGGGCGGCGCCTACCACGGCTGGAGCGACCAGCTGGCCTACGGGATCCGCATTCCCGGCTCGAAGTGGACCCAGGCGCCGGGCATCCCCCGGCACATCTTCAAGTATACCCAGGAGTTTTTCCCCAATGACCTGGATGACCTGGAGCGGAAGCTCCGCTGGAACCGGCTGCGCGGGGGTACCGCCGCGGTGCTGATGGAGCCTGTCGGTCCCGAAAGCGGCACCCGCCCGCTTCATTTTGAATTCAACCGGGAGGTGGAGCGGCTCTGCCGCAAGTACGGCGCCCTGCTGATCTTTGACGAGGTGGTCACTGCTTTCCGGCTGGGCCTCTCGGGAGCCCAGGGCTATTTTGGCGTTGACCCTGACCTGACCGTGTTCGGCAAGGTCGTGGCCGGCGGCTATCCCAGCGCCGGGGGAATCGGCGGCAAGAAGGAGTATATGAAATATCTCGCCGCCGGGATCAAGGGCGGGGAGAAGCATAAAAAAGCGCTGGTCGGCGGGACCATGGCCGCAAACCCGCTCAGCTGCGTGGCCGGCTACTATACCATCTGTGAAATAGAGAGAACTGGCGCCGCGCAGCAGGCCGGACGGATGGGAGATCGCCTGACCCGGGGAATGCAGGAGTTGATCACGAAGTACAATCTGCCCTTTGTGGCTTTCAACCAGGGTTCCATTGTCCACCTGGAGACCGTGGGGACGATGCATTTCGCCATCGACTGGAGCAAGCCCTGGCGCATTCCCGCGATAATTAAAGCTACCTCCGAGCGGAAGAAAGAGATGGAACACATGGGGGCCGCTTACATGGCCGAAGGGCTGGTCACGCTGGCCGGCAGCCGCCTCTACACCAGCGCCGCCTATAACGAAGAGATGATCGACGATGCCCTCTCCCGTTTTGAGCGTGTCTTCGCCAACGTGGGCCTGAAAGAAAATTAACGGAAAGATTAATGCGCCTGATCTCGTAGGGGCGGGGTTCCACCCCCGCCCGATGCGGCCAAGTATGGTGAAAAACCCCGATGAAAGCTGTTTTGTGGATCTGCTACAGGCAGCCAAACCCCGGGAAAGTTGCAGGGGCGGGGCATGCCCCGCCCGCCGCAGGTTTACCCCTTTTCCAAAAGGGGGCGGGTGGGGATTTACCGGAGGTGAAAATGAGTGGAAATACAACAGGCTAGAGAAGAAGTGGTTAGTGCAGGGCATGAGCTGGTCAAAGCGGGGCTCATTGCCCGCACCTGGGGCAATGTGAGCGCCCGGATCAGCGAGTCACAGTTTGTGATCACGCCCAGCGGCAGGGCTTACGAGACTTTGACCCCGGCAGAAATTGTTGCGGTAAATATAGCCGACGGCAGCTACAGTGGCGAGATCAAGCCCTCCTCAGAAAAGGGGCTTCACGCCGCAGTTTACCAGCAGCGCCCGGAGGTCAATTTTATCATCCATACCCACCAGCTGTACGCCTCCGTGGTCAGCGCGCTGCATCGCGACATAGAGGTGCTCGCTCCCGATGCGGCCGCCAAAACTGGCAGCCGCCGGATTCCCTGCGCCTCCTACGGGCTTCCCGGCTCAAAGAAATTGAAAAAAGGCGTTGTCGAGGCGCTCTCCCGCTCGGAGGGGAAAGCTTTCCTGATGGCCAACCACGGGGCGCTCTGCCTGGGCGCAGATCGTGATGAAACATTTAAAGTCGCCACGGCGCTGGAGCAGATCTGCGAAGACTATATCATGCGCCGCTACCTGCAGCTTAGCGGGAGGGAAGATGCAAATTGGGATGCGCTGAGGGCCTACTACCTGGCAGAGCTTGCTCCGGGGGGCCCCTTTAAGAGCGCGCCCCCCTGCAAGCCGCTCTACAACAGTGAGAGAGAGGGCAGCCACTTCAGGCTTTGCCTTAATGCCACTCCCGGGGAGCCCTTTCCGGAAGGCGGGGAGGGCTGGATCAAGATCAGCCTGGATGAGCCGGCCGGAAGCGGCGCTGTTCCGCCCGAAGCCGAAATCCACCGCTTTATTTACCGGAATTTTAAAGGGATCCGGGTCATCATCCATGATCTATCGCCGGATATCCTCATCCTTTCGCAGGCGGGCCAAGCCGTCTACCCGCTGCTCGATGACTTTGCCCAAATAGTCGGTGTGAGCGCCAGGGTGGCTGCAAGCAATCTCCCGGAAATTGCCCGCAAGCTGAAGGGCCGCTATTCCGTTCTAATAGAAAATAATGGCGCCCTCTGCTGCGGCCCCTCCAGGAGCGATGCCGCGGCGGCGGCCCAGGTCCTCGACAAGGGCTGCCTGGCTGTCATCGGTACAGCTTTCTTCGGCGGCGCCAGGCCTATTCACCCCGTCGAGTCCCTGCTGATGCGTCTTGTTTACCTGGCCAAGTATTCGAAAAAGGCTGCCGGATAAAAAGCAGTCTTGCCATAGCCCGATTTAGGGTGTAAAATAATGGTATAAACTAAAGAAAGAAGGGCCGTTTTGTGGTTCCCGGCAAGAAGATTCCCGCTCAATTATACCGGTATTTTTGGGATGTCTCCCCGGAAGAGACCGATTTGCAAAAGCATCGCGTCTTCGTAATAGAAAGGTTATTAAATGAAGGGGACCATCATGCTCTCGCCTGGCTGTTTGAGAATTACCCGCAAAGCGAAATAAAAAAAGCGGTTATTGCCAGCCGGGGGCTTTCCTTGAAAACTGCGCGGTGCTGGCAGAATTTTTTTGATTTAAAGGAGGAGGAAATGTGCTTTGCTGGGAAACTCTCGGCAGTGAAAGGAAAGCTTTTCTAAGCCGGCTGCTGTCAAACATGCCCGTTCCAGGCAGTTATCTTGCGGGGGGAACTGCACTTGCTCTCATTCTAGGCCACCGTGAATCTCTTGATTTTGACTGGTTTTCACCTGAAGAGTTTGATCCCGATGCGCTGATACGCAGGCTGTCCCAGATGGGGAAAATCGTGATTTCGAATGTGCAAAAGGGAACATTCCATGGCCTCCTGGACGGGGTGCGCCTGACCTGGCTGTATTATCCAAACCCGCTTTTGGATGATTTTATTCTAACAGAGGAGATGCACGGACTGAAACTGGCTTCTTTACTCGATATCGGTTTAATGAAGTGGACAGCCGTCAGTCAGCGCGGAGCCCGCAAGGATTTTATCGATCTTTACATGATTTGCCATAATCAACACAGCCTTGACACGATGGCAGAACTTGTACCTACGAAATATCCCGGGGTGGACGTAAACCTTTATCACATGATTAAAAGCCTCTCCTACTTTGATGACGCGGAAAGAGAACCCATGCCCAGAATGCTTATTCAACTTTCTTGGCCTGAAATAAAGAATTACTTTTTGACTGAGCAGAAAAATCTACTGCAAAAATATACCGGTTAACTCTGAACCATCTTCAAACGAACTTTTTAATGTTTTCTTCGCGGCTGAGGGGCAGCAGGTCGATGGGGGGGATCTCTCCCAGCACGTAGCAGCCCGGCCGGATACGCAGGGAGGCGCGGGCTGCCGCCACCATGATCTGGGCGGTGGCTGCGGGATTGGTCAGCTTCATCTTCAATTCAAGCAGTTGATTGTGAGCTGTCCCCGAGCTGCCGGTGCGCGTTATCTTTACGCCGTGGCCTGTGACCTTGAGCGGCGCCGCATCATCGACCCCGATTACCTGCGTCAGATCATGGCTGAAATAAGGATCTTCCCTGATTTTTTGAGCAATCTCCGCAAAATTGGCCCCTTCGTCTAGCTCTACATAAACGTCCCGCCGGTGCCGCCCGTAGCCCAGGGGCAGGGTTACCGATACGGCCTCTTTAACTCCCGGGATTGCTCTTGCCGCAACGCTGTGCCCCATGCTCATGCCCGGGCCGAAATCTGTATAAGTAATCCCCCCCGGCGCAATGGCAGTGAACAGCATCCGGATGATGGAGTCGGTGCCCGGATCCCACCCGGCGCCGGTAATCGCCACCTTGCCGCTTTTCTCCGCATGAACGCCCAGGCTTTTTCTTAAAGTGAGCATGGCCTCTCCGTGGATGTCATATCCGTCCACCGTATTGATCCCTTTTTGAAGATAAGATGGCGCCGCTTCGGGAATGAGCCGCGAGGGGAGGGCCAGGAGAGCCACGTCGACGGGACCCAGCTCCTCCACCCGGGTGGCCACGGGCAGATCCGCCGGCTTTCCGCCTGCAGCCCGCCTGACCACGCCGGCAAGCTCCATGTCGGGGGCCTGCTTGATAGATGCAACCGCCTCCCGGCCCACATTGCCATAGCCCACAACACAAACCCTGATTATTCTCATAGCCAAAGCCCCCGTTGTAGGAATTGAAATTCACCTGCGTTCTAATCTATTTAATTTAATATGCGGCATCAGCTCTTCGGATGAAAATACTTTGCGATACTGCCGGGAAATGAAGTCAAAGTATAGGACGGGAATTCACTAGATTGGTGCGGGCAGGAAGGAAAAGAAAAAGCAGCCGTTGAATTACTCCAAAGCATCGGAGCGGAGATAGTCGTATTCAAGGAGAATAAATATATGTTAGATTATAAAAGCCAGGTCAGAGAACTGATCGGTCAGTATCGTGAAAAAATCTGGTCCCTGCTTCCCGGACCTTACCGGAACAGGGTGGGAAAAGAGCTTAAAGAGCTGGAGGAGTTGATCATGGAGGCGCGGGCGCCGCGTATTGCCATAGTTGGAAGAAGGGGAGCCGGCAAATCAAGCCTGATCAATGCCATTTTTAATGCCGAGGTGGCCGCGGTGGGCGCGGTGAAGAGCACTACCGGACGGGGAAGATGGTACGAATACGCCGGGGAGCAGGGAAAGCTGGATATCCTGGATACCAGGGGGCTGGGGGAAGGCTCCGGACCTGCAGAGGAATCTACGGCCTCCAGCGCTCTCAAAGAAATAGCGGCCGCGGTTTCATCCAAATGTCCCGATGCCGTCCTCTTTTTATGCAAGGCCAAGGAGGTGGATGCGCGGATCGATGAAGATCTGAATAACCTTGGCGAGATACTTAAGCTGATTGAGAAAACACACGGTTACCGCGCGCCGGTTGTGGGGGTGGTGACCCAGGTCGATGAACTTGATCCGGTGGATGTGCTGCCTCCTTACGAGGATGAAATCAAATTGAGAAATATTCAAGAAGCGAGGGAACAGCTGTGGAAAAAGCTGGTCCCCCTGGCCGGAGAAGGGGCCGTCGTGATCCCCACCAGCGCCTATATGCGCTTTGAAGAAGGCGGCCGGCTGGCGGCCGACCGGCGCTGGAATATCGATAAGCTGGTGGAATACCTTACCGAGAAGCTGCCCCGCAGCGCCCAGCTCGAGCTGGCCCGCATCTCGCGCGTCAAAAGCGTGCAGCGAAAGCTGGCCCGGACAATCACCGCCGCCGCGGTGGCCCTGGCCGGGGCTGCCGGGTCTCAACCCATCCCCGTGGCCGATATGCCTGTGATTACCGGGATCCAGGCGGGAATGATCATCGGAATCGGCTATGTTTCGGGACGCCGGCTGGACGGGAAGGGCGTCAAAGAATTCATGAGCGCCCTGGGCCTGAATGTGGGCGCGGCCTTCGTCCTGCGCGAGATAGCCCGGGCACTGGTGAAGCTCTTTCCCGGAGCCGGCAACTTTATCTCAGGCACCGTCGCCGCCGGAGCCACCTGGGCGATCGGCCAGGCGGCCACGGCTTACTTCGTGGAAGAGCGCAAGTTGAAAGAAGTTAAGAAAATTTACCGCCAGAAGAGGAAACAGGCGAAGCGGAACCTGCCCGAAGAAGCCTTTATTTCTTGACGAGAACCGGCCCCCGCCATATTTAGGCCAGGAGAAGCCGGTCGTTTTCCAACCGGGTGCCGCTGCGGCTTTCAAAGTATTTTATCAGCCGCTCCACCGTCATCTCCGCTCTCTCTTCCCCGGCAAGATCGAGGATGATCTCTCCTTCGTGCATCATGATCGTCCGGCTGCCGTATTCCAGGGCGGCTTTCATGTTATGGGTAATCATGATTGTCGTCAGCTTCTCTTCGGAGACAAACTTGCTGGTCAGGTACAGCACCTTTTTGGCGATAGCCGGGTCCAGCGAGGCGGTATGCTCGTCCAGCAGCAGCAATTTCGGCCGGGCCATGGTGGCCATGAGCAGCGTCAGCGCCTGGCGCTCCCCCCCCGAGAGCAGCTTCACTTTCTGGTTGATTCTCTCTTCCAGGCCCAGGTCCAGCAGGGCCAGGCGTTCCCGGAAAAGCGCCAGGTCTGCCCTGGTGATGCCGGCGGTGAGCCCGTGCGATTTCCCCTTGGCCCAGGCAATAGCCAGGTTCTCGGCGATGGTCATATCGAAAGCGGTGCCCAGCAGCGGGTCTTGAAAGACCCGGCCAATCATCCGGGAGCGCTTATACTCGGGGCTGAAGGTAATATCCATGCCGTCAAGAATAATGCTGCCCGTGTCAACCTGGTGGATTCCCGCGATGCAGTTGATCAGGGTTGATTTGCCCGCGCCGTTGCCGCCGATGACGGTGACAAACTCACCCTCATCAAGAGAGAGGCTAATCCGGTGGAGGGCTCTTTTTTCATTGACGCTGCCCCGGTCAAAGGTTTTGCTGATTTCGTTAATTCTTAGCATCTAGAGAGAAACCTCCTTGCTGCCGCGGGCGGCGGAAATTTTATTCCTCAGCACCGAGAACTTCTCCTTGACAGCCGGAATGGAGAGGGCGGCACAGACAATTACCGCCGAGATGAGCTTCAGATCGGTTGGCGGCATGCCCAGTTCAAGGGCAAAAGCGATTACCAGCCGGTAGAGAATCGCTCCGAGAATTACTGCCATTAACCTGCGCAGAAGATTGGCGGTACCGAATACGGCCTCGCCGATAATCACCGAGGCCAGCCCGATTATGACCATGCCGATGCCCATGCCCACATCGGCAAAAGACTGGTACTGGGCGATGAGCGCCCCCGAGAGGGCTACCAGGGCGTTGGCCAGGACCAACCCGATGAACTTGGTCAGGTCGGTGCTAACGCCCAGCGCCCTGACCATCTGCTCGTTGTCGCCAGTAGCCCTTAAAACCAGGCCGGCCTTGGTCTTCAAGAAGAGGTATAACAGCAGCATCACCGCAAGCAGCACCATAGACGAGACTGCCAGCGCGGCGTAATCAGAACCCGGCACCCATTCCGGAAGACTGAAAATGGTCTTCTGGTTCAACAGGGGTATATTGGCCCGGTTGCTCATTACCTTGAGATTAACCGAGTAAAGCGCCAGCATGGTCAGGATCCCGGAAAGAATAGGTTGAATCTTCAGCCATGTATGGAGCAGTGCTGTTACGCCTCCGGCCAGCGCCCCGGCGGCCAGGGCCAGGACGATGCCCATAATGGGGTGGCCGGCGGTGCAGAGCACCGCCGAGACCGCCGCCCCGAGGACAAAGCTGCCGTCCACGGTCAGGTCAGGCATGTTCAGTGTGCGAAAGGAGATAAAGACACCCAAGGCCATAAGCGCGTATATAACGCCGAGCTCCACAGAGCTTATTACAGTTGCCAGGTTCATCAATGTTGCTTCGTGACTCCTTTAGTTATTATTTGTCAAACACCTCGACAGCTTCGTCAAGAACATCGCCGGGGATAGTCACCCCGATTGCTTCTGCCGTCACCAGGTTAAGATAGACTTCAAATTCGGTAATCATCCTGACCGGAATGTCGCCCGCCTTTTTTCCGTTTAAAATATCTGCGGCCATTCTGGCCGTCTCCTGGCCCAGGGTCACATAGTTGACTCCGTATGTGGCCAGTCCGCCGTCTTGAACCATTGAATCGGCGCCTACATACACGGGGATTTTCGCTTTTCTGGTTACCTGCGCCACTACCGGCATCGCCGAAGCCACCGTATTGTCGGTGGGCGAGAAGATGGCGTCGACTTTTCCCACGAGAGATTGTACCGCTTGCTGCACCTCCGAGGTGTTGGTCACCGTAGCCTCGATTACCGTCATGCCGTTGCGTCCGGCATACTCTTTCAGGTCGTTGATTACCGAGACAGAGTTGGTCTCACTGGAGTTGTAGAGTGCTCCGATCTTCTTGATCCCGGGGGTGATCCGCAGCGCCAGCTCCATGATCTGCTCCGCCGAGACGGCATCGGAGGTGCCGGTCACATTTTTACCCGGCTTTTCCAGGTTATCCACGAGCCCCGAACCAACCGGGTCGGTGCAGGCGGAGAAGAGAACGGGGATCTCTGTAGTCTCCCCTGCAGCGGCCTGCGCCGACGGAGTGGCAATGGCAATGATCAGGTCGTATCCATGGTTAACAAATTTCTGGCAGATTGTCTTCAGGTTGGTCTGATCGTCCTGCGCGTTTTGATAATCGATGGCGATGTTATCGCCGTCGACAAAGCCCAGTACGGCCAATTCATCGATCATGGATTCGCGGATCGTATTCAACGACGGATGCTCCACAATCTGGACAATGCCAACCTTTTTCACATCTGTCTCGCCATTGCCGCCGCCGTTTTCTTGCGGGGCGCAGGCGCTTAAAGAGAGCAGCATTACCAGCAAACAGGCCGACAAGAACACCATAACAACTTTTTTCATCTAGGGTTCCTCCTCATTTTGTAAAGAATTTTTTTGAGGGTTTCCCTGCAGTTCTCTAATTATCCGCAGATAAATAGAGTCTCAAGGAGCCGGCCAGAACCAAAAAAGCCTGCCCCTGGACAAGGGCAGGCTTTCTGCCTGCGGTACCACCTTGATTGATGCACGATTGCTCGCTGCATCCTCTCTGCAGGGTGCCGTCACACCCTTCGCCCGATAACGCTGGCGCTGCGTCGGCAGCTACTTGAGCCCAGGCTCTTTCACCCCGCCCTCGGCGGCCCATTTGTCCACCCCATCACCGGCCGGTTCTCACCAGCTCCGGCTCTCTGCGCGGCTGGCGGTGGTTTTACTCCCGCTTCATCGGTTTCAGAAAAATTATCACATCTTTGCCGTCCTGTCAACCCCAAAATTTAAAATTTTATGTGCATTGGGGCGTCTCTCGTTCATTAACCTCTGCAGCAATCATGAATTTATATCCATGAATCGCAACTTGAAAAGCAATATCTCCCCAGGGCTGCTTGCTTATTGCGGTTGGCTGGAGGGGCAAATGATTTTCATAGATTATCCGGATCTTATCTTCGGGGACGTTAATATAAAATACCACCCCCGTGCCCACAAAAGCTTCAGCCCCTTCAGGAACATAACCTTCTGTTGTTCCCAGCAGCACTTTACAGCCGCACAAGGACACCTGGCAAAGAGGGTCCCCGCTATCCGGAGGCGTAGAGAAATCAAGGGACCACCCGGCTTGGACAAATTCTTCGGCCGCTTCATAGGGATTTGATGTCGCTAAAATTGGCCTTAACATCATCCAACACCTCCCTTTTTTAAAAAGGTTTATTCCTTGTCAGCCTCTCATTATTCAGGTTGTCTGCCCTGCAGGGCCAGGCGATTCCCATCCGCGGCGCCTATGGCTGTAGCACGAGTAAGGAGAGATCGGGGCGATTGAAAATGCGAAAGGGGATTACCGAGTTGCCCAGCCCTCGGCTGACATGCATGGCTGTCTCTCCGGAGCGGTAAAGGCCGGCGGAGTAAGGCGGAAAGAAAGTTACATCGGGAGACAGGAGCCCGCCCAGAAAGGGCAGCCGCACCACGCCGCCGTGAACATGGCCGGCACAGACCAGGTCGGCGCCCCAGGCAACATATTCCTGAAAGTATTTCGGGTTGTGGGCCAGCAGGATGGTGACCTCATCATCCCGGGGCCGGCCGAGCCTGGTTTCAATAAATTCTGCCTTCAACTCTGCACCTTTCCACATGTCGGAGACGCTGCGGCTGGAGTAGTGGTAGAGCTCCGAGGTAAAGCCGTAGATGCCAAAGGTGGCCCCTCCTGCTTCAATTTCAGCACGTTCATTGTCCAGAAGCACCGCACCGGCCTCGCGAAGCCGCTTAATGAAACGGTCATATCGATCTGTCCCTGCCGTTCCCCTGACAATCTGCTCGTGGTTTCCCAGTGAGCAGTAAACTGGGCAAATGCCCTTTAGCTCGTAAAGAAGATTGATGAAGGCGCTGCCGTCGTCGCTATGCGAATTGATCATATCCCCGGAAACAAATATAAGATCGGGCTCCAGCCTGGCGATCGCCCGGGCCAGGCGCATGTTTTGCTGCCCGAACTGCTTCCCGTGCAGGTCGCTGATATGGACGATCCGCAGTCCCGCATGGCCCCGGGGAAGCTTATCCATGGATATGAGAAAGCGGGAGATCTTGATGGTGTTGTTGCCGTATATTAAAGAACCGGCAATGGTGAGGATCACCAGGGCTGGAATAATAAATGTTTTCACAAGCCATTTGCTCATTTCCGCTAAACCTCATTCCCGGCTAATGATCTAATTTTAATGGCAGTCCGGCAAAAAAGCTACCTTATTTATTTAAACACCTCGCCCGCTGCTCCGTACCTTAACCATTATAGGGCCTCAAAAATTGACATTCATATAGATATGATCTAACATTCTTTATGTTCAAAGGGAGGGGAAGGCTGATGGTTCATGCAGGAGCGGCAGCTCCGGCCATTGAGGTAATAGATCTAAAGAAGATCTATCGCGGCGGAATTGAAGCGGTTAAGGGAATCTCTTTTCAAATCGAGAGAGGGGAAATTTTCGGCTTCCTGGGCCCCAACGGGGCGGGCAAATCAACAACAATCATGATGCTGACCACGCTGATCAAGCCTACGGGCGGCAGGGCCGCGGTAGACGGCCTTGACGTGGTCAAAGACGCCTACCGCGTGCGCACCAGGCTGGGCTATGTTTCCCAGGATCTGGCCGTGGACGATCACCTTACCGGCAGGGAAAACCTCATCCTGCAGGCGCACTTTTATCATATACCCCGCTATCAGATCAAAGCCCGGATTGACGAGGTTCTGGAGCTGGTCGGGCTGAGCGAGCGCTGCGACGACCGGGTGGAATTTTACTCCGGCGGAATGCGGAAGCGGCTCGATATTGCCTGCGGCCTGATTCACCGTCCCAGCATTCTTTTCCTCGACGAACCTACTCTGGGTCTTGACATTCAGACGCGCCACGAGATCTGGCGCTACATCGAGCGGCTGCGCAGCGAAAACAAGATGACCATCTTCCTGACCACTCACTACATGGATGAAGCTGACGCCCTCTGCGATCGCATCGCCATCATCGACCGCGGGGTGATCAAGGCCATCGATGCGCCGGCGGCTTTGAAAGATCAGCTCGGCGGCGATGTGATCTTCTTTCGCTTCAGCGAAGGCTCCGGTGATGCCGCTGCCGCAACCCTGGCGGCGATGCGGAAGCTGCCCGGCGTCAAGGAGATATCGCAGCGCGGTGAAGAGAATGTGGTGGTGGCTCGAAATGGTGATTTGATGCTGCCGCGGGTTTTTGAAGCAGCACAGAAGAACGGGGCCAGAATCGAATCGGTTACCCTGAAGAGGCCCACCCTGGACGATGTTTACCTGGCCCATACCGGCCGGGCGCTGCGGGACCAGGCGGCGGATGGCAAAGAAGAAGCGCAAAAACAGCGGGTGAGGATGAGGAGGGCGCGTAGATGAGGGCAAACATATATCATCCAGGCGATATTCCGGCCGGGTTGCATTTAACCGATATCTACTGGGTTTGCTGGCGGGAGTTGAAAAAATATTTTAGCCAGAAAACCCGTATCCTGATGACGGTGATCCAGCCGCTGATCTGGCTTCTCTTTTTGGGCAATTCCCTCACCGGGCTGACCAGAAACCCCTTTGCCTCGCAAATGCTCGGGGTCGACAACTACCTTGTTTACATAACACCAGGAATAATGATTATGACCAGTATGTTTGGGGGTATTTTTGGCGGAATGAGCGTGGTTTGGGACCGGCATTTCGGCTATCTCAACAAGTTGCTTGCCGCGCCCATTTCCCGGGCGGCCATCCCCATGGGCAAGATGCTAGCCGCGGCGATACAAAGCGTTATCCAGGTAGTCATCATTACCATCATCGCCACCTTGCTCGGTGTCCGCTTCGCCTGCGGCCCGGCCGGCATCCTCTTGATCGTGGCGATAGTATTTCTCTTCAGCTTCGGGGTTTCCGGGGTCTCCATCTCCCTGGGTGCGGTGATCCGCTCTCAAGAAACGCTCATGGCCATAGTCAACTTTTTAACCATGCCCTTGATGTTTGCCAGCAACGCCATGTTCCCGGTGGAGGCCATGCCGGCCTGGCTGCAAGCCATCGCCCGCTGGAACCCGCTCTCTTACGCCGTGGCCCCGCTGCGCGAACTTGTCGCACAGGGACTGTGGTCGGCCACGATCGGCAAAGGCCTCCTGGTCATGTTCATCTTTGCCGCCCTCATGTCGCTGGTGGCCTCGCGCCAATTCCGTCGCTCCATCGCCTGAGTTAGTTAATTTGGTGCCAGGCACCAAATTAACTTAAGGTGCATCGGCAACGCCCCTTTCGGTATATTTACTTCCGGCGGCTTCTTCCACCGCCTCGACCAGCACGGCCAACACCGGGCTCGAGCTGGTGCAGGCTGTTCTGCCGCTTCAACTCGAGCCACTTTTGTATGCGCGCAAATCGTCCGGGTGTGATTGCCCGAATTTTCCTGCTTTTCTTAACCGTTGATTGCCCATCTCACAGAGTATTGCTATAATAAACCAGACGAAGGCCCCAACAGCACCGGAAAAGAGGGCTGCCCATGATTGCAAGATTTTTTTATAAAATACCCTGCTCCGCCATCACCCCGGAAGGCTATATGAGAAGACAGCTCGAGCTGCAGGCTGCGGGCTTGACCGGCAATATTTCATCGCTGTGGGAAGATCTGTCGGACAACTCGGGCTGGCTGGGCGGCAGAGGTGAATCGTGGGAAAGGGGCCCCTATTTCATGGACGGGCTTCTGCCGCTGGCTGCCCTGCTGCAGGACGAAAACCTGGAGAAACAGGCTTTGATGTGGGTGAACGCCGTTATCGCTTCCCAGCGGGAAGACGGTTTTTTCGGCCCTCCCTGGAACAGGGACTGGTGGCCCCGGCTGGTGGTGCTGAAGGCCCTGGTTTCTTATTACGGGGCCACGGGCGATCCACGCGTCATCCCGTTCATGGAACGCTTCCTGCGCTATTTTTATGAACATGTCGATCGCGAGCCCCCTTATTTCTGGGCGGCAGCGCGGGCCCTGGAAGCCGGCGAAGCCATTGAGCTGGTTTACCGCGAAACCGGCGGTGAGTATCTGCCTGCCCTTGTCCACAAGCTCAAAGAGTACATGTATGACTGGTTCGCCTGCTTAGGCAACTTCCCTTACCGCCAGCCGATGACCGCCTATATTAATCGCACCATTTTAAATTTTTTAAAAAACCTGGCTGAACCGGTGGACGAACTGCTGAAGAAAAGACGTAAAATCAGGCCGCCCCGGCCTAAAGATAAAATCTTAAAATTCAATGGCCACAAAATTGTCAGGCTCCTTAGCCTGACCCATGGCGTCAACATCGCCATGGCCCTGAAATACCCGGTTACCTACGGCATGCTCACCGGCCGGAAGGAGTACTACCCGCTGCCGCGCCGCAGTTACGAACAGTTGATGAAATATCACGGCACCGCCGCCGGGCTCTGGACCGCAGACGAACATTTAAGCGGCCCCAATCCGGCCAACGGCATTGAGCTTTGCGCCGTGGTGGAGCTGATGTATTCCCTGGAGGAGCTTCTCTCCATCACCGGCGACCCGGCCTACGCCGACCTGCTGGAGCTGGTCGCCTACAATGCCTTGCCCGCCACCTTTACCCCCGACATGTGCTGCCACCAGTATGTGCAGCAGGTCAACCAGATCGCCGCCAATGTAAAGAGAAGGCAATTCTACGACACCAAAAGCGACGCCAACGTTTACGGCCTGGAGCCGAACTATGGCTGCTGCACGGCCAACATGCACCAGGGCTTCCCCAAGTTCGCCGCCAACGCCTGTTACCAAACGGCGCAGGGCCTGGCCTTTATGCTCTACCTGCCCTGCACCGTGCGCACAGAGTTCAGTGGCCGCCCCCTGGCCTTCCGGGTCAGCACAGACTATCCTTTTCGTGAGCACATCAAAATCGAGATACTCGAGAGCCCGGAGAGCAGCCTGGCCATGACCCTGCGCATCCCCGCCCTTACCTCGGGCGAGATACTCTATAACGGCGTGAGCGAGGGCCGCCACCCGGCGGGCCTCTGTACCCTGCAGAGAAATTTCCGCAAAGGCGACCTGGTCGAAATCGATCTTGAGGCTCCCGTAACCGTCTGCGCCAACCCCGACGGCAGCGTCAGCTTAAGAAAAGGATCCCTGTTGCTGGCCCTGAGGCTGAAAGAGATCTATCAGCCGCTAAAGGGCCGGGAGCCCTTTAACTACAGGCAATATGTCTCCGGCGGCGCCTGGAATTACGCCCCTTTGCTCCGGGAGGGGAAAGCAGTGGTGCTGGGCGAAAAAACAGCCGCCGTCCCTCCCATGCCCTTCGACCCGGACGCCCCGCCTCTCATCGTTACCGTGAAAGGAGTCAAGGTCCTGAACTGGAAAGAAAAGCAACACAGCGCGGGCCCTTATCCCGCCAGGCCCGAGCCGGGCACACCGGTTAACCTGGAGATGGTGCCATACGGCTGCACCAATATCCGCATGGCCCAGTTTCCAATTATAAAGGAGGCGTAATTTAATAATGAAGCAAACCAGCTTAACCCCGCGCATATGGGCGGCCCTGGTCATCTTCGGCCTGTTCGGGCAGGTGGCGTGGGTCATTGAAAACATGTATTTCAATGTCTTCCTGTATAACACCGTGTCCAAAGACAGCAACGCCATCGCTGTCATGGTGGCAGCGAGCGCCGTCACGGCCACGCTGACCACCCTGCTGATGGGCTCTCTTTCAGACAGGCTGGGCCGGCGCAAACTGTTCATTGTAGCCGGATACCTGATCTGGGGACTGACCATCATGTCCTTTGCCCTGATCAGCGTGGAAAATACCCAGAAAATCTTCCCTGCAGCCTCGCTGGCCACGGCGGTTGCTGTGACGGTGGCCATAGTGGTGATTATGGATTGTGTCATGACCTTCTTCGGCTCTACAGCCAATGATGCCGCCTTTAACGCCTGGGTCACCGACGTAACCAATCCCGGCAACCGGGGCAAAGCGGAAGGTCTCCTCTCCGCCCTGCCCCTGCTGGCCATGCTGCTGGTGTTCGGTTTATTCGACCCTCTCAAGCAACAGGGTCTCTGGGACGCCTTCTTCCTGATTATCGGGGGCATGGTCTTCGCCGGAGGCCTGGCCGGGTTTTTCATCATCCAGGACAAGAGTGTAAAATCGGGCCGCGACACCAGCTATTTCAGCAATATCATCTACGGCTTCCGCCTCCGGGTAATCAGGGAAAATAGGGCCCTATACCTGATCTTAATCGCCATGGGGGTCTTTTGCACGGCCGAGCAGGTTTTCATGCCCTACCTCATCATCTACATGGAGCACTATCTCGGTATTGCCGATTACGCCCTCCTGCTCGGCGTGGTCTTGATCCTGGCCTCCGCGGCCAGCGTTATCATGGGCCGGTTCATCGATAAATACGGCAAGCAGCGCTTCCTCTACCCGGCCGGAGCCGCTTTTAGCGCGGGTTTACTGATCCTCTACGCCTCGGGCAAAACCCTGCAGGGCAACAGCAGCGCCACCATGCTCACGCTCGCCATTTTCGGCACCATCATGATGGCGGGAAGTCTGGTCCTGATGGCCACCCTCTCCGCGGGTATGCGGGATTTAATTCCCGAGGAGAAAAGGGGCCACTACTCGGGGATCAGGATGATCTTTTTTGTGCTTCTGCCCATGGTTATCGGCCCCTTCATCGGTTCGGCGGTTATCAAAGGCGGCAAAACCATCCTCGATGAGTTCGGCTTTGTCCAGGACGTGCCCAACCCGGAAATGTTCCTGGCTGCGGCAGCCGTTTCTCTGCTCGCCTTTATCCCCTATGCGCTGGTAATGCGGGAGTGGAAAAGGGGCGCTGCCGGGGCGGAGTAAACCCTTGAAATAATAAACAAACGTTAAAAAAGTTTCAGGCAGCCCGTTTTTTAGTTAATTTGGTGCCTGGCACCAAATTAACTAAATGGTGTCCAGCTATAAGATAAGGAAGGAAAGAAGGTGAAACATTGAGTCTTATCGGCAATATTCTCTGGATCATCTTCGGCGGCTTTCTTATTTTTCTGGAGTATGTCCTGGGGGGAGTGGCCATGTGCGCAACTATTGTCGGCATCCCCTTCGGCATACAGCTGTTTAAGCTGGCGATGCTGAGCCTGGTGCCTTTTGGGAAAACAATTGTCAGCACCCCCGGAAGCACGGGCTGCCTGGCCACCGTCTTCAACATTGTCTGGATCTTTACCGGCGGCATAGTTGTCTCCCTGTCTCACCTGCTGTTTGGAATAATCCTGGCAATTACTATTATCGGGATACCTTTTGCCAGGCAGCATTTCAAGCTGGCTTCGCTGGCCTTTACCCCCTTTGGTAAAACTATTATAGATACAGAAGCTTGAGAATAGGGCAATATGTAAAGAATTAGAAATTCCCATGGAATGCAGCAGCTTCATCATAAACTGAATGGTATAAATTATTTGCCTGGGAAAATGTCTATTGGTATGATTTTTCTGGAAGACTTCGCAGTGCGTATGGGCTGCGCGGCCTGTTTTTTCCAAATAACTTACAGGAGGTTTCTCCATGGATTACAAGTTTGAAGTAAACGAACAGCCGGCGCGGCCGGTGCTCTCCATGCGCACTGTTACATCCGTAGACAAGCTGCCCCAGGAACTGGGACGGGCTTACATGGCATTTTTGCCTACATGGATGAGTTGGGCGAGAAGCCGGTGGAAGCGGCCTTTGCGGGCTACTACAACATGGACATGCAGAACATGGAAGTGGAAATAGGGTTTGTGATGACAAAGCATTTGCCGGGCAAAGGAGAGATCAAGGCGGGTGAGATCCCGGCCGGCCGGCAGCTTTCTTATCTTTTCAAGGGGCCGTATAAAGAGGTTACTCCGGTTTACAACGCCATGATGAAATGGGTCCAGGAAAACGGCTGCACCCCCACCGGCGTTGCCTATGAATTTTATTACAACTCGCCGCAAGAGGTTCCGGAAAGCGAACTTTTGACGAAGATCATTTTCCCTTTGAAGTAAGTGGCATTTAAAAAATATTGAAGCTAACCCGTCAAAGAGGCGGGGGAGCTTGATAAAAACGCTCTAATTCTCAGCCAGTGCCAGAGGGAGCTTGCGCCAGACCTGATTCTGTTTGTATCTTTTCTGGCACCAACTTTTATATAAGTCAAGATTATAATTATACTAGGGTTGGCTTTTCCATCAGAAGATAGAGCGGCATTTGTAGATTTTCTTTGGTCCGGGACCGGGGAGCTCCAGCCAGCGGAGGCGGCTGCGGTAATAGTAGTATTCTTCCTGTAGATAGGTCCGGCCATTCCAGGGCTTGATGTGGGTATTGTAATGGATGATCACCGGGTCGATATTGAGATGGGCCATGCGGTAGACCTGGTAGTTCCACTTGTAATCGAGGGGGTACCACCGGTCATAGAGGACGCCGTTGAGGGCATCCTGATCCCACCACATGATTTGAGAAGGGTTTTCTTCGATAAATTTTAAAACCTTAGAAGGAATATCCTCCAGGCGCCACTTTTCGAGATTCATCAGGAGCACGCCGGTGTTAAAGTATTTATAGCCCGGGGGCAGCTTTACCCCGGCAAAGTCAACGGGGTCCTCCACCGCTCCCAGCAGGTAGTGCTTCAGCTTCTCGTTATGCCAGAGCTCCGACAGGTCGCCTTTAATAATCATGTCGCTGTCCAGGTAAAGCGCTTTTTTAATCTTCCCCGGCAGGAGATCGGGGATGGAGATGCGGTAAAAGGCTTCCCGGGTAACATGACCCCAGGCCGGGCAATGAATATAGAGGCTTTGATCCACATTTAAGTAGATGGGAGATACATGATAGCCTTTCAGCAGTTCGTTAAGCTGTTCCTTGTTGTGGCGGGAGATATCGCCGTCGATGATATAGATGCGGTACCTGGTGCCCGCTTCTTTATTTTCAAATAAGGAGAAGAGCATTGTCGCCAGATGAACGGCGAAGCTATCGTTGCTTATGGCGACAATTGTGATCGGCTCCATTTATTTCCCCTGCCCCTGGAGTCTAACCTGCTCCCGGTAGCGGGCAGCCAGGGCTTCGGTGTAGTTCAGCAGGTTTCGCACTGCGTTGACTTCGTTCTCCCCGGTATACTTTAGATCCAGCGAGCAGCAAAAAGAGAAATTCATGGGCACATGCACCTCGTTGTACTCCAGGATATCTTCCAGGCGCAGGTTAAAATTGCTGTGCTTAAGTATCTCGAAGAGCGCCTGCCAGTGGTAGTTATGGCCCACATTATAACTATATGAAGCGAGGGTGTTGATCCAGCCCACCGCTATCTTTGACTTTGCCTGTTCCAAAGAGCGGTAGGGAAAGTGCCGTATTTTAAGCGGCGCCAGTATTTCCTGCTCAAGATCCCCTTTGTCAAACAGAAGATCATGGTTGCCGCCGGAGATGACCGGGCTGTAGCTTTCCCAGATTTCCCTGGAAACCACCACCTTGGGCCAGTAGTCTTTAATCGGGCTGGCATAGGTGATCCGCCTGGGTATAAAAAGCTCCTTTTCATTAATGTGAACCGGGAAATAAGTGTAGTCCTGTTCAAGGTAATATATTTTTTTTCCTGTTTGCAAGCGGTCTATCAGCCGGCGGGGGTTTTCCGGCGATGCGGGAGCGGTCAAAAACTCATCCACATCCAGGGGGAAGATAAGGTCGGGAGCGAAATGCTTAAAGGTGTAGTCAATCAGCTCTGTGGTTTTATCGCCCTGGGCGAAAGCCAGGCTGTCATCTTCTTTAACCTCGATTGGAAGGCCCTCTTTTTGCATGAGGCTGATGATCTCCATGGTGCGGTCAGTGCTGCCGTTATCGAGAATGACGATGCCGTCAAAGATATGGAGATGGTAGCGCAGATAGGATTCAATAATATCTGCTTCATTCTTGATCATGCAGAGGCAATAGACCGTACTCATATCCGGCTCCCCATAAAGTGGTCATCTCCAGTTTATTCACCTACTCATTTTTTAGTGCTTTTAAGCCCAACACCGTCCTGCAGGAGAAAAGCACGATTGGGCCTTCTCTCCAGGCTAATTGTTAAAACCGGGGCATATAATGAGGCAGATTATTCTTAAGGAGCAGGTCGCCCATGGAGATTTCGGTGATAACGGCGGTCTATAACGGGGAAGAGTACCTCATGCAGGCGGTTAGAAGTATACTTGAGCAATCCCACAAGGATTTTGAATACATTATTGTCAATGACGGCTCCAGGGATAGAACAAAAGAGATATTGGACGGCATGACCGATCCCAGGGTGAAGGTCATTCATCTGGAGCAAAACAGCGGGGCGGCGCATGCTTTAAATACCGGCATTAAGGCTGCCCGCGGAAAGTGGATTGCCCTGCAGGATGCCGATGATATCAGCAGCAAACAGCGCCTGCAAAAGCAGTGGGAATACATAAAGGGCGATCCCGGGCTGGTAGCGGTGGGCTCATTGATCAAGTGTATCGGTGGAAATGAGCCTGTTGCCCCGGGCGAACTGCTCTGGGAAGAAGCCTTTTTTAACCAGAAAAACAATTTAAGGCTTTACCAGTTTTACAGCACCCCCATATGCCACGGCAGCGGTTTTTTCTTAAAAAAAGCTTTTGACCAGATTGGCGGCTATGATACCTCCTTTAGGATTGCCTACGATTACGATCTCTGGACAAGAATGTTCGAGCTGGGTGAGATCTCCAGGGTGCCTGAGGTGCTCTACAGCTACCGGGTTCACAAACGCTCACTGGCTCATAAGAACAAGATGGAAACAACAAAAGAGGTTTTGCTGAGCACCTTTAAATGCATCGCGCTCTTAAGATTTAACCATTTAAAGCGCAAGCCCAGGCTTATTATGCTGGGGTTGGAGAGCAACTTCGACTTTTACCGGGAAAAGCTGGCCCCGTTTAATTCCTATCTGAAGCTTGACCTGCTGGAGTTAAGCGCGGAAAATGTGCAGCGGGCCGCTTATAATTACCAAGCCCGGAAGATCGACGGCGTCATCCTGCCGGCATACCGGCAAACGGGAACACTGATAAGCTATTTTGAGCAAGGCGGTTTGTCGTACGGGGAAAACTTGTTCGTGGCGTGGATGCCGGGAAGAGGCGAGTGGTAAGGGGAGACATGCGATGCAATTATCCTCAGCATGAATGCAACAAAACCGGCTGACGGCTTCAAGGCAGTAGCTCCATCAGCGCCTCTCAAGTTGGAATCCGGGACCTGGCGCCGTTATTCGCAGGGTATTGCGCAGAACAGGTTATTTGCGAAGCAGGAAAAAGTTGCATCATGCAGAAGTAATTATAAAATTCCGGCAATTACAGCGCTCTCGATTTTTTCAACCAGGATCGACAACCGGATAAGTGATGAATGTCGCGCGAACGTTCACACTCACCTGGACCTTGAAGAATGACTTAAGCTTGTTACGCAAAGAATGGCGAGTTCAAGAAAATTCTTCGTGCCGCCGGTGTGACCATTCTGCGCTTTTTTGTATTTTCAGTGCTTGAAATAACAATATTACTGGGGGCTTGATATCTTGAGAGTGAATCTTCCCTCCGAAAAAGAACATGAAATTATACTTAACTTATGTCGAGAACAGCTTCTTCATAATAGCCTTTTTAAGGAGATGGTTAACGCCATTCCTGCCGGGATTTTGATCACCGAGGCCAACGGCCGGGTTTTGTTTGCCAATAAAGAGGCCAGGCGTATCCTTGGCGGTAAAGTGTCCCTGGACTCTATTGGCGGTCATGGCAAAGATAAAGGCTGCCGGTTTGATGCGGAAGAGGAACGAAGGCATCCGGAGGAATGCCCTGCGGCTCAAGCATTATTGCAGGGACGGGAAACCCGGGGTTTGCTGGTGGACATAGAGAAATCAGACGGCACAGCGGCTGCGATCGCGTTGTCAGGGGCGCCGGTTAAGGACGAATCAGGCAGCATAACCGGTGCGATAGTGGCTATCCAGGAGATATCCGGACAGGCAAAGGTTCAGAATTCACGGCGCGAGGGTGAGAAGCAATATGCCCTGGAGCCTGAGGCGGCCAGGCTTCTGCAAAATATCAGCACCAGGCTGATTCAAGCCAATAATATCGATGAACTTTATGATCAGATCCTTGAGACGGCGATGCAGCTCCTGCACTCGGATTACGCCTGTTTTCAACTATTTATACCAGAGCGCGGGGAGGAAGGCGAACTTTATTTCCTGAGGCAGCGTGGATTTAACGAGTCAGACATCGGGGCATGGGAATGGGTAACCCCGCGCTCGCGGAGTTCCTGTGGGCTGGCCCTGAATACCCGCCAAAGAGTATTTTTTCCGGACGTGCTGCAGTGCGATTACATGGCCGGCAGCATATACCTGGAGACGTACAATAAAATAGGAATCCGTGCAGTCCAGACAACGCCGCTGATTTCTCGCAACGGCACCCTCATCGGCATGTTCTCCACATACTGGCGCCGGCCCCATGAGCTGACAGAAAGCGAAATCCTTATTCTTGATGTCCTGGCCCGCCTGGCTGCAGATCTAATTGAGCGCGCACAGGTTGAACAGGCTCTCCGCAGCAGCGAAGAGCGATACCGGAACCTGGCGCAAGAGCTGCAGGAGATCGACTGCCGGAAAGATTATTTTATAGGCATTCTCTCCCACGAGATACGCAACCCGCTGGCGTCGATCATGCTCTGCCTTTCCCTGTTGAAAAAAGCGGAACCGGGCGGTGAGCAGGCAAAAAAAGCCATGGAAATCATTGAACGGCAGGCAGCCCATCTCTCCCGCCTGGTGGACGACCTGCTGGACGTCACCCGGATTAACCGGGGCAAAATAGAACTGAAAAAAGAGCGGCTAGAGCTAAACGCATTGGTTCAGCAAGCTGTTGATGATTACAGGGAAAAATTTAAGGAAAAAGAAGTCACCCTGGGCTTCCAGCCGGCATCAACTGAGCTTTATGCCGAAGCAGACCCGGCCCGCATCACCCAGGTGGTGGGAAATCTGCTTCATAACGCGGTCAAATATACCGACCCCGGCGGTTATACCCTTGTGTCCGTTACCGGAAATTGTATCCAGCAGTGCGCGGTGATTCGCGTGGAAGACAGCGGTGCCGGCATGAGCCCGGAACTGCTGAAGAATCTGTTTGTCCCTTTTATGCAGGCCGATCAATCAATGGGCCGCAGCGGCAGCGGTTTGGGTGTCGGCCTGTTCCTGGCCAAAGGGCTGGCCCAGTTGCATGGCGGTGACCTGAGTGCCCACAGCGACGGTCCGGGTAAGGGATCGGTATTTACGGTGCGCCTGCCCCTGGCAGACGGGCCTGCTTTGGCCAGGGTGGACGAGGCTGCCGCCACTGCGTCCTGCCATAGGCTGCGAGTGCTGGTGATTGAAGATAACAAGGATGTGGCTGACACCCTGAAGCTTCTGCTGGTCGAAGAAGGACACGAGGTACTGGTAGCTCAAAACGGTACGGAGGGACTGGACAGGGCCAAAGAATTCAAACCCGATTTGTTATTATGCGATATCGGGCTTCCCGGTATGGACGGATACGAGGTGGCCCGGTCATTCCGCGCCGACGCGGATTTGAAAAATGTCTATCTGGTTTCTCTGACCGGTTATGCCCGGCCGAAAGATATTCAGAAAGCTAAGGAGGCCGGTTTCCATCACCATCTGGCCAAGCCGGTTTCACTGGAGAAGATAAAAGCAACCTTGCAACACTACTCCACCACTTTTATAGACAGTATAGGGTAGGGTCAAATATTCAGAGTGAACCAGGGGAACGGTGACTTTGACTCATCAGAAATAAAGCTCTTTGAATCATATTTATATATCTTCCCGCCCGGGCTTACCTGATCTGATCCAACAGGTAATTTTCAGCAGCGGCGATGTCGGGATCGCGCCCGTTGATTACATCTTCCACGGTCCACTCTACCATGATATGAGGCCGGAAGCCGATGCCTTCAATGGGACGGCCGTCATTACGCCGGAAATCTCCCGTAGAGTAGCGGGCGTATCCCCCGTTAAAGTTAAAACGCACCGGGTTTCCGCTGGAGCCCGCCGTGGAGCGTCCCACCAGCATGGCGCGGCGGGAGTCTTTCATGGCGGCTACGAAGTTCTCGGCGGTGCTCATCGTGAAAACATCTGTCAGCAGGACCACGTGGCCGGCATAATATTCACCCCGCGGGGCAACCCGGTAGCGGTACGTCCGCGTCCAGCCGCGCAGGGGCAGCGGCACGGTATAATATTCGGTTCCGTATGCAAAGGGTTCTTCGAAAAAGCGGCCGGCTATGCGGTCGGAATTGGCGGTGCTGCCGCCTCCGTTCAGCCTCAAATCAAGAATCAGCGCCGGCGCTTCCATGAGCGCATCGAGGGCCCGGTCAAATTCACCCACAAGATCTTTCCCTCGCGAACTAAAGGTGGGAATGTTAATATAGCCAATCCCCGAGTCGAGCATCTTTCCCTCGATTAGGGGCCCGGCGCCGCCCGGTGACGGAGCGCTGTTATGGGGGAGCTTCGCGGGAGCTCCCGTAAGCTGAACCCGGCGGCTATTTCTTCCAGCATCGAGGTAGGACAGCTCAATTGTTTCACCGGCTGCGACGGTCATCAGGCTGCCGTACCCTTTTTCTAACCGCTGCCTATCAGTGGAGCCGTAGATCTGCCATGGTTCAAGGGTAGCCAGATATTCTGCTACAGTCATGCCGTCCCGGCCGGTAATTACCGCGCCCCGTTCCAGCCCCGGCGCATGGATATCTTCCCGCACCCGGATTAATATGGCGCTCTCGCCGATCTTTCTGACTAAGCCCAGCATATATAATTCTTTCAGAGAAGGCGCAACCAGAGAGGTATGAGCGTCATTCAATTCTGCCAGCATGCTGCGGATCTCCTTGAAATAGGCCTCATCATCTACAGCGGCGGCAATCCGGGGAGCGTAGCGCTTTTCTAGTTCGTTCCAGTTAATCCCTTTCTCTTCAAAGTAAGGATAATGCAGTTCCAGCGCCCGGCACAGCCTGTTGAATTCGGCTGACCTGCCCAGGAAAGGAACAGGGATGGTGCCGGCCAGGTAAAGCTGGATTAAAACCAAAATGCCAATGGATAAGGCCAGGGTCAGGCTGCCCCATATTACCGCTCTCTTCCACTTACGGGCTTTGCCGGGGGGGCCCTTGATTGCGTAAAGTTTCTGAAAGGCAGTCAATGCGGCGAAAAGGAAACCGGCAAGAAGTCCTCCTATTAATGTAAATATGCTCCAGCCAGTATTTAGCGGACCGAAACAGATCACTCCGCCCAGGGCCGAACCCGCTACAAACTGAAGGATTATGCAGAGTGCCGCTTTGGCTGCTGCCGGGGGATTTCTCCGGGCCCAATCTCTTACTGTTAAACTCTCCTTTTGCGCTGTCATCTTGCACTTCCTTTCCACAACGTGCGTCAATTCCCTTCATGCCCCCGTCACAGTTGGCAAACAACTTATACTATTTACGATATTATACCGAAAATTGCCTTTTAGTGGTAGGTCACGCGAGTAAAAGGAGAGAGACAGGGAGACCTCCTCGTCCCCCGTCTCCTTACTACCCCCTTGATTCATACTGATTCATACCGGCTCACGGCGATTTATTTGCATACCGGTCATCGTGAAATCATACAATTAATCGACACAAAAGGAAGCTTGCTGCCGCATCTTGGTTGCTGATTACAAGGTAGTGCAGGCAGAGGCCGGCTTAACCTGGAAGGCCGTCAAATTTGGATCGAAAGGAGGTAGAAAGATATTGAGGATAAAGACATCCAGCTTGATCCTGGCCTGCGCAGCCCTGCTTTTGATTCTAAGCCCCGGTTTGCAGGAGATCGGCCTTGCTGAGCAGATTTCAACGGCTTATCCGGCCGGGGCAGCTACCGGAATGCAAACGGCGGGTGCAGGTTCAAAGCCCTATGAATACGGGCAGCCTCCTTTGGACGACAACGGGGGGAGCCAGGCCCTGGAGGAGCCGCCGGATCCCAGGGAGCTTCCGCCGGGGCCGCCGGGTGGCGATTATCCCGATACCGTGACAGTGGAGAAAACTGCTGCAGAGGTGCCCGGCTGCCGCACATACGAGGTTAATCTAAGCATATCCGGAGATCCGCATATTACTGATGCGCGGCCTATTGACCTGGTGGTCTTAATCGATGTATCCGCGAGCATGGATGAAGGTGCTCCTTCGGTGTGGACCAAGGGCAAGAAACATGCGGTTACCTTTGCGCAAAATATCGCCGCCAGAACTGACAGTTACGTGGCCATAGTTACCTTTGCCCATAACATGAACTCAAACGGGGAGGGCGTGGCCAACCGTAATTTAACCGGTTCTACTGATGGCGATACCTTTTTAAAATTAAATTTTACCAGTCATAAAGGCGATATTAACAGCAGTATTAACAATATCAACAAGTACTCCGGCGGCAGCAACATAGAAGCCGGTCTGCGAAAGGCGCTGCAGCTGCTTAATAGAGAAAACCGGGACCATGCCCACAAGGTTATTGTGTTATTCTCCGACGGCTTGGCCAATGTCAGCAACGACGTATTGCCTGGTCCTGACTGGCCTATCCATCATAATGCCCACACTGCCGCTGCCGTTGCCGCCGGGCAGGCTGCCTGGATCACAGCAAGGATCTATACCGTGGGCTTATTTAAAGAGGTTCCCGCAGAGAGCCGTGATATAGCCAGGGAAACACTGGACTGGGCCGGCAACGCCGGTTTATACGAGGCTGTAAGCGAAGATGATATGGAAGAGATCCTGAATGATATCTACGCGCAAATTGTGCCCGTCGCCACTGACGCCGTGGTAACGGATAAAATTGCCGAAGGCTTCGAGCTCGTTCCGGGCAGCATCTCCGGGCCGGGGGTGTATGACGAAGAGACCAGGACTATAACATGGGACCTGGGGGAAATCGAGGGCGAGGCCGCACTGACTTACATGGTCAGGGCCGGCTCATCGAATCCCGGAGGCCTGCAGATGCCCATCAGCGATTGGGCAAAGCTCGATTACGCCGATGTAAACGGATCCCCAGCCCAGAAACAATTTCCTCTGCCGCGGGTAGATGTTCCGCCGCCGCTGGCGGTAGATGCCGGAGTTGACCGGACGCTGCCACCGGGCGGCAGCATAGGGATTGGCGATAATTTGTTGGTAAGCGGCGGCACCGGGCCTTACAGCTACCTCTGGACCTGTGATACAGATCCCGGTTGGAGTTCCAACGAAGAAAACCCCCAGGTATCGCCCGCCGGAGATACCATCTACAACGTAACTATCAAGGACAGCAAGGGCTGCACTGTTTCCGATAACGTGGCTGTAACGATTTTAAAAGGCTCCATCACTGTCTCAAAGGTGATGGAGAACGGCGCGGGCGGCGCCAGATCTTTCCCCATCTATGTGGAAGGCAACGGCCATACCTGGAGCATGCTGCTGAGCGCCGGTGAGTCGGCTACCATTACAGGGCTGGAGCCGGGCACCTACACCGTCCGTGAAGTGGTCCCCATGTATTACCGTCCGGCCGGCATCAACCCGCAGACTGTAAACATCGGCCCTGACAATCCAACCGGCCACGTTACTGTTGCCAACCGCAAGGTAAACGATGCCTGGTTCTGGGATGAGGATGAAAAAATAAACACTTTTTCTGTCATCAAAGTATTTTCATCGTCATCCTGAAGTAGTCTCCGTCATCCAAAGGTACATTCTCCAACATCCTGAGCTGCATTCTCTGCTGAACTGCATTATCTGTCATCCTGAGCGCAGCGAAGGATCTCGGTTGCTAATCCTTGTTACGGAGTACAAAACGCTTGTCTTTGAAGTTTGAGCTATGGAAAGGCAGGCTCCTGGATGAATGGCTGAAAACCTGTGGCAAAAAACAGCCCAACTGATTAACACTATCACCTTTATCCTGCTGATAGCAGCCGCTTTCCTGCTGGCTTTTTTCCTGCTCCGGGGGAAGCTGACCGGCGCCGGCCCCTCCATTGCCGGCTACAAATTATTTACCGTTATGAGCGGCAGTATGGAGCCGGCATTGAAGGTGGGAAGCGTGGTGGTGGTGCAGCCGCTGCCGCCGGAGGCAGTTCAGCCCGGGGATATCATTACCTACCGCAGTGAGACCGGCCGGAACTTCATTACCCACCGGGTGGCACGCATTAATTCGGAAGGCGCCCTCCTCTTTTACACCATGGGGGATGCCAATGAAGCCCTTGATCCGCTGCCGGCTCAGGCACGGCAGCTGGTGGGCAAGGTGGCGCTCAGCGTGCCTTACCTGGGTTACCTGCTTTTCTTTTTCCGCACCCGGGCCGGGCTGATGCTTCTGTGCTGCCTGGCAGTATTGTTTATAGCTGGGGAGTTGATCCGCACTATTTTGCTAAGAGAAAAAAAGGGCTTGCATAGCGCCGGTGAGGAGGTGGCGGAATTAAGGATTAATAGGTTCTAAAAACAGACTGCTGTTATCGGGTTATACCCCATTGTTTAAAGATCTGTTAAGGAGGCAGATTTTTAGTGAAAAAAAAGATCCTGATTGGCCTGGGGGTTATTTTTCTGGCGGCGCTCATGGTTGCGGCGGGCACCTGGGCCTGGTTTACCGCCGAGGCAGAACCGGTAATCAACCAGTTTACTACCGGCACGGTGGAAATTGAGATTATCGATGAATATGAAGAGATCACAAACTGGAACCCGGGAGACACCGCGGACAAAGATGTCAGCATCGAGAACCTGGGCACAAAATGCGCCTATGTCCGCGTGAAGTTGACACCGGCATGGGGCGATATGGTGGAGGGAGAGTTCGTGTCTGATGAGAATCTGGGAACAACCAATGTCACTCTTAACTGGAACGAGGAAGAGTGGATGCTCCATGCTGACGGCTACTATTACTACATGAACACCCTCCCGGCAGGTGAGACAACACCGCTGCTGCTGGATTCAGTGACCCTGGTTGGCCCAGATACTGACAACAGCTACCAGGGCAAGGTCTTCCAGATTCTTATCGAGGCAGACGCGGTGCAGTGTACGAACGACGCATACAAGGACGTTTGGGGTATGGATGAGTTGCCCTGGTTGGCTGAATGAAATATGCCGGGAAGCGGGCGCCGGTTCCCGGCCCGGAACGCCCCCGAAGGAGGGGATAGGTTAGATGAAAAAGCTCGTCCCGGTTGGCATACTGCTTTTTTCCCTGGCTGCGCTGCTGGCGGCGGGAACCTGGACCTGGTTTAATTTTAAAGCAGACCCGGCAGTAAACAGCTTTACCGCCGGCACGGTGGAAATCGAAATTAACGAGCACGGTTTTCAAGATATTGAAAACTGGAACCCGGGCGATAACACGGTTAAACAGGTCAGCGTGAAGACTCTGGGCAGCAAGTGCGCCTATGTGCGGGTTTCGTTAACCCCTGTCTGGGGCCATATGGATGGAGAGATCTTTGTCGCTGAGCCCAGCCTGCCGGTTGACAATGTTGTCTTCAATTGGAATCAAGCGGGATGGGTCTACGATAGCGGCTGGTATTACTGCAAGGATATCCTCTGCCCTGAACATGAAGAAACATCTCTGCTGCTGGAATCGGTGAGCCTGCTTCATGCTGCGGGCAGTGAGTACCAGGGGAAGGTCCTGCGGATCGTGGTCAGCGCTGAAGCGGTGCAGGCTTCACATGAGGCATTCAAGGATGCCTGGGGGCTTACATCCCTGCCGGCAAGCGTAGAGCAATGGGTGGCTCCGTAATCCCGGTAAAACGGCCCGGAAAATTACCTACCCCCCAACTCAAAAGAAGGGAGGCAGCCGTTTGAAAACGATGACGAAGTTGGCCGCGGCCTTCTGCGCGATGCTGCTGGTGCTGTTAGCCGCTTTCCCGGCACTGGCCGCGACTACCGATCTGAAGCTGGTAGGGGGAGCGGCGGGCCTGGTGCTGTTGCCGGCGGAAGGAAAGCTGTTTGACCTGCAGAATATGAGCCCGGGAGATACCCGCACGGCAACAATAACAATTAAAAATGATTATTCAAAGTGGTACGATCTCTGGATGCGGGCTGAGGATGTTACTGCCGAGAAGCCCAGTTTATTTGAGGTAATGGAACTGACGGTCCTCTATCGCGGCAAGGAGCTCTACCGGGGACCGGTGGCCGGCTTTGCCGGAGACGCCTCCATTTACCTGGGCCGCTATCACCCCGGAGAGAGCGGCGAGCTGACGGCTACGGTGCATCTTCCCGGCCCGGCAACGGGAAATGAATACCAGGGCAAGAGCGCCGGCGTAAAGTGGATCTTCACGGCCCAGTCCAGCGGCGAGGTTCTGCCTCCGACGGGCGGTGAATGGGCATCCTACGTCCTCCTGGGGAGCCTGGCGCTGCTGGCCGGAATACAGTTGGCCTCCAGGCGCCAACGGCTCCCGGCATAAGATTAAATAGTTCAACAGCCTAAAGCGAGCCGCCTCCTTAAGCGAAAGCAGGAAGCGGCTCCTTTTTTTAATGAAAAGGTAACCCTTGACTTGTTGATCAAAAATAAGAAGTCTCCTATAATTAATACAGATTACGTGGAGCATTGAAAAATTAGTCTATAAAAATGAAGCATTTGTGGTGTTCTGAAGGACAAATTTATGCATACTAAAATAAAAGCTGGAGGTGAAAGATATGCCCGAGTTTGGACACGCTTTTTCCGGACTGGCTAAAGACCGTAAACTAACTCACCAGGAATTGATCAGGGCAATCCGTTTTATGATTGCCGCGGAGTATGAGGCAGTTCAGCTTTACATGCAATTGGCGGAATCAATCGATAATGAGCTGGCAATTGAGGTCTTGAAGGATATTGCAGACGAAGAAAGAGTACATGCCGGTGAATTTCTGAGATTATTAAAGGAACTTGATCCCGAAGAAGAAAAGTTTTATGCCGAGGGTGTTGAAGAAGTAGAAGAAATAATTGAGAAAATGAAGAAGTAGCCAGGCGTATTGGACATCCCTACTGCCAAGAATAAATTAAAAAAGGCATCAATTGGAAAGCAGCCAACTAATCGATGCCTTTTTTATTAATGGATTGTTTGTTACAGATCTTTTGTAAATATACTATAATTTATGCAAATGCTTTGATTTTAACCCTTAGTTATGGGAGATGGACCCATGCTGGAGATCGCCGGCAAGTTTTGCTTCGCGGGGAATCCTGTGCGCTGCGAGGAATACGGCTGCGGCCTGGTTAATAAAACCTATCATGTGGTCTGCGACAGCGGCGCGGAATATATTTTGCAAAAGGTGAATACCTCCACCTTTAAAGACCCGGTGTCTTTGATGAAAAATATAGAACTGGTAACCCGTTATCTTAAGCAGCGCGTCAAGTCAGAGCGGGAAGCCCTCTCCCCGGTGCCGGCTTCCGATGGAAAACTCTACGTGGAGGATGAAAAACACGGCTTCTGGAGGGCATACGATTTTATAACCGGCAGCATCAGCCTTGATCGCGCCACCTCTGCCGGTGATTTTTACCAGGGCGCACTGGCTTTTGGCCGCTTTATCGACATCCTCTCCGATTTTCCCGCCGGCATCCTGGCAGAAACTATCCCCGGCTTTCATGACACCGTTTCCCGCTATCGTGCCTTTAAGGAAGCGGTAGCGCTTGACGCCTGCGGGCGGGTCAAGAAAGCCCAGAGAGAGATCAATTTTGCCCTTTCTCAGGAGCCCTTTGCTTCGGTGTTCATGGATCTGCTTGAGAAGGGGTCGCTGCCGCTGCGGGTAACCCATAACGACACCAAGCTGAACAATGTTCTTTTCGATAAGGAGACCCGCACCGCTCTTTGCATAGTGGATCTCGATACCGTTATGCCGGGCCTGGTTATGAACGACTTTGGAGATGCCATCCGCTTTGGCGCGAGCACCGCTGCTGAAGATGAGCCGGATCTTTCCAGGGTCCAGCTGGATCTCGAATTGTATGCCGCATTTGCCGGGGGCTTCATTGAGGCCTGCGGGAAAAGCATAACCAGGGAGGAAATTGAGCTCTTGCCCGCAGGGGCCAGGCTGATAACCCTTGAGTGCGGGGTGCGCTTTCTGACGGATTATCTGTCGGGCGATACATATTTCCGGACAAGCTACCCCGAACATAACCTGGTCCGGTGCCGCACGCAATTCAAGCTACTTTCAGACATGGATAAGAAATGGCCGCAGATGAACCGGATTGTGGCTGAAGTGGCTAAAGGATGAAAATTCATGGCAGGAAGGCGATAAGAGGACGCCGGGGCAGCCTGGCCCCGGCGCCTCTTTATTCCGGTCTCTTACCGGTAGGGCTATCCTTTTATTTCGTAGTGCAATCCCGGCTCAAGCCGCGCTCCCGGGTCGGCGGAGCGCCAGGCCACGGCCAGCCCGACCAGAATCAGGCTGAATCCGGCGATGACGGCCAGGATAGCCTGCACGCTGAACATACCGTAGGAGGCGGCCATGAGCAGGTACCACCACATCACACCGATCTCATACTTCATGGCAAAGATGACGATGAAAACGAAGAACATCCCCGATCCGGCCAGGATCAGCAGCAGGTTGACCGCGCGGCGAACCTGACCTCCGGGAGCGATCAGCGGCCAGAGGTAAGCGGGAAGCAGCAGGAAGGTGACCGCGGCGAAGCCGGCCCGGAAAGCCCAGGCAGCAATGGCGAGAACAAGCAACCCGGTGAGGAGAGCCGCTTTGCGCGCCGTCCAGTCTCCGGGTCGCGGGGCTGCCGGGCGGCGGAAGAACAGCCAGAGGATTATGCCTGCGGCCACGGCCGTGCCGAGCACGATCAAGACCGGGAGATACTGCGGCTGGTAGAGCACCGGGTCTTTCTGGGTAGCCGGGTAGATCTCGTAGCGGACCATCCAGCCGATGCGCGGCAGGATCTTCAGAACGCCAAAGGCAGCCGCCCCGGCGCCGAAGAAGGTGAGCCAGCGCAGCAGTTCCCGCCAGAAAGCGCCGCCCGTGGCGATACGGTCCAGGTTTGCCCTCCGCCAGCCGGTGAAGGTGGCGCAGGCAAGCGGGGCAAAGAGGAGCAGCTGCAGCAGGGCCACGGCCCAGTGAGGCAGGTAGCGATTACCCAGCTTGAGGTAGTACATGCTCTCGCGGGGGATCTCCGGCATCTCGTCCAGGGCGCGCAGGGCCCTCTCGGCGCTGCGGCCAAATATCTCCAGGTCGCCGATGTCCAGCTTGTCGATGGTGTCAAACCTGGTGTGGTAGGTTTCCTGGTGTTTCACCGGGTCGGCGGGAACGCCGCCCAGGTTGACCGCGGGGATGCCCGCGCGCAGGATTATCCCGGCTTCGGTGGGGTTGATCGAGACGGAGCGCTCGATCCATTCGAAGAGGGGGGAGGGGTCGCTGCATTCGGTTTCCCGGGACACGGCGGCAGCGGCCAGGTTGCGCAGCCAGGGCGGGCTGTAGCCCTGCTGCAGGCCGACAGGGCGCACCGCCACGGCCTTTATCTTTGTGGTCGGCACGGAATCAAGCACAAGCACAGCCTTGACCTTGTCCAGGTCCTCGAACTGCTCCATGAAATTGACCACGCCCCACATGGCCCCGTACTCCTCGCTGTCGCTCATGAGGAAGACAATAGTGCGGTTGTGCTCCTCGGCGGCGAAGATGCGGGCCAGCTCCAGGGTTGTTCCCACACTGGAGGCGTTGTCGCCGGCGCCCTGGTAGACAAAGGGCGGGATGTCGTAGTGGGCGGAGACCACGATGATCTCGTCGGGGAAGCGGGAACCCCGGCTCACGGCGTAGACGTTCTCCTGCCCCTCCACCACTTCATCCTTGACATACTGGGAAAACTGCTGCGTGTAGACCGGCAGACCCAGGGACTCAAGCTGCTCCTGCAGCCAGAGCGCGGCGGCCTTCCCGTCGGGATGGTAGATATCCCGCTGCGGGTAGCCGGTGACCAATTCCTCAACGCGGGCAAAAGCCGAATCCCGATTAAAGAGAGGTTCCGCCTCCGATACATAGGGTTCGGGCAGAGGGCGCTGCAGGAGGAAGAACCCGGCCGCGACAACCAGGAGAGTAAGTAAGACAATAAATAAATACCTTCCCGTTTTCAAGTGCATAACCTCCTTCAATTGATGCTGCCGATGGTTTTTCTGGCTACTTCCACCAAAACCGGCCGTTTTCCTTCCATCCGCGGTGTGGCCTTCCTGCAGGCTGCACCGCAGCCACCTCACTTGAAAACATCAGTCAATGGCCGCTCCCGCTTGAGCTCCTTGACATTTGTCTCCGGTACGCACAATATAAAGTCGTAACAAGACACTGTTGCAGCGGGGGTGTCCGCAGGTGCAATGCAAGGAGAAGAAAAAGCCTCCCCTGGCCCGGGGGGAGCGGGTCACGCTTGAGATCGACGGCTTGAACCACGCCGGTGAAGGTGTGGGTCACGCGGACGGCTTTACCGTCTTCGTACCCGGCGCGGCCCCCGGGGACCTGGTCACTGCTGAGGTAATTTCGGTCAAGCCTGAATACGCACGGGCCGTACCGCTTAATATAGAGCGGCCGTCGCCGCAGCGGGTGGAGCCCTGCTGCAGCTATTTCGGACGCTGCGGCGGCTGCCGGCTGCAGCACATCGACTATGCCGAACAGCTGCGGCTGAAGCGGAAAATCGTGGCCGAGACGCTCAGGCGCATCGGCGGCCTGGAGATAGAGGTGGTACCGGTGCTGGGCATGTCCGAGCCCTGGCGCTACCGCAACAAGTACCAGGCTCCGGTGTCGGCGGAGAACGGGCAGGTCAAGATCGGCCTTTACGAACCGCGCAGCCACCGGGTGGTGGAGCTAACTCAGTGCGCCATCCAGCATCCCGCCGGCTGCCGGGCTATCAATGCAGCGCGTCAGGCTTTGCAGGAGCTGCGCATTCCCGCCTATGACGAACAGAGCCGCCGGGGCGTTGTCCGGCACATCATCGCGCGGACCTCTTTCGCCAGCGGTGAGGTGCTGCTGGCGCTGGTGACCTACGGCTGGGAGCTGCCGCGGGCGGCGCAGCTGGTGGAACTGCTGCGCCGCCGGGTGGAAAAGCTGGCCGGGATCGTGCAGAACATAAATCCCCACCCGGGCAACGTCATCCTGGGGCAGGAGGAGCTTACCCTGTGGGGGCGCCCCTACGTCGTGGAGAAGTTGGGAGAATTAAGCTTTCGCGTTTCTGCGCGCTCCTTTTTCCAGGTGAACCCGGTCCAGGCACAGGCGCTCTACGGCCTGGTGCGGCGCCTGGCCGGGCTGACGGGACGGGAGACGGTTTTCGATCTTTACTGCGGCATCGGCACCATCGCCCTCCACCTGGCGGGCGGCGCCGCGCAGGTGATCGGGGTGGAGAGCGTGAGCGCCGCCGTGGAAGACGCCCGCACCAACGCGGCGCTGAACGGCATTGACAACGCCGTATTCCTGGTGGGCCGGGCGGAGGAGGAAGTGCCCAAACTGCTTCATTCAGGCCGCCGCGCCGGCGTGGTCGTGCTCAACCCGCCGCGCAAGGGCTGTGCCCCGGAGCTGCTGGATGTGGTGGCCTGGGCGGCGCCGGAGCGAATCATCTACATCTCCTGCAACCCGGCCACGCTGGGGCGGGATTTAAAAATTCTGGCCGCTGCGGGCTACCCGGCCAGGGAAGTTTACCCGGTAGACATGTTCCCGCACACGAGCCATGTTGAGACGGTAGTATTGATGTCAAGACTGTAAGCCTAGATTTTACTGGGTTTGCGGGATTACATCTAAGTTATCTACTCGACCTAAGGAGGTAAAATGAGTACATGGTAACATGTCGATGGTATATTTTTATGCGAAAAATAAGCCTGAAATTAGATAGGGTTG
>FZPS01000227.1_pt274 | contig 50891 bp, 51 predicted proteins | sample 1817821 | NCBI WGS metagenome assembly FZPS01 (sample SAMEA104158645, study PRJEB21678) | metagenome | place: Germany | collected 2015-04-21 | reverse complement strand
ATTATTGAACATAAACATTTTTACTTTCAGATAGAGGGTAAAACAGTAATTACTTATGAATATCCTAAAACATATGTTGATGGGGATGATCCATATTACAGTGTTAATAATAATGAAAATATGAAAGTATATGAAAAATATAAAGAGCACGCCAAAAATGATAATAAAGTTATCTTTGGCGGTAGACTTGGTTCATACAAATACTACAACATGGATCAAGTAATAAAAGAAGCTTTAAACTTAGCTACAAAAGAACTAAAATAAAAATTATTAAAATTATAACTAATAAACACACTTTTCGGTGTGTTTTTATTTATATAAGGCGATTTTAGGTTTTGAATATTAACCATATATATGGTATAATATTATAATCGAAAAGAAGGTGTATTTTATTATGAATCATAAATTAATTAAAGACAAAATTGAACAATACCAAACAATTATTATTCACAGACATTTAAGACCTGATTTAGATGCTTTAGGTAGCCAAATTGGTCTATATGAAGCCATTAAGACTACATATCCAGATAAAGATGTCTATATTGTTGGTGATGAGAGTAGATTTGATGTTGTTGGTAAGATGGATATTATTCCAGATTCTTTATATAAAGATGCACTAGTGTTTATAGTTGATGTTGCTGTTAGAAAATTAATTTCTGATGATAGATATGATTTAGCTAAAGAAGTTATCATAATTGATCATCATACTAATAGTAGTGATATTAAGGGAGCAATTGAATATATTGATACAAGTTATGAAGCAGCTGCTGCTTATATTGCTGATATTTTATTTGAATTAGATTTTAAAATATCACCACTAGGTGCTGATGTTTTACTATCAGGAATTATTACTGATAGTGGTAGATTTCAATATTTAAAAGATGGTGCAAGACTATTTAGTATTGCGTCTAAACTTTGTAAACTTGGAGCCAATCCATTAGAGTTATATGATTGGTTGTATTTAGAAGATGTAGATACAAGACTGATGAAAATTAAGTTTCAATCAAGAATTGAAATTGAAGATGGAGTGGCATTTTTGAAAAATCCACTTGAAGTAGTAAACGAGTATCCAGATAAAGATGTTTTTACTATCTCAAGAGGATTAGTTAACTTAATGGCCGGAATTGAAGGAGTTCCAATTTGGGCTAATTTTACTTACGATAAAGAAGAACATGTAATATTAGGTGAATTTAGATCACGTGGTATTAAAATTGTTGATATAGCTAAGAAATACGGTGGCGGAGGACACGACAATGCTTGTGGTGCCGCACTTGAGAATTGGGATCAAGTTGAATTGGTCATTAATGATTTTAAAAAGTTAATAAAAGAGACGGAGGAATAATTATGGGTTTAGAAATCATTTTAAATAAAATAAAAGAATATAAAACAATTATCATTCATGGTCATTTAAGACCAGACGGTGATTGTTATGGTTCTCAATTTGGGTTAAAAGATATTATTAAATCATCTTTTCCAGAAAAAGAAGTATATGTAGTTGGTCAAACAAGTGATTATGTATCATTTGTTGGAACACCAGATATTATTGATGATAGTAAATATGAAGGATCATTAGTAATTGTTGTTGATACAGCAACTGAATCAAGAATTAGTGATCCAAGATATAAACTTGGACGTGAATTAATAAAAATTGATCATCATATACCAGTTGATCAATATGGTGATATTATTTGGGTTGATACTAATTTCCCGTCATGTGCTCAAATGATTGCATATTTTTATTATAGATTTAAAGATGAATTAAAATTATCTAAAACTGGTGCAGTAGCCATGTATACAGGTATAGTTACTGATACTGGACGTTTTAGATTTAGAGGTGTTGATGAATTAACACACCAGCTTGCTGGCATGTTAATTACTAAAGGAGTTGAACCAGATGAAGTTGACTTTAAGTTAAGTCAAGAAACATTAGATATGGTTCAATTAAAAGGAAAAGTACTAACAGGCTTTGAAAGAAGTACTGAAGGATTTATATATTTTAAAATGACTAGAGATATTATTGAAGAGTATGGTGTAACTGATGAACAAGCTGCTTCAATGGTATCAGTATTAGGTGGTATTGAAAACCATCCGGTTTGGGCACTAATTATTGAGTACCCAGGAAACGAAGTTAGAGTAAGACTTCGTTCAAACGGACCAACAATATCAGATGTAGCTAACCAATTTGAAGGTGGTGGACATGCTAAAGCAGCCGGTGCCCGTTTAAATAGTTGGGAAGATCTACCAAAATTAGTTGAGGCAGTAAACCAAAGACTAATTGAGTGGAGAAAAAGTAATTAATTGGAGGTAACAAATATGGTATTATTAAATATTTTAGCGTCAATTAAAGATAACATGCCGGAATTAGTAGGACTTCAAACTGCTGAAGATTACATTTTTATATTAGTAATTCCGATTGTTTTAACATTTTTATTTTCTGGGTTTGTAGGAATAGAAAGACAAAACATGGGTAAAGCAGCCGGAGTATCAGCGCACATCTTAGTTGCACTAAGTAGTGCTGCTTTAGGTATTATGCAAAGATTAATGTTAGCTTATGAATTTTCATTAAATGAAGGAAGTTTCCAAGGCCAAAGAGTAATTGCACAAGTTATTACTGGTATTGGTTTTATTGGAGCTGGTGTTATTATGAAAGATAAGTTTACTGTTAAAGGTCTAACGACAGCTGCTACTATTTGGACAACAGCAATGATTGGATTAATTTTAGGTTCTGGTTACTTAATTGTAGGTAGCTTACTAGGTCTTTTAGTTAGCTTATTTATTTTAATAAGAGACTTAAACCGCGGTATTAACCCATTTAGACCTTATAAAGTTCCAAATCACGGAGTTCGAAGATATCGCTTTATTTCAAAAGGCGATCAAGATGATGTCATCTCAGAAGACTTCCATCACGACGAAGATTTACCACACTTATGATTGATAACATTTGCGCTATTGCCACGCCATTTGGCACTGGTGGAATTAGCGTTATTAGAATTAGTGGTAAAACCGCTATTTCTGAATTAAACAAAATATTTAAAGGTCCTAATTTAGAAAAAGCTAAAAGCCACACAATTAAGTATGGCCACATAGTTTCTTTAAATGGGGAAATACTAGATGAGGTAATGGTCTCTATTTTTAGAGCGCCTAGATCTTTTACAGCTGAGAATGTTTGTGAGATTTCAACTCATGGAGGAGTTTTAGTTACACAAAGTGTATTAAACGAAATTTTAAAACTAGACGTTAGATTAGCTGAACCAGGAGAATTTACCCAAAGAGCTTATTTAAATGGAAGAATCGACTTAGTTCAAGCCGAAGCCGTAATGGATTTAATTGAAGCTCAAAACGAAAGTGCCCTAAAAATTGCTAATTTAGGATTATCTAAAAAAACATCATCACTAGTTCAAAATTTACTTAATAAAGTTTTAGATTTAATTGCTAAAATTGAAGTAAATATTGATTACCCAGAATATGATGATGCAGTTGAGATGACACATGAATTAATTAAACCAATTTTAATTGATCTAATTAAAGAAATTGAGCATTTAATTTATCAATCAAAAAGAAATCAATTAATTAAAGACGGAATTAATACAGCTATAGTAGGTAGACCAAATGTCGGTAAATCAAGCTTATTAAATGCTCTACTTGAAGAAGATAGAGCAATTGTTACAGATATATCTGGAACAACAAGAGATTTAATAGAAGCAAGACTTAATTTAGGTGGTATTACCTTAAATTTAGTTGATACAGCAGGGATTAGAGATACCGATGATATAGTTGAATCAATTGGTATTGACCGCTCAATTGAAGCCATTAAAAAGGCCCAATTAGTATTATTAGTCTTAGATCAAAGTATGGAATTAACCGAAGAAGATAAAAGACTATTAGAACTAACAAAAGACAAACAAAGAATATTAATTGGTAATAAATCAGATTTAACTAAAAAAATAGAATTAACTAATTTATTACTAATCTCAAGTCTACACCAAGAAGGTTTAGAAGAATTAGAAAAAGAAATTGTTAAAAGATTATCACTAGTAGAAATAGAAGCTAATGATTTTAACTATTTATCTAATGAAAGACAAATTAGAAAAATAACTGATGCTAAAAATAGCTTAAATCAAGCACTAGAAGCAATCGATAACTTAATGCCAGTTGATTTAATTGCTGTTGATTTATCTAATTCGTATTATCATTTAGCAGATATTTTAGGACTATCTTATGAGTCAAGTATTATTGATGAATTGTTTTCACAATTTTGCTTAGGCAAATAAGGTATAATGAAAGTATAAAGGGGGAACATCTATGGGCTATAAAGCACTATATCGTCAGTATCGTCCAAAGAACTTTAGTGAAGTAGCAGGACAAAAAGTAATTGTTCAAACACTATCAAACACATTACTTAGAAACCAAGTGGGTCATGCCTACTTGTTTAGTGGTCCAAGGGGAACTGGTAAAACAAGTATTGCCAAGATCTTTGGTAAAGCAGTAAACTGCTTAAACATGCCAGCAGCGGATGCTTGCGGCGTGTGTGATGTTTGTGTAGGAATTGAAAGTGAACAAATAGCTGATATTATTGAAATTGACGCTGCTAGTCATAACTCAGTTGACGATATTCGTGACTTAGTATCAAAAGCTAAGTTCTCACCATCAGTTTGTAAATATAAAGTATACATACTAGATGAGGCACATATGTTATCAGCAAGTGCGGCTAACGCACTTCTAAAAACATTAGAAGAACCACCTAGTCATGTTATATTTATTCTTGCGACAACTGAAATTCATAAAATACTTCCAACAATCGCTTCGCGTTGTCAAAGATTTGATTTTAGAAATATTGAAGTTAAAGATATTGTTGGAAAACTTAATGAAATTGTCAAAGCTGAAAAGATTTCAATTGACGATGATGCAATTTTAGCAATTGCTGAAAATGCTGAAGGCGCCTTAAGAGATGCACTTGGTTTACTTGATCAAGCTATTTCATTTACCGAAGATCATATTACAGCTGACGATGTTCATAAAGTAGCTGGTTCAGTTTCTCATGTTGTCTTAGGAGAAATGATAAGAGCTATTAATGAAAAAGATACTAATAAAGTTATGAACATCTTAGAAGAATTATTAGATGAAGGTAAGGAAATTACTAAAATCGTTGTTGATTTAATTATGGCTTTAAGAGATATTTTATTAATTAAAAATACTGAATATAAACTGGAAAGATATCAAGATATAAGTAATTTAATTCAAACCCCTAAAATATACTTTTTCTTAGATTTACTTAATAACTTGCAACAAGACATTAAATATACAAACCAAAAAAGAGCTTATGTTGAACTGGCATTAATTAAGATGATGAATCATGATATTTTAACTAAAATAGATCATGAAGCAAGCATTCAAGATCTAAGAAGTAAAGTATTTGAACTTGAAGAAAAAATTAAAAGAGGAAACTTTACTACTACTAAAGAAGAAGTTAATAAAATTCCACTTGTTACAACCAAACAAATTGAAGATGTAATGAATAATGGAAACCATGCTAAACGTAGTAGAATCGAACAAGATTGGTTAAAAAATTTAACTAAAGTTTCTGAAGGGTTAGAAATGACGGCTGATTTACTTGCAAAAACTAAAATTGTTGCTGGATCAGATAATAGTTTAGTATTAATTGTAAGTGATCATGAAATAGAGACTGCTAAGTCTTTATATCATGATAACATCAAAAAACAAGCCCTAAGAATTATTTCAAATATTGATAAAACTATTAAAAAATATTATGTTATTTTAGAAAGTGATTGGAAAACACTTCTAGACATTTATATGGACCAATGGAAAAATGGCAGTAGGAAGCCATTACTTCCTAATATAGATTTACAATTATATAAAGAGATAAAACCAAAAGAAGAAGAAAAAACAGTATCTGTTGCCAAAGAATACTTTGGGGATAAAGTAATGATAAAGGAGTAGGATTATGAACAGAGATATGATTAAAAAATTACAAAAACTACAAAAGGATATGCAAGAAGACCAAGAAAAAATAGAATTAACTGAATTTGAAGGAAGAGCAAGTGGCTGTGTTGTTATTATGCAAGGTAACCGCAGATTAATTGATGTTCAACTTTCAACTGAATTATTAGAAGATATTGAAATTTTACAAGAAGTTATTATTCTTGCTGTAAACGATGCACTACAACAAATCGATAGAACTACCGAAGAAGTTATGGGTAAATATGCAGCTATGGGTATGGGGTTTTAATGTATCCAAAATCAATTAAACAACTAATTGATGATTTTAAAAAACTACCAGGAGTTGGTGAAAAAACTGCAGAGCGATTAGCTCTACATTTAATCACCAATTTTTCTCGTGAAGAAACCCTAAACTTTGCTACACACATTAAAGAGATTAAAGATAAGCTATCATACTGCACAACATGTGGCTTGTTAACAGAGTTAAACCCATGTCATATTTGTAGTAACAGTTTAAGAGATGAAAAAACTTTAATGGTAGTATCAGAGTCAAGAGATGTTTATCTTTTAGAACAAACAAGATCATTTCGTGGTAGATATCACGTATTAGGTGGTCTAATTGATTTTTCAAGAGGTATTACTGAAAAAGATTTAAACATCGAATCAATAAAAGTAAGACTTGATACAATTGGTGAAGTTGTTATTGCTACTAATTCAACTGTTGAAGGTGAGATGACCGCACAGTATTTAAAAGCAATTCTTCAAGATCGAAATATTAAAGTAACAAGGCTTGCTTATGGGATTCCTGCTGGTAGTGATTTAAAGTATGCGGATCAAGAAACCTTATCACAAGCGGTAATAAACCGTCGTGATTTTTAAGATAATTAATATAATTATCTAATTAACTTGCATTATTTAATTTTATGCGTTATAATACAGTAGTTTTAAGAGGTGAAATTATTATGAAAGAATTATCAATGATAAAAATCGTAGAACAATTATTAGTTGAAAATGATGCTCCATTAGCACTAACTGACATCTTTAAAGAAGTTGCTAATGCTAAAGGTTTTCCAGAAACAGACTATGAAACATTAAATCAACTATATTTAGATATTGTTACAAGTGCTAACTTTGTTTATATGGGACAAGGTTTATGGGATTTAAAAGAAAGAAACTTAGAATTTTGGGCTAAAGATGGAACTGATTTTATAAATGAATCAGAAGTTGGCGATCCAAGTGTTTTAGAAGGTTATAAAGAAGTTAACTTTACAAATATTACTTCTGAGAAAGTAGAAGCTATTCTAGATTTAGATAGAGTTGAAGATGAAGATGATCTAGACTTTGATATTTTATTTGACGATGAATTAGAAGACATTGAAGAAGAATTAGAAGACTTAGATGAAGAAGAAAAACAAGCTCTAATTGAAGAAAAACAATACATTGGAGACGACCTTGATTTACAGTCAATTGACGAAGATAATTATGACGTTGATTTAGGTGATTTAGAATCTGAAGATTACGATGAAGATGAATATCACGAAATTATGGATGAATACGAAGATTTATATTGATAGTAATTTAACATTTTGATATAATAATAGAGGGCACCGTCTTCCGACGTGCCCTTTTAATTTATAAAATATCACATATTATATTCAGGAGGGCAACATGGCTAAATATATCTTTGTAACTGGTGGTGTAGTTTCCAGTTTAGGAAAAGGAATTGTTGCATCATCAATCGGTGTATTACTAAAAGCTAGAGGACTAAAAGTAACAATGCAAAAATTTGATCCATATATTAACGTGGATCCAGGATTAATGTCACCACTTCAACATGGTGAAGTTTTTGTAACTAAAGATGGTGCAGAAACTGATCTTGATTTAGGACACTATGAAAGATTTATTGATGAAAACTTAACTAGATATTCATCAGTATCAAGTGGTCGCGTTTATAAAGCGGTTATTGATAATGAAAGAAAAGGCAAATATGCCGGTAAAACAGTTCAAGTTATTCCTCATATTACTGATGAGATAAAAAGATTATTAAAAAGAGCAGCAACTAATACCAAAGCTGATGTTGTAATAGTTGAAATTGGTGGTACAGTTGGAGATATGGAATCACTTCCATTTCTAGAAGCAATTAGACAAGCAAGAAGAGACTTTGGACATGAAAATACTTTTTATATTCATGCTACTTTAGTACCATACTTAAAAGCTGCTGGTGAGTTAAAAACAAAACCAACTCAGCACAGTGTTAAAGAATTAAAGTCATTAGGTATTCAACCTGATATGTTAGTTCTTCGTTCAGAAGAACCAATTGAACAAGAACATATCGATAAAATATCATTGTTTACTGACCTTCCGCCAGAATCAATCTTACAATCATATGATATGAAAGTTGTTTATGAGATTTTACTAAACTTACAACAACAACATATTGATGATATTATTTTAAAACATTTCGAGTTAGATAATTTGAAAAAAGCCAATGTTAAACAGTGGCAACAATTAGTAGAACAAATTAAAAAATCAGATAAAAAACTAACCATCGCCATTATTGGTAAATATGTCTCACTACATGATGCCTATATTTCAATAATAGAATCACTTAGACATGCTGGTTTTAAGATGAGTACTTTAATTGATTTAATTTGGGTTGATAGTGAAAAAGTAACTGATTTAAATATTTCAAAACATTTAGAAGGAGCCGACGGAATTATTATTCCTGGTGGATTCGGACACCGGGGAACCGAAGGGAAGTTACTAGCATTAGAATATGGAAGAAAAAATTTAATTCCAACATTAGGTATTTGCTTTGGAATGCAACTTGCAGCAATTGAGTTTGCCCAAAATGTTCTAGGAATATCCGATGTATGCTCAGAAGAATTTGAAAATTGTCATAACCCAATTATTCAAAAAAATTCAAATCATAAATTTAAATTAGGAGAATATACTACTAACTTAAAAGAAGGTAGTAAAATTAGAGAAATATATAATCAATCTCAAATTAGAGAACGCCATCGTCATCGTTTTGAATTTAATCCAGAATTTAGTGATTTATTTGAACAAAACGGGATGATGATTACTGGCTATAATCGTCAGATTAAAGCCGTAGATGTTTTAGAACTTGAAAACCATCCTTGGTATATTCATGTTCAATATCATCCTGAATATATTTCAAGACCATTAAAACCACATCCACTGTTTTTAAGCTTCTTAGAAGCTTGTAAAAACAATAAAAACCTAAAAACTGATTAAAAAGAGTATAATAGTAATGTAGATAATATAAAGGAGGAAACAAATATGTTAGTATCAGCAAGAGAAATGCTACTAAAAGCGCATAAAGAAGGTTATGCGGTAGCACAAATTAATATTAATAACTTAGAATGGACTAAATTAGTTCTTCAAGTATCAGAAGAGTTAAAATCACCAGTTATTTTAGGTGTATCAGAAGGTGCAGCTAAATACATGGGTGGTTTTAGAACAGTTATGGCAATGGTTAGAGAACTACACGACCACTTTAATATTACGGTCCCAGTTGCAGTTCACTTAGACCATGGTACATATGAAGGTGCCAAAGCAGCACTAGCTGCTGGTTTTACATCAATTATGTTTGATGGTTCAAGTCTACCATTTGATGAAAACTTAGCAAAAACAAAAGAAATAGTTGAACTATGCCACTCAAAAGGGGTGTCAGTTGAAGCTGAAGTAGGTTCAATTGGCGGTGAAGAAGACGGAGTAGTCGGTACTGGTGAATTAGCAGACTTAGAAGAATCACGCCAAATTGCTGCAACAGGAGTTGATATGTTTGCAGCAGGTATTGGAAATATCCACGGACCTTACCCAGAAAACTGGAAAGGTTTAGATTTTGATGTTCTACGTGACATTCAAAGAGTTACTGGTGGAATCCCACTAGTATTACACGGTGGAACTGGTATTCCAGGTGACATGATTCAAGAAGCAATCTCATTAGGTGTATCTAAGATTAATGTTAATACTGAATTACAATTAGCTTTCGCAGCAGCAACTAGAAAGTATATTGAAGAAGGTAAAGACTTAAAATCAAAAGGATATGATCCAAGAAAATTATTAAAACCAGGAACTGAAGCTGCAGCTCAAGTAGTAAGAGATAAGTTCACTTTATTTGGATCAGTTAATAAAGCTTAATGAAAATAGAAGATGAATTAATTTATCAACACTATGCTAATTGGAGATTAGAACATAGTGAATTAATCGACTTTGTTGAAAAATCTGATTCATCAATTAAACATACATTCGAATATGTATTACCAGTTGTTGAATATTTATACAACGACTTAATTGACAATAAAGAATATGGCCAAGAAGAACATGGCATATTCGAATTTGGATTTAATTATTTAGTATATATGTACGGTGAAGTTGATTATATATTAAAAGAATTTTGTAAAAATGATTACAAAAAACTAGAATCAATTGGTAAAACAATTAATCTAATGTTTCATGTTTTAGAATTTGAACAAAGAATTTTAGAAAATGACCAATACAATGAAGAAGACTTAGAAAAAATAATTGATTTAGAAAAAGAAATTCAGTACTATATTGAAAAATGTGAAAATGCACCTTTAGAACTATTTAATAAAGTCGATAAAGTGTCGTTAGAAGTTTTTCAAAACGCTAAAGAAGATTTTGAATCAATAGCGTCAATCTATGCCGAGATTGCCATTAATTTAGATATCAATGAATAACAAAAAAACCGCCTAACAAAGGCGGTTTTTATTATTTAGTTAATTATCTTTTAAAGTTTAAGAATCCTAACACTGCATTAATTGCAAATCCAATTAATGTAAAGATACCAGCAATAATAATTGGTGTGTTTGCAGCGATACCTGAATCATGCGTTCCTGGGAATACAAAGAAGAAGATACCAGAAATTAATAATAATAATGCACCAATTAAATATTTAAAGTTAGCAGGTAGTGGTACTAGTGGAACAACAAGACCACCAACTAAGAAAATAAGTGCTAGAAAACCTAGAGTATTAAATTCTAAGATTGTAGTTTCTACTCCTAAGATTTTACGTTTAGCTCCAAAGATAGCTTCAAACCCTGTTACTTTAATGTCACCACTAAAAAAGCCGTCTGGTACACGTAATGCTGGTGAGATAAATAGCATAATAATAGCTACTACTCCGAAAAATAATGCGATGAAACCGCCATATTGTTTTAATGATTTTGTGTTATTTACGCGGTTTTTCTCTTAAATGTGGGAATAAAATAACATCTCTAATGCTCTTAGTGTTAGTAAGTAGCATTACAAATCTATCAATTCCAATCCCAAGACCTCCAGTTGGAGGTAAGCCGTATTCTAAAGCTTCAATGAAATCATAGTCCATTTCACTAGCTTCAGCATTTCCTTTTTCTCTTTCAACTAATTGTGCTTCAAATCTTTCTTTTTGATCAATTGGATCATTTAATTCGCTATATGCATTGGCATATTCAGCACCATTAATAAATAATTCAAAACGGTCGGTAAATCTTGGATCTTTGTCATTTTTCTTAGCAAGAGGACTAATTTCTAGTGGATACATATAGACAAATGTTGGTTGTGTAATTGTTGGTTCAACAAATAAGTCAAAAAACTCAGCAATAATATGACCAACTGTAAAGTGTTTTTCAACTTCGATGCCATGTTTTTTAGCTAAAGCTTTAGCTTCATCTAAAGTAATCTCTTTTGAAAAATCTAGGCCAGATTTTTCTTTAATAGCATCAACCATTGTAATCCGTTTAAATGGTGAGCCAAAATCTAGTTCTTTATCATCAAATGTAACAGTAGTAGTACCTAAGACTTCTTTGGTTACTGATCTTAAGCAGTCTTCGACTAAATCCATCATTCCTTCCATATTAGAATATGCAAGGTATGCTTCTACAGTAGTAAACTCTGGGTTATGAGTTGAGTCCATTCCTTCGTTTCTAAAAAGTCTACCGATTTCATAAACAGCTTCCATTCCGCCAACAATTAATTTTTTAAGAGGAATTTCAGTAGCAATTCTTAAATAAAACTCCATATCTAGTGTATTATGGTGAGTTATAAATGGTCTTGCTGCTGCGCCACCTAAAATTGATTGTAAGACAGGTGTTTCAACTTCAATGAAACCTCTTGAATCAAAGTAGTGTTGGAAAGCTCTAATAATTTTAGGGCGAGTATATGCAATGTGACGATCCGATTCATTAGTAATTAGCCCTAAGTAACGCTTACGTCTAATTTCTTCAACATCAGTTAGACCATGATATTTTTCTGGTAGTGGTTTTAGGGCTTTTGTTAGATGTACATATTTAGTAACATGAACACTTAACTCATTAGTATTAGTTCTAAATAAAAAGCCTTCAACACCAATAATATCTCCTAAGTCTGATAACTTCCATACCTTAGCTTCAAGCTCAGATATAGAATCAGTTCTAACATATATTTGAATTCTTCCTGATCGGTCTTGAATATGCATAAAACCAGCTTTTCCTTGACCTCGTTTTAAGACAATTCTTCCTGCCATTCTAATATTGATGTTTAAATCAGCTAATTCCTCTTTAGTTTTTTCACCAAAAGCTCTAAATATTTCATCAGCATGAGTAGTAACATCAAAGCGATGTCCAAATGGGTCAACACCCAATTCTTTTAATTCTTCAACCTTTTTTCGTCTAATAATTTCTTGATCGGTTAAATTAGTCACTTTAAAACCTCTTTTCGTTTTTTAATACGATAAACATTTCTTCCTTTGGATCAAGAGAAGTAATTTTTATCTCTCTAGTTCGGCTTCCAAGAGAAACCGTTAGAACATCATCTACTTTAATAGAAGAAGATGGCTTTGCCACCTTCCCATTAATTAAAACTAGATCGGCGTCAGCAGCTTCTTTAGCTATCGTACGCCTTTTAATAATTCTTGATACTTTTAAGTATTTATCTAGTCTCATTTATTATCGTCTACTTTATCTTCAACTTTAATATCTTCTTTATTAGAAGTGTCATCTTCCTTTTCAATATCTTTTAAAATACCTTCTAAAACTTCTTCAGTTTTATTTTCGCTTTCAACTACTTCGGCCTCAATAACTTGTGGCTTTTCTTCATTTTTAGGTTTGTTGTTAGCTTCTTCATCATATGATTTTAAGCCACCAGTATTTTTAATTTCTTGAATATCTGGATAAGTTAGAGTTTCAACTAGAAGTAGATATTTAGCAATATTATCTAAAAGTTCACGGTTTTCAGTAATTACTTGAGTTGCTCTTTGGTGACATTCATCAATAATCTTTCTAACTTCTTGGTCAATTTCATGAGCAACTTGATCAGAGAAGTTTTTCTCTTTTAAGTAATCTCTTCCTAAGAAGACATTACCAGCTTGTTGTTCATATTGAATTGGACCTAAGTCTGACATACCATATTCTGTAACCATGGCTCTTGCGATTCTTGTTGCCATTTGGAAGTCGTTATAAGCACCATTTGTAACAGTATCAAAGACAATCTCTTCAGCAACTCTACCAGCTAAATAGCTTGTAATAGAAGCAAGAAGTGATTCTTTAGTATCAAGGAATGTTTCTTCCTTTGGTACCATTAAGTTGTACCCACCCGCTTTACCGCGTGGGATAATTGTAACTTTTTGTACAACACGTGCATGCTCAACCATTAAGCCAATTACTGCGTGACCAGCTTCATGGTAAGCAACAGTACGTCTTTCAGTTTCATTATACTTTCTTGATGTTTTGGCAGGTCCCATAATAACACGGTCAATACCTTCATCAATATCTTTAATTGAAATAACTGTTCTATTATTTCTAGCTGCAAGAAGTGCAGCTTCGTTTAATAAGTTTTCAATATCAGCACCACTAAATCCTGGAATTCTATGAGCTACTGATTTTAGGTCAATATCTGGTTCTAAACGTTTGTTTCTAGCATGAACTGCTAAAATTTGAGCTCTTGCTCTAACGTCTGGTAAGTCAATTGTAATTTGACGGTCAAAACGACCAGGACGAAGTAGAGCTGGGTCTAATACGTCAGGACGGTTAGTTGCAGCAATTACAATAATACCTAAGTTTGGATTAAATCCATCCATTTCAACTAATAGTTGGTTTAGTGTTTGCTCTCTTTCATCATGTCCGCCACCTAAACCGGCACCTCTTTGACGCCCGACTGCGTCAATTTCGTCAATAAAGATAATACATGGTGAGTTTTCAGTTGCTACTTTGAATAAATCTCTTACTCTTGAAGCACCAACCCCAACGAACATCTCAACAAAGTCAGAACCACTAATTGTAAAAAATGGAACACTTGCTTCACCGGCAACGGCCTTAGCAATTAATGTTTTACCAGTACCAGGAGGTCCAACAAGTAGAACTCCTTTTGGTATTCTTGCACCAATGTCTTGATATTTTTTTGGATTTTTAAGAAAATCAACAACTTCCATTAATTCTTCTTTTTCTTCATCTGCACCAGCTACATCAGCAAAACTAACAGTTCTTTTCTTAGCAACACGAGCCCGGCTTTTAGCAAAGTCAAATGCTCTTGTGTTTTGGTTTGATGCATTTCGATAAACAAAGAAGATCATTAGTCCAATTGCAATCCATGGTAGTAAGTTTAAAACTACACTCCAAAACGTAACACCAGAGTAAGGAGTTAATCCTTGATATTGGATCCACTGAGCTTGGTTTGCGGTACCTTTAGCCATGTTATGTGTGTAAATTAACTCTTCGAGTTCATTTACTTTTCTTTGGCTAATCGTTCCACCGCCACCTAAGATAAATGGAGAACCTGCTTTTTCACCGTTAAATGAAAAGTCATCTGCAAATTGTCCAGTAACAATATATCCGTTCATCGGATTATTTCCGTGTGGTGTAATAGAAATACCTTTAATTGGAGATGGATCAGCTGAAGAAGTACTTTGTTCAATTAAAGTATTTAATTCAACATCTGATATATTTAAGACTTGTGGTCTTAAGGCGTCGCGAATAAAAAAGAATACTCCAATAAATAAAGCAATCATAATAATGATTACTAAAAAATCGGGTCTGCGACGTGGAGCTTGTGGTTTATCTTGTTTTTGCATATTTTACCTCATTTCTCATACGCGCTTGGCTTTAAGACACCAACATAAGGTAGATTTCTATAATCTTCATTAAAATCTAAGCCATAACCAACTACAAATTCATTAGGTACTACAGTTCCTATGTATTCTGGTATGCACTCCATCAATCTACCTTCTGGTTTGTCTAAAAGAGTAACAATCTTTACACTTAAAGCTCCGCGATGTAGTAATAATTTTTTAACTGTTGTAATGGTAGTACCAGTATCAACTATATCTTCAGCAATTAAGACGTGTTTTCCTGATATTGGCTCACTTAAGTCCATTCTGATTCTAACATCACCAGTTGATTCAGTTCCTTGATAGCTTGATACTGATAAGTAATCAACTTTTAGGAATAAATCTATTTCTCTTATTAAGTCGGCCATAAAAGGATTACATCCTTTAAGTAGCCCAACAATAACTAATTCTTTTCCTTGGTAATCTTTGGTAATTTCTTTGCCAAGTTTTTTACAAATTTGTTTAATTTCATCTTCAGTTACTAAAACTTTTAAAATATCATTTTTCATCATCTTTTCCCCCATAAAATGTTATATAAAGTGATCGACCAGTCCCCAAATTCTGGTTGATGTAGTGATTTGGTATCCATAGGATACGATCTTGATTATCTGTAATAATCCATAAGTTTTGACGTTCTTCCATTGGAATTTTTTCATCAATTAAAAATTTCTTTAATTTTTTACGACCATAGTCATATTCTAAAATGTCGCCATCTAATCTATTTCTTGCCCAAAGCGGAAATTCTATTTGATCATAAGAAATTCTTACTTGTAAGGCAGTTGTATTTACTCTTTTACTAGAATAAGAAAACTCATCTAAGTGTACTTTAGACTTAGGATCGGCTTCTTTAATTCTAATCTTTTTGAAATAAAACTCTGAAGTTGGTTTTATTTCCGCTTTTTCATAAAACTTAACTAATTGAAATTGATTAGATAAATTAACTGTTTGATTAGGTTTTTTAGAAAGAAGTACTTTTCTAATTCTTTCAATTAAACGATAGTTAATGTTAACTTTATTAGTTTCAAGTAAATAAGCAATGACATCATCTTGAACTGCGGTAGATAGAAATCTAAATCTTGGAATGTTAATAGTTTCTCTTTCATCTAAAAATGCGATTGCTTGTGATCTAATATCATCATATGCAGCAACTAGTTGCATATTATATTGTTTGATCATTTGTAATAAATTAGGGTTTTCTTGTTTCATAATTGGAACAAGTGTAAGTCTATAACGATTTCTTAAATACTCAGATGTATAATTAGATTCATCTTCCATATATGGAACTCTGTGCCTGTTGGCATAGTCTAATAACTCAGCTTTTTCAAGATATAAAAATGGTTTAACATAAGTATAATTACCAATTTCGGTAATTTGTCTCATTCCAGCATATCCTAAAATATTAGAACCTCTTGTTAAACTAATTAATACAGTTTCTAATAAGTCATCTAAATGATGGGCTGTAACGATATAAGGAGTATTAAGACGTGAAGCAACCTCTTCTAAGTGGCGATGTCTTAATATTCTTGCTCTATTTTGAAAATCTGATGAATTGATTGTTAATTTATAATAGTTAAATGGGATATGATACTTTTCAGTATATTCCTTTACCATCTCAGCTTCTTTGTCTGAATTAGCTCTTTTTTGATGGTTAAAATGAACAACGACAAGGTTTAAATTCATTCGTCTTAAAAAATCTAGTAAAACCATGGAGTCGAGTCCACCGCTTACTGAAACTACTAGTGTTTTTTTAAAATCGATGTCGATTTCATGTTGAAATTGTCTGGCAAACTTACGCATTTAATCACCTAGTCTTTCTAACTTATTATAGCATATAATAAACAAAAAGGTTATAATATAGTATATAGATAAGATTAGATAGGAGCAAGAAAAATGTATATTTTAGCAAGCGTATCTCCAAGAAGAAAAGAAATATTTGAAAAAGCGCACTTAAATTTTGAAATTGTAGCATCAAAATTTGATGAATCAAGCATAAGTGAACCTAACCCATATTTACTAGCCGAAAAAGTTGCTTATGGGAAAGCAAAAGAAGTAAGTATTAACTATCCAAATAAAATTGTAATAGGTGCTGATACAATTGTTTTAGTAAACGGAGAAGTTTTAGGAAAACCAAAAGATTTCGATGATGCTTTTTCTATTTTAAAAAAACTATCAAATCATTACCAAGAAGTAGTAACAGGTGTTGCTATTGTTTATAATAACCATGTTCATACTTTTCATGCAATTAGTGAAGTAGTATTTAGAGATGTTAGTGATGAAGAGATAATTGATTATATTAAAACAAAAGAACCATATGATAAAGCAGGAGCATATGCAATTCAAGGTAAAGCTAGTGATTTTGTAGTAAAATGGAATGGTGAACTTGATAATATTATTGGATTTCCAATTAAAAAGTTCCTAGAAGAATTAAAAATATTCGAGGAGCGATATTTGAATGTTTAAAATAGGTAATATCGAAATAAAAAATAAATTAGTCTTAGCGCCAATGGCTGGAGTATCAAATCTTCCGTTTCGTAAGATTTGTAAAGAAATGGGCGCGGGTTTAGTAGTTGCAGAGATGGTTTCTGATCATGCTCTGCATTTTAAGAATGAAAAGACTTATGAACTATTAACAATCGATTTAGATGAAGCACCAATTAGTCAACAAATATTTGGTTCAAATTTAGAGTTTTTAGTAGAAGCAGCTATATATTTAGATAACAATGTTAATTGCGATATTATCGATATTAATATGGGTTGTCCGGTTCCTAAGGTGGCTATGAAATCGCAAGCTGGAGCCGCATTACTTAAAGATCCAGATGCCATTTACAATATTATTAAAGCTGTTAAAGAAGCAGTTAAAAAACCAGTAACTGTAAAAATTAGAAGTGGTTGGGATTTTGATTCAATTAATGCTGTTGAAGTTGCCAAAATCGTAGAAAAAGCTGGAGCAGATGCCATTGCTGTTCACGCAAGAACCCGCTCTCAAGGTTACTCAGGAAAAGCTGATTGGAAAATTATTAAAGCTGTTAAAGAAGCTGTAAATATTTCGGTTATAGGTAACGGGGATGTAGTAGATGGTCCTTCAGCTAAAAAAATGTTAGAAGAAACAGGTTGTGATGCCGTTATGATAGGTAGAGCGGCTCTTGGTAACCCGTGGATATTTAGAGAAGTTAACCACTACCTTAAATATAACGAAATTCTACCTAGACCTTCATTTAGTGAGATGTATCAAATAATTAAAAGACATCTAGAAGGCTTGATTGATTTAAAAGGAGAAAAGCTAGGCATTTTAGAAATGAGAGGGCTAGGTTCATATTATTTAACGGGTTTACCTGGTAATGCAAAAGTTAGAACTAAATTAGTTAAATCTAATAAGAAAGATGATTTTTTATTATTAATTAAAAACTATTTTGATGAATTAGAAAAACAACTGAACAACTAACTAAGATAGTGTTATAATAGATACGGAGTTTGAGGTGATTAAAATGCGAAGATTTAATAGAAATATCTCTCGTAAAAACACTGGATGTGTAAAATGGGATATGATCGAAGGTGATAAAAGTAAAATAATTCCTTTTTCGATTGCTGATAGTGATTATCCAACAGCAAAAGAAATAGAGAAATGTTTGAAAAAAAGAGTAAAACACCCTATCTATGGTTATTCTTATCCAGATGATGAATATTTTGATGCAATTATTAATTGGACTAAAAAAAGATATAACTATACTATTGATAAAGATAATATTATTCCAACCAATGGTGTTGTAACATCGCTATATTATGCGATTAAACACTTTGGAGATAACACTGACAGTGTTATTATCCAACCACCAGTATATAATCCTTTTTATTCAGTAATATTAGACAATGATAAAAAAGTTGTTAAAAACAGACTATTAAAAGAGAATAATTATTATACTATGAACTATGTTGAGCTTGAAGAACAATTAAAAGCTGGTAGTAAAATGATCTTGCTTTGTAGTCCTCAAAATCCAACTGGACGAGTATTTACTTATCAAGAGTTAGAAAAAGTTGTTGATCTTGCTATTAAGTATGATGCATTTATTTTATCTGATGAAATTCATTGTGATATTATGCTTGATTCTAATGAATTTGTATCAGTTAATGAATTTGCAGATAGACATAGTAAAATTGCTGTATTTACATCAATTTCTAAATCATTTGGTCTAGCCGGACTTAAAACATCTAATGTTATTATTAAAAATAAAAAACTCGCTGAAGAGTTCAGAGAGTTCTTAAGACATAAATATATTAGTTTTGGTAATGTTTTTGGACTAACCGGAGTTAAGTCAGCATATAATCATGCTGAAGAGTGGTTAGATAAACAAAACATTCATTTAACTAGAAACTTTAAATATTTAAAAGAGTTTTTTGAAACTAACTATCCTAAAGTTGGTGTTACTAAAACTGAAGGTACTTTTCTTGCTTGGTTAGATTTAGGATACTTAGGTATGTCTTGTGTGAAGATGCAAGAAGAATTAAAAAAGATGGGTATCATTATTAATGAAGGTAGAAGATACGATGAAGATTGTCGTGGTTATATTAGATTTAATTTTGCGTGCTCACAAAAACAATTAAAATTAGGATTAAATGCTCTTGGAGAGTTTTTAGACCAATATAAAGATTAATTAATTATATATTTTTTAAACCTATTAACCTCGCTTGGTGTAAGCGAGGTTTTTAAATATATACCATTATCTAAAAACTTAGTTAAAATAACGTTGTTGTTATTTTTTAAGTAATTAAAAATCTGACCTTGATCAAAAGGTATTAATAATTCTTTAATAACATTGTCATTATAAAGGTGATAATAAATATTAGAAACTAAAAGATCTATATTATCATGTGTTTTATTAGATATTAATAAAAAATCATCATGTAACATTAAAGGTTTATCAAGTAAGTCTGATTTAGTAACAACTAATAACCTTTCTATTTCATTTGCATCTAGTTTAGTTAATATTTCTTTAGTAATAGCTAACTCTTCACTAGAAGCATTTAAGCCGTCAACAACATGTAATATTAAATCTGCATCTTTAATATCAGATAAAGTAGACTCAAATGAGTTTACTAACTCAGGTGGTAATTTATGAATAAATCCAACTGTATCAATTAATAAAAATGGTGGTCTATTAGGAGCTCTTAATAATTTGGATTTAGTATCAAGAGTTGCAAATAGCATATCTTTTTCAAAAGTTAATTCTTCATTTTTATTTTCTAACTTTGATACTAATGAGTTATAAGTAGCTGACTTACCAGCGTTAGTATAGCCAACTAAAACAACAACCGGTATTTCATTACGACGTCTTTGTTTTCTTGAGACATTTTTAGCTTTTTGAATATCTTTTAATTCTCGTTTAACTCTTGCAATGTCATCAAGAAGTTTACGACGATCTAATTCTAATTTAGTCTCCCCTGGACCTTTAGCGTTATATGAACCGCCACCTTGTCTGGATAAAGACTTACCAAGGCCAACTAATCTTGGAAGCATATATTGGTTTTGAGCAAGTCTAACTTCCAATATTGCTTCAAGAGTTTGGGCTCTTAGGGAAAAAATTTGTAAGATTAAAAAACTTCTATCAATAATTTGAAGTTCTAAAATTTCTTCTAAATTTCTAATTTGTGCTGGAGATAGGGTATCATCAACAATTAAAATACTAGCGTTATTAGTTTCAGCTAGTTGTTTTATTTCTAATACCTTTCCTCTTCCAAAATAAGCGCTAGCAGTAGGAGTGTCACGATTTTGAATTACCATCTCAACTCCGTTTATAGAAAGAGTTTCTGCTAGAGCTTTTAATTCGTGGAGTGAACGGGTAGTTGCTTCGATTGAATCACCTTTGGTGATAGCACCTAAAATAGCTATATCCACTAAATCACCTCTTTATATCTATTATACCATCTATGTTAGATATTTCTGTGGTATAATATTTACTAGACAAGAGGTGATTTTATGTGGCAAACACATCCTATTTGGTTAATAATTGTAGTTAGTTATTTGATTTTGGTATTAGTTTATTCTTTTTTAAGAACGATGTTTACCAACAGAAAAACTTTTAGTGTTGTCTTAGCGGCAATACTTTTTCTAGCTATTTCAATATTTGTTTACATGGTAGTAGTTCCAAATTTGCCAGAAGCTCTACCAATTGAAATGATCAAGGATGTTATATTTTATTTAAACGTTATTGTATTACCACTTGGAGTTGTTGTAATTATTGCACCAGACATTAGAGCCAAATATGATACTGGTTGGACTCAAGAAACAACTAAAGTATCAGGTATTAGAGTCAGTTCAGAACAAACTAAAGAATATATCATTGATGCTGTAATGGAGTTATCTAATCGAAAGATTGGTGCTATTATTACAATGGAAAACCATAATACATTAGATCGTTATGCTGAAAAAGCTATTCAAATTAACGGGCGAGTTACAAAAGAATTACTGCTAAATATTTTCACTCCACTTACTCCAATGCATGACGGTGCCGTTATTATTAGAGGAGATGAAATAGTGTGTGCGGGCGCATACTTTACACTGTCTACTAATGATGCATTTGATAAAACAATGGGGTCACGTCACCGTGCAGCACTAGGTGTAAGTGAAAATAGCGATAGTTTAACAATCGTTGTAAGTGAAGAAACAGGAGATATCTCAATTGCTGTTTCTAGTATGTTAATTAAGTTAAATAGTAGAGAAAAACTATTTGAATACCTTAACTTATATATTAAATAGGAGGGATCTTGATGAGAAAATTGTTTAATGGAATTATTAAATTTATAACAAGACCATTTATTACGATTGCTGTAAATAGTAATACTGATCGTATGGTTAAATTTTTAAATAAGCATTCATATATCCTATTAATATTATCGTTTTTTATTACAGCAGGAATTGTCTTTTTAATTTATTTCTTACACTACGTATAACTAGGAGAATATAATGGATTTTTTACCAATTTCAATTTTAATAGTATCATTTCTAATTGGCATAGTTGTCTTATTAGATAGCATTAATGAATTAAAACTACCAATTTATAAAACGATTATAGCGTCAGTAAATATTATTGTTGCTGTGATCTTTTTTGCACTATATAATACAGTAATTAAAAACGATGCCACATTTGAAAAGATATATTTTGGAATTGGTATTTTTGAATTTTTATTACTATTAGTATTTATTGTAATATTATTTTCTAAAATCCTAATGTCTAAACGAGAATTAGGATTATATGCGGATTCAATTAAATCATCACCTTGGAATACATTTATTATTTTAGACCGCAGAGATAGAATTACTGATATATCTGATAATTTACTAGAAGATTTACAAATGACTAAAGAAGAAGTAATAAAACAAAAATTATTTGATATTTTAAACAGAGCAATTAGAATTACTCAAATTAATGGTAAAAACTTTTCAAATAGAGACCTAGAAGATAGATTTAATCAATATAAAAAGATTAATGAACCTAATGAAAACTTAAAGTTAGAAATATCATTTTTCAATGCTGAAGGAGATACAACAATTATTCATTTAATTGATCAAGCCATGTTTTCAAGACTTGGTTATTATGGTAGGTTTTTAATTGGTGAGAAGAAAACTGACTTTAATTTATTAAGTGTAGAAAAACAATTAAAACAAACTTCCCTACAACTTGAAACACTGCAAGAGCAGTTTATTGCAACTCTTGAAGTAAGCAATGAAGGATTAGCATTTACTGATATTGAAGATGAGTCAATGTGGATATCGGATAACTTAGTAGAACAATTAGGTTTAGTATCAAACGATCTTCATCAAGAAGATTTCTTAAAACTAATGCAACCAGATGATTTATCTAGATATTTAACTAAAGCTAATAAGCTAACCCCATCTCAACCAAATCTTGAGATGAAGTACCGCCTATTTACAAGAGGTGTCTACCGCTGGTATATAGAAAAATCTAAAAAAGTGTTTTTAGATGATCGCTCAATGATAATGAGTTCAATTAATTTAGTTAACACAAAACACTTTATGAGAAGTAATATTCAAAACTTAGATAATTTAGGTGATCAAAACGATCTATTAATAAAACTTAATAAATTAATTGATGAAGAAAGATATTTCCATTTAGCTATTTTAAGAGTTAAAAACTTAAAATATATAAACGAACTTCACTCACGTGATGTTGGTAATATGGCGCTTTCAGAATATATTAATAAAATTGAAAAAGCATTTACCGAAGAAGATGGTTATGTTTATAGAATTAGTGGATCAACTTTTGCACTAATTTTAGTTGATCAAAGAAAAATGAGTTTAATTCGTAATGGTGTTCAAGCCAATGACGATTATTTAAATATGACACTTGAATATGGTTCTAACAAGTTAGAATTAGAAGTGTTTGCGGGAATTTCAATTATTAACCGAGATGGCTATAATGAAAATGAACTACTTGATACCGCATTAAAAGCTTTAAAGGTAGCTGAAAACCCAAAATACAAAGGACATATATGTTATTATGAAGATATCTGAAAAAACTGATGTAAGAAAAAATCTATTAAAAACTAGAAAAAGCCTTAATAAGGCATTTATAGAGTATCACTCTAATCATATTATAGTTCAAATACTAGAAGATCCTAACTTTATTAATTCTAATAATATTGGTATTTATTTGCCAGTTAATAACGAACTAGATCTAACAAGACTTCTTAGTTTAAAAGGCAAGACGTTTTACGTACCAAAGACAGTAGATGATGAGATAATATTTGTTGAAATAACTAAAGAAACTCCTCTAATAAAAGGACCTTATCAAATTGATGAGCCTGCTAGTGGGGAAGTAGCTGAAAAGATAGATTATTTAATTACACCATCGCTAGCGATTTATCAAAATCGCCGGTTAGGTTATGGTGGTGGATATTATGATAAATATATATCAAAAAATAGACCAACTTTTGTAGTTGGTGTCATTTATGATTTTCAAGAAGTTGAGTTTAAATATGATGATTTAGATGAGTTATTAGATTATTATTTCGTCAGTAAAAAGGAGATTTAATGAACTCTGCAATTATTGTTGCTGGTGGTAAATCAGAAAGATTTACAGACGGCAACACTCAAAAAATAAATTTACTTATTAATAACAAACCAGTTTATCAACATAGTGTTGATGTCTTTTTAGAGCTTGGTTATGAAGTTATTTTAGTTATTAATGAAGAAGTAAATATCAAAAATGTAAAAGTAGTAAAAGGCGGAAGCACTAGAAGTAAAAGTGTTTATAATGGATTAAAACACGCAAACGGGGAATATGTTTTTATTCATGATGCTGCAAGACCTTTAATTACTAAAGAGTTAATTGAATTATTAGAAAATAATATAAAAGAAAATGATGGAGTGTATCTTGCAAAACAAGTAAGTGATTCATTAAAAGTGTTAACAAGTGATGGTTATAAATCAGTTGATAGAGACTTATACATCACCTCTGAGACACCTCAGGTGTTTAGACGTGATTTATTAGTTAAAGTTTTTAATAAAAGTACTAAAGATTACACTGATGAAGTTGGCATGGTTACAAGTTTATTTAAAGATTTATTAATAGTTCCAGTCTTTCACACGGCTAGTAATGATAAAATTACTTACTATGAAGACTTTCTAAGAGTTAAGAAGTTATTTATAAATAACTACCGTATAGGTCATAGTTTTGATCTTCATAAGTTAGTGAAAAATCGAAAATTAATTTTAGGCGGGGTTGAAATTGACTATCACTTAGGCTTATTAGGGCATAGTGATGCCGATGTATTATTGCACGCTATTACAGAATCGATAATTGGAGCACTTGGTTTAGGTGATTTAGGAGTTAATTTTCCTGATAATGATTCCAAATTTAAAGACATTTCATCAAAATTATTACTTGAAAATGTATTACAAAAGATGAAATCTAAAAACTATGGTATATCTAATATAGATATAATGTTGTATTTAGAGGAGCCAAAATTAAAAAAATATCGTGAAGAGATTATAAATAATATTAAAGATTTATTAGAAATCGATTTAGATAAAATCAATTTCAAAGTAACAACAACCGAAAAGGTTGGTCCAATTGGACGAAATGAAGCAATCGCAGCTGAAGCGGTTGTATTATTAGAAGGGGTATAAAATGATCGTTGAAACTGAACATGGAAGATTTGATTTAATTAAAAACTATCGTGATGCATTTGATGTTGCAAGTTTTAATGCTCGCTATGTTGATACCGCATTTAAGCAATATGATTATATTGTCGGTGATGTTTCATCAGGAGTTTTAAGATTAAAAGGATTTAGGGATAATGAAAAAGGTAAAACTAGTTATAACTTAATTCCTGATTACTTAAATGACTCTTGTAATTATAATGTTGCTTACTTTATACTAAAAAGAATAAAAGAGGATGTTAAAGATGGAAGAAAAAGTAAGAGAACTACTTAATAGAATAAGACCATATCTTAACAGAGATGGTGGTGACATCGAACTTGTCAAAGTTGAAGATGGCATTGTTTATGTAAAAATGTTAGGAGCATGTGATGGATGTGCTCTTATTGATAATACGTTATATGATGGAATAGAAAGAATTCTCGTGGAACAAGTTCCAGGAGTAATTGCTGTAGTAGCAGTTTAACTTAGGAGGTAAAAATTATGAAAAAGTATGGAATTGTAGTTGACTCTACTTCAAGCGTAAGCGAAGAACTAATTGAAAAATACAATATTAAAGTAGCTAATTTAACAATCACAATCGGTGATAAAACTACTGAGTACATTTCAAATGAAGAAGTTATTTCAACTCTTAAGATGGGACAAGATGTAAAAACTAGTCAACCATCACCAGAAGTATTCAAACAAAAAATTGAAGAATTATTTAATGAAGGTTACCAAGAAGTATTAGTAATTACTTTAAGTTCAACATTAAGTGGAACATTCAACAGTGCTAACATAGCAGTTAGTATGTTAGATCAAGACATGCAAGATAAAACATTTGTTTTTGATACAGAATCAATTACAATGGGTGCTCTTTATTATATTGAGCTAGCATGTAAATTGTTTTATGAAGATAATTTGAACATGGTTCAAACTATCAAACATCTAACGAAAGCTAAAGACCAAGGTCATTTAGTATTTGTAGTAGATGATTTAGGAACTATTTTCCGTCAAGGAAGACTAGGTAGAGTTAAATATATTTTAGGATCAATACTTAGAGTAAAACCAATTTTAGTATTTAAAAGAAATGTATTAGACATTGTAAGTCGTTCAGCTAGAGGTTTTAAAGGGGCGTTTAAATTTATTGAAAAACGCATTGAAGAATTTATGGGAAAATATCCAGGCAAAAAATATTTAGCTTGGTTTGCATATGTTGATGAACCTAAAGCACCTAAATCATTTTATGACGGATTAAAAGAAAGATTTAGTAATTTAGATTTAAAATGGGTAGGACTAGCTAGCCACATTGTAGCCGCTCACGTCGGGCCAGGCGGAATGGGTATTTATTTAGCTTACGAAGATTAATAATTAAAGCCGCTTAGCGGCTTTTATATTGAGTGTGATAAAGATGGATAAAAATTATGTAAAAAAAGTAAGACAAGTAATTCCAAAAGATAAAATAATGTTAGTTAGTTGTTGTGCGGTAATTGCTAATGATGAAGGGAAAATCCTTTTACAAAAGCGTTCTGACAATTTGCTTTGGGGGCTTCCGGGCGGATTAAAAGAACTAGATGAAACATTAATTGAATGTGCTAAAAGAGAAGTTTTAGAAGAAACTAACTTAGAAATAGAAATAGTAGATTTTATTGGAGTTTATATTAATCCTAGTATGTCATGGTTTGGTGATGATGTCGCAGAAGTTATCGCGTTTGGATTTGAAGCCAAAGTAATTGGCGGAGATCTTAAAATTAATGATAGCGAATCATTAGAATTTGGATACTTCGATTTAGATAACTTACCACAGATTCATGCTCTTGATAATGAGTTAATTATTAAAAGACTACTACAAAGGAATTAGATCAGGTATTGAAGGAAGATTTCAAAAGGAAAGATAATATATCTTTCTTTTTTTGTTAAAATATATATTTTCTAATAAGGGTATTGTATAATATAGAAGAAAGGCAAAAGGAGATGATGAAAATGTCATATTTGAAATTAGATATTAATTATGCAAACAAGACACTAAAAAAAGATATTTTGCCAATGCAACAAAAAGTCTGCGAAATACACGAAATGATACATAATAAAACAGGACTTGGTAATGATTTTTTAGGATGGGTTGATTTACCAAATAAAATACAAAAAGAACTTCCACAAATTACTGAAGCTGCTAATAAAATTAGATCTCAAAGTGAAGTATTAGTAGTAATTGGAATTGGTGGTTCATACTTAGGCGCACAAGCCGGATTAGATTATTTAAATAACTACGAAGCACCACATGTTGAAGTTATTTTTGCTGGTCACCAGCTTTCTTCAACTTATTTATCTAAGCTTGTTAGATATTTAGAATATAGAGAGTTTTCAATTAACGTTATTTCAAAATCAGGAACTACAACTGAACCAGCGATTGCTTTTAGAGTATTAAAAGAATTAATTGAAAAGAAATACGGCAAAGATGCAAAAGACCGCATTTATGTAACAACAGATCAAAAAAGAGGAGCATTATATCAACTAGCAGTAAAAGAAGATTATCAAAGATTTGTTATTCCCGATGATGTTGGAGGACGCTTTAGTGTCCTTACTGCAGTGGGATTATTACCACTTGCAGCTGCTGGGTATAACTTAAATGAAATTATAAGTGGTGCAATGCATGCACAAAACCGTTATTTTATTGACAAATTAGAAGATAATGAAGCGTATCAATACGCAGTTTTAAGATATTTATACTACACTGAAGGATTTAAAGTAGAAGCAATTGCTTCATATGATTATGAGCTTTCATATTTAGCTGAATGGTGGAAACAACTATTTGGTGAATCTGAAGGTAAAGATGGTAAAGCATTATTTCCTGCAAGTGCTAATTTTACAACTGATCTTCATTCACTTGGACAATATTTTCAAGACGGACCAAGATTTTTAATTGAAACAGTTTTATCTGTTGATAAAGTAGCAAGTGATATTAAAATTCCGTTCGTTGAAGAAGATAATGACGGTCTAAACTATTTAGCTGGAGAGAAGTTAAGTTATGTTAATAAACAAGCAATGCTAGGAACTATTCAAGCACACCACGAAGGTGGCGTTCCAATTATGGAAATTAAAATTCCAGAATTAACACCTTATAGTTTTGGTTATTTAGTATATTTCTTTGAAAAAGCGTGTGCAATGTCTGCATACTTACTAGAAGTTAATCCATTTGATCAACCAGGTGTTGAAAAATATAAGAAGAATATGTTTAAATTATTAGGAAAACCAGGACATGACAAATAAATTTAAAACTAGTAGCGCTGAAGAGACAAGAAATTTGGGCTATAAAGTAGGAAAATGCATTACTATGCCATCAGTAATTTTACTTGATGGTGATTTAGCAGCCGGTAAAACAACATTTACCCAAGGATTAGCTAAAGCCTTAGGTGTAAAAAAGGTAGTAAATAGTCCTAGTTTTACTATTATGAAATCTTACACTGGAGAAGGTGTAGATTTACATCATTTAGACTTGTACAGACTAGATTCTGTCGGTTATGATTTTGACTTGGAAGATTATTTAGTAGACGGGATTGCAGTTATTGAATGGCCATTTCAAGTAGAAGAAGTACTACCAGAGGAGTACCTACTTATTAAAATTGATAAAGGTAATCTAGATGAAAGAACATTTACATTTATTCCTAAAGGTAGTAAATATGAAGGAGTTTTAAAATGTATCGGCTAATATTAGATAGTTCAACTAAATTAATGTGGATTGGACTTGCAAAAGATAATAAACTAATAGCTAATTATACAAGAGTAGCTAGAAAAGATCATGCTAAGTATATGGTTGATGCGATTGATAACTTATTAAAAGTAAATGATGTTACTATTGATGATATTAAAGAAATTGTCGTCTCATCAGGTCCTGGTTCATATACTGGACTACGTGTAGCAGGAATGGTTGCAAAAATGTTAGCATACACTAAAAATATTCCACTTTATGAAATAAGTAGTATTTATTTTTTAAGTAGTGGATATGACAAAAAAGTTGCAGGCTTAATTGATGCAAGACGTAATCAATACTTTTTTGGTATTTATGAAAATACTAAAACAGTATTTGAAGATACGTTAATGTTATATGATGATATAATTAACTTACCAGAAATTAAAAACAGTCAAATAGTTATTTTAAATGAAGATAATTATTTAATTGATATTACTAAAGTATTTAAGAAAATGTCTTTAGTAAAAGATGTTCACTCCTTTGTACCAAAATACTTAAGAAAAACAGAAGCGGAGCGAAATCTATGATTTATAGACAAGCAACCACCTTTGATCTTGAAGCATTAGATAAAATTCACAAAGAAATATTTAATGAAGATAACCAAAGATGGTTCTTATTACAAATTAATGATTCCCTATATCGTATTTATTTAGTAAAAAATAAAGAAAATGATGAAGTAATGGGATACATTAGTTATCAAGTAGTTGAAACAACAGCAGATATGTTATATTTTGCAGTTAAAAAAAGTTGCCAAGGGCAATATGCCGGCAGCAACTTACTTGGTTTTTCAATGGAAGAATTGAAAAAAGATGGAGTTAAAAAAATAGCACTTGAAGTTAGACAAACTAATTTAAAGGCACGTAATATTTATAAAAAGTACGGATTTGTAGAAATGTGGGTAATTAAAAATTATTATCCAGAGTTTAAAGAAGACGGCATTTTATATGTTTGGGAGGATCAAGCAAAATGATTGTATTAGCAGTTGAATCAAGTTGTGATGAAACTAGTGTTGCCATTGTTAGAAATGGCAAAGAAGTTTTATCAAACGTGGTTTTATCACAAATTGATATTCATAAAGCATTTGGTGGAGTTGTTCCTGAGATTGCCTCAAGAAACCATATCGAATATATTACAAGAGTATTTGATGAAGCATTATCTAAGGCTAATATGACTCCAAAAGATATTGATTTAGTTGCAGTAACAGAAGGCCCAGGTTTAATTGGTTCACTCTTGGTTGGTATTAATGCAGCAAGTGCATTTGCTTTTGCCAATCAAATACCATTAATGGGAGTAAACCATATGTTAGGACATATGTATGCAGCAGGAATTGATAGCGAGATTAAGTTTCCAGCACTAGTATTACTAGTTAGTGGTGGACATACTGAGCTAATTTATGCCAAAGATCATCTAGATTTTAATGTTTTAGGACAAACTTATGATGATGCAGTTGGCGAAGCCTATGATAAAGTAGCAAGAACCTTAGGACTTCCATATCCAGGTGGTCCAATAATAGATAAGCTTGCTCATGAAGGAAAGCCAATTTATGATTTACCACGCCCAGTTATTAATCAAGATAATTTAGATTTTAGTTTTAGTGGATTAAAAAGCGCGGTTATAAATTTAATTCATAATAAAAAACAAAGAGGCGAAGAAGTAGATCCAAAAGATGTTGCAGCATCTTTTCAAGAAAGTGTAATTGAAGTTTTAATTACTAAAACACAACAAGCACTTGAAAAATACCCAGTCAAACAGTTAATTGTTGGTGGTGGGGTATCAGCCAATAAAGGCTTAAGAAGGAGATTGTTTGAGGAAATTAAAGATGTAGAAATCATAATTCCAAAAATGATGTATTGTACAGATAATGCAGCGATGATAGGAGCGGCTGCATACTATCAATTTCAAAAAAAGGGAGCTCTACCTAATTATTTATTAGGTGGGTACTCAACTTAGAAAGAAGGTAAATTATGAAAAAGATATTATTTATTATACTTGGTTTAATTGCACTTCCATTTATTATTGTAGGACTGATTATAGTTCTTGCAATTGATGGATCTAAACCACCAGTTAAAGTTTATCGTGAAAATGAATCGTTTAGTATTGAAGAGCGATTTAACGAATCACTAACTACAGTATTTGATGATGCGGAAAATAACGATTTAGCACTAAACTTATCACAAGATGAACTAAACGTATTAATTTTTCAAATGTTGCAAAAACAAAACCCTAATTATTTAATTGATGATGATCCAGAAAACCAATACTTTTTAAAACAAAGCGAACAAGTTGGAGTAGTTGGAGTATGGACAACTGTTCATAATGACGGATTAACAATTAAATTAAGAACAGATTTAAAGTATGGAATTACTTTTAAAACAAGTTTTTCAATTAGGTTTAAATTAGCATTTAATGCTAAAGATGACCCTAATTTCTTAGAGTTATCATTTTCAAATGTTAAACTAGGTAATTTACCACTACCAAGAAGTTTAGTAAATCCAATATTAAAAAATCAAGTTGATTTAAAATCAACTGTTGAAGGAATTTTTAAATCAGAAGATGGCACTCAATATGGAACATTTGATGTTGATACTTGGACAATTAGAATTGATAAGATGGAATTAGTAAAATCATTTGTTGGCTCAGATGATATCTCGATAATTACATTAGTTAAAATATTAACTTATAATAAACTTTTTGATTTAAGAGTAGAAAAGAAAAAAGTTGATGCTGAATTAAAAACATCAGCACTATACTTAGATGAAGAACTTGCAGTATTACAACCACACGAAAGAATTTATACTGATGCTCAAAGACAAGCATTGCTATCAAGTAAAATGCTTGATATAGTAATCTCAGCACTTGATGCAACTGAAGATGATTTATATGTTAACTTATCAGAAAAAGATATTAATAGATTACTAGATTCCTACACAAGAGATTCACTAGACATTGATCAAACATTTAAATTAGGAGATAAAACATATAAACTAGATTTATCAACACCAACAGTAACTATTAATAATGGCGAGATGTTTTTAAACTTAAAGCTATCATTTAGTGACACCGAATCACTTGATCCAAATAAGAAATTTGTTACTACATTAAAAGTAGAGCTAATTCTTGATCATCATGAAGTTGACTTACACTTTAATTTAGGTAAGTTATATGTCGGTAAAGATATTAAACTAGATGAAGAAGATACCCAACAATTACTTGATATGTTTGGTGGAGCTGAAGCATTCCAACAAAACGTCATTATTATTAGTCAGTTCTTATCAAGCTTTGCGACTGATGCGATGAGACACAAAGAGACTGAAGTAAAAACTGGTCACTTAAAACTAACTTATACTGGTAAAGACGATGCTAAGATTGCTATTATTAATGATATTCAATCAGTTATTGTAGATGTCGTGCAAGAATCAGTTGGAACATATCCAAGTGTAGCAGCAGAATATCACCACATAAAAGATAAAGATCGTAGTGAAATAACACACGAAGAAGTAAAAGCGGTTATTGATGCTGCCAATGATTTAGAAGAAGCTGAAAGATTAGCATTTAGAAATAAATTATTTATGGAATTAGTAACTAGAGTTCCACAAGCAATTCAACTAATTCCACTATCTTAGAAAATAAGATAATAAGTAAAGATGAAAGCTAGAGAAATTCTCTAGCTTTTTTACTATTAATACAGTTAATTCTAAAAGGGATCTGCTTGTTAAAAAACGAATAATATTATATAATATTATTTAAGGAGTGGTATTATGAAAAACCAATCTAATTTTATAAAAACGATTATGGAAAACGATCTAGAAAGTGGAAAACACACTAAAATTATTACTAGATTTCCACCAGAACCAAATGGATATTTACATATTGGTCACGCCAGAGCAATCATCATTAACTTTGAGTTAGCTAAACACTTTGGTGGTTATACTAACTTACGTTTTGATGATACGAATCCAGAAAAAGAAGAATTAAAGTTTGTTAAATCAATCCAAAGAGATATCGAGTGGTTAGGATATGAGCCAGAAGCTGTTTATTTTGCCTCAGATTATTTTCAAGAAATGTTTGATAGAGCGATAATCCTTATTAAAAAAGGATTAGCTTTTGTTTGTGATTTAACGGCAGAAGAAATATCAGAGTACCGCGGAACTGTTACTACACCAGGTAGAAACTCACCATATAGAGATCGTTCAGTTGAAGAAAACTTAGAACTATTTTACGGGATGAGAGACGGTAAATACAAAGAAGGCGAAAGAGTACTAAGAGCTAAGATAGATATGGCAAGTCCTAATATGAATATGAGAGACCCAGTAGTTTACCGTATTAGTTATGAAGAACATCATAACACCGGTAATAAATGGGTAATTTATCCAATGTATGACTTTGCACATCCACTAGAAGATGCAATTGAAGGAATTACCCACTCACTTTGTAGTTTAGAATTTGAAGACCACAGACCACTTTATGATTGGTTTGTTAAACATACTGAGATGCCTAAAATTCCACGCCAAATTGAATTTGGTCGTCTAAATATCGAAAAAACTGTAATGTCTAAAAGATATTTAAGAACATTAGTTGAAAAAAAACTAGTAAGTGGCTGGGATGATCCAAGACTTCCAACCCTGCAAGGACTAAGAAGAAGAGGGTATACACCAAATGCGATTAGAAACTTTATTTTAGCATCAGGACTTTCTAAAACTAACGGTTCAGCATCAATTGATATGTTAGAACACTTTGTAAGAGAAGACTTACAACAAACAACTAACCGCCTAATGGCAGTTAAACAACCACTTAAAGTTACTATTACTAACTATGAAGGCGAACCAGAAAAAATAGAAGTTCCACTTAATGAAGAATTATCAGATGAAACTAGAACTATCTACTTTGGAAAACACATCTACATCGAACAAGATGATTTCGCTGTAGAAAGACCAAATCGCAAGTATAAAAGATTATACTTAGGAGCAGAAGTAAGATTAATGAATGCATACTTCATAAAAGCAAACGACGTTGTATATGATGATAACGGAAATATAATTGAAGTACTTGCTACTTATGATATAGAAACTAAGAGTGGTACTAACTTTACAGGTAGAAAACCAAATGGAACTATTCACTGGTTAGAAGCAACAACAGCTATTCCAGCTGAATTTAGAAGATTTTCACCACTACTTGATGACAATGATGAATCAAATGATTATATCGCTAGATTTAATCATGATTCAATTCATGTTGATCATGGTTATGTAGAAAACTATTTAAAAGATGTTAAAGTTGAAGAAAAATTCCAATTCATCAGACAAGGCTTTTACTCAGTTGATTATGACTCAACTGATAAAGAAATAGTATTCAATCAAATTGTTGCTTTAAAAAGTTCGTATAGATAAGAGGATTTAATGCAAGATAAAATATTAGAATATTTAAATCTAGAACAACGTGAAGCGGTCAGACATATGGATGGACCGCTTTTTGTTGTGGCTGGTGCGGGCACTGGAAAAACAATGACACTTACTTCAAGAATTGCATATCTTGTAAATAATGGTGTACCGGCTGAACGAATATTAACACTAACATTTACTAATAAAGCTGCAAGAGAAATGAGAGATCGAATTTATGAAATACTAAATTATAGTCCACCACTTCCGTGGACTTCTACATTTCATTCATTTGGACTAAAGTTTTTAAGAAGACATATCTCAATTTTAGAAAATGGCATGGATGAGGCTTTTACGGTAATTGATGAAGAAGATGCTAAAAAAATAATAAGAGATATCATAAAAGAATTAGACATAGATGAAAAACTATTTCCTTCCAAAAATTTATATAATCAAGTCTCAGCATTAAAGGTTGGGTACCATAGATATTATTTTAAAAGTGATGATTTAGTTAGAGTAAGGGAAAGATATCAGAAGTATCTGGTTGAGAACAATTTAGCAGACTTTGATGATTTGCTTTTATATACCCTTGAAATATTATTAAAAGAATCAACAATTAGAGAACATTATCAAGAATATTTTGAGTATATTTTAGTTGATGAGTTTCAAGATACTGATCACATTCAATATGAAATATTAAAACTTTTAGTAAATAAAAGTCAAAATATTTGTGTGGTTGGAGATCCGGATCAATCCATTTATTCTTTTAGAGGGGCTAGATATCAAAATAACGAAGAGTTTATTAAAGATTATAATGCTAAAGTTATTACTCTATCTAAAAACTATCGTTCAACTAATAGAATATTAGACTGCGCAAACAGATTAATTAACGAAAATACAAAACGATATCCAGATTACGAAGGTAAAAAATTAACAAGTGATCTAGGAACAGGAAATATTCCAACATTTATTAATTTTAGAAGAGATATTGATGAAGCTATTTATGTTGCCGATAAAATAAATGAATTAATTTCATTTTATGATTATAAACCAAATGAAATTGCTGTATTATATCGTAGTAATTACTTATCAAGAATATTTGAAGAAGTATTTATGAGAAGACAAATCAAATATGTTATCTATGGTGGTTTATCTTTTTTTCAAAGAAGAGAAATCAAAGATATACTAGCATACATTAGAATTGCCCATAATCATAATAATGATTTTTTCTTAAAAAGAATTATTAATGTTCCCAAAAGAAAACTAGGCGATGTTACAGTTGGTAAACTTGAAGATTACGCAAAGTATACCGGTCAAGCAATGCTTAATGCAATTTCATCTTTTGATATTGCACCAAGCACTAAAGCATCATTAATGGATTTTCATAGTTTGATTATTAGAATATCTAATAAAATAAATCAAGACATTGATTTAGCAGAGTTAATTGATTATATATTAAAAGAATCTGGCTATAAAGAAATGCTAATAGCCGAAGGCGAGGAAGGTATTGACCGTATTCAAAACGTTTTAGAATTAAAAGGAATTATGAAACGTGGAGAATATTTATACGATGGAAATACTAAACAAAAATTAACTGCAATTCTTGATGAGATTTCGTTAATGACTGATGTTGATAAAAACGTATCACCAGAAGATAAAGTAATTTTATCAACATACCACCAAGTTAAAGGATTGGAGTTTAATGCAGTATTTATGGTAGCAATGGAAGAAGGCGTATTCCCTAATGCCAACATTCTTGACTCCTATGATCGTTTTGACCTTGAAGAAGAAAGAAGAATTGCTTATGTTGGCATTACAAGAGCAAGAAAACATCTGTATTTATCATTTGCACAAAATAGATATCGATTTGGTAGACCAGAATACAATCAAGTTTCCAGATTCTATCAAGAAGCTAAAGGTTATGATATGCAATATCAAAATACTTTTGAAAAAGCTCAAGTTGAAGAGCCATCATTCATAGAAGTTGGCGATACAGTTAATCATGATTTATTTGGAAAAGGAAAAGTTGTTGCAATTAATGGTGATGTTGCAACAATTGCTTTTCAAGTAAAATTTGGTATTAAAAAATTAGTGCTAGGTCACCCGGCATTGAAAAAAGTAAACGAGTAATTAACTCTCTATTATTAATAGAGGTGATCTAATTGCTATTAAATAAAGAACAACAACAAGCGATCAACTTACAAGATCGCTTTATTTTTTTATTAGCAGGAGCTGGAACTGGAAAAACTAGAACCGTTATTAAAAAAATAAAACACCTACTTGTTAGTGGTGTTAATCCTGGCGACATTTTAGCTATTACATTTACTAGAAAAGCAGCTGAAGAGATGCAATTAAGATTAGGAAATGAAGATGTATTAATTAATACTTTTCACGGATTTTGTTATGGCGAGTTACAATCAAGAGGACTTCAAAAGAAAATAGTTGACCCTGCTTCACTACCTTTTACACAACATGAGTTATTACTAGTGGCAAACTACAAAAACTCCTTACAAGGCGGTAAAACACCACTTATATACAACACATATAAAGAATACTTAGAATCGAAAGAGTTAATAGATTTTGATGATATTATGTTGATGTTTTTAAAACTTAAAAACAAATACATATCAAAATATAAATATATATTTGTTGATGAGTTTCAAGATACTAATGAGTTGCAATATGAAATATTAAAGATGTTAATAAATAGTGATACTAAAGTATTTGCAGTAGGAGACCCTGACCAATCTATTTATAGATTCAGGGGAGCTAATCCTGAAATTATTAATAGATATTTAGATGATTTTAATGCAACTCTTTTAACACTTGGTCATAATTACCGATCATCTACTAAAATTATAAAATATGCTAATTCTTCGATTAGTAAAAATATTCATAGAATTAAAAAAACTTTAACACCCAATCGTAAAGCTGATGGTTATGTAGAAGTCTTAGAGTTTTTAAATCAAGAAAAAGAAGCAAACTTTATTCTTAATAAAATAAGAGAATTAATTAGTATGGAGTATAAAATTAGTGATATAGCTATAATTTATAGAAATCACTCAAGAGCAACTAACTTTAAAATTAAGTTTTATCAAAGTTATTTATCTTTAATACAACCTAGTTTAAATCTCTTATCATCTCACGAGAGTAAAGGTTTAGAATTTAAGATTGTATTTCTAATTGGTCTTGAAGAAGGTTTAATGCCACAAACAACATTAAACCAAATTTCTGAAACCGAAGAAGAAAGAAGATTATTCTTCGTTTCAATTACAAGAGCAATGGATTATTTATATATAAGTTACACTAAAAAAGACCAATTTGAAATAGATAAAAAGCCATCTAGATTTATCAAAGAATTAAGTCCAAATATCACGAAAATCATATGAAATATGATATAATAGATAAGGTGATTAGATGGAAATATTAAAGCGAATTAACAAATTAATCGAAATAATAAATCAAGCTAATTATGATTATCATACTTTAGATAATCCGACAATTTCGGATTATGAATATGATATGTATTTGAAAGAATTAATTGAGCTTGAAGAAAAATATCCAGAATTAAAACAACCAAACTCACCAACTCAAAAAGTTGGAGGAGTTGTTTTAGAAAGCTTTAATAAAGTAAGGCATTTAGTTCCAATGACATCACTATCTAATGCTTTTAATGAAGAAGAGCTAGCAGATTTTTATAATCGATTAGAAAAAGAAGTTACAGATTTTGAGTTAATCACTGAATTAAAAATAGACGGGTTAGCCATTAGTTTAATTTATGTTGATGGCATCTTCACACAAGCAATCACCAGAGGTGATGGCCAAGTTGGTGAAGATGTTACAGAAAATGTTAAAACTATTAAAAGCTTACCACTTGTTTTAAATGATAAAGTTTCCATAACTGTAAGAGGCGAAGTTTATTTGTCTTTTTCTAACTTTGATAAACTTAATGAAAAAAGATTAAAAGAAGGCTTAGCATTATTTGCTAATCCAAGAAATGTGGCAAGTGGTACAATTAGACAACTTGATAGTAGCATTGCAGCTAGTAGAAACTTAGATGCTTTCTTTTATACAATAGTTAACTATAATGAACTTGGAATTAACACTCAAAGCGAAGCACTTAAATATTTAACCAAATTAGGTTTTAATGTAAACCCTAACCATAATGTAGTTAAAAATTTAGATCAATTATTAAATCAAATTAAGCACTACGATAAAATTAGAAAAGACTTTAATTATCCAACAGACGGAGTAGTTATTAAAATTAACGACTTCCACCAACAAGAAGAAATGGGATTTACAGCAAGACACCCAAAATGGGCAACTGCCTATAAGTTTAGTCCTGATGTTGTTGAAACATTATTAAAAGAAATTACATTTCAAGTTGGAAGAACTGGTGTTGTAGTACCAGTTGCCAATTTTGAAACAGTTGAAGTGTCAGGTTCAAATGTTTCAAGAGCAACCCTACATAACTTTAACTATATTTTAGAAAAAGATATCAGAGAAGGAGACTATGTCTTTATTCAAAAAGCGGGCGAGATTATTCCTGAAGTAGTAGAAGTTAATAAAGATAAAAGAAATGATCAAAAACCATTTGAGATGATTACTAATTGTCCGGATTGTGGTAGTATACTTCAAAAACTACCGGAAGATGCTAATCATTATTGTGTTAACTTAGATTGTCCATCAAGAAAAGTTAACGCAATAATTCACTTTGCAAGTAGAACAGCACTGAATATTGATACTCTTGGTGAGCGTAATGTAGAAAGACTGCATGAGTTAGGTTATTTAAATGATATTATGGATATTTATAAACTTAAAGATCACTATGATGAGCTAATAGAAATTAAAGGATATAAACCTACATCAATTAATAAACTACTTAATTCTATTGAAAGTAGCAAGAGTATGCCATTTTCCAAAATCTTATTTGGACTTGGAATTAAAAATGTTGGTAGTAAAGTTGCCGAAATAATTGTAGATCATTTGCATACAATTGATAATGTTATGAATGCTACTAAAGAAGAATTAATTAGCATTTTTGAAATTGGTGATGTAATTGCTGATAGTATTATTGAATATTTTAAAGACCCTAAAAATATAGACTTAATTAACTTTATGAAAGAAGAAGGCTTTAACTTATCTCAAGAAGAAAAGAAAATAGTAGATGATCATTTCTTCTCTGATAAAACTGTTGTTTTAACAGGAAGATTGACTCATCTAACAAGAGATGAGGCAAGCGAGAAACTTGTTAAATTAGGAGCTAAGATCACATCATCAGTTAGTAAACGTACAGATTATGTAATTGCTGGAGAAGATGCTGGCTCTAAATTAAGAAGAGCTAACGAACTTGGAATTACTGTACTAAATGAAGAGGAGTTATTAAATAAATTAAATGAGCAATAAAGATTTTATTAAAATTGTTGGAGCTAGAGAAAACAATTTAAAAAATATTAATATAGATATACCAAAAAATCAATTTGTCGTAATGACTGGACTTTCCGGAAGCGGAAAGTCTTCTTTAGCATTTGATACCCTTTATCAAGAAGGTCAAAGAAGATATGTTGAATCACTTAGTGCCTATGCTAGACAATTTTTAGGTAGTTTTGAAAAACCTAAAGTTGATTCGATTGATGGTCTTTCACCATCAATTAGTATTGATCAAAGAACAACATCTCAAAACCCACGTTCAACTGTTGGTACGGTTACTGAGATTTATGATTATTACAGACTAATATATGCCAAAATAGGTATTCCTTATTGTCCAAATTCTAATGAGCCACTTACTAAACAGACTATTCAAGAGATGACTGATATTACACTTAAAAACTCAAAGTCAAAAGATAGAATAATTGTAATGGCGCCGGTTGTTATAAGTCAAAAAGGAACTCATGAGAAATTATTAGACAACTTTTTAAAAGATGGATTTTCAAGAGTTATTATTAATGATGAGGAATATTTACTAGAAGAAGCGCCAAAACTAGAAAAAAATAAAAAACATTCAATATCAATTGTGATTGATAGACTGATTAGAAATGATGAAATAACATCAAGACTATATGAATCATTAGAACTTGCATCAAGAATAGCGGATGGCAAAGCGATAGTTAAAATTAACGATGAATATCGTAATTTTAACCAAAAGTATGTTTGTTCTGATGAAGACTTTGTAATTCCGGAAATTGAAAACAGATTATTTTCATTTAACGTTCCAATTGGAGCTTGTCCGTCATGTAATGGTTTAGGTGTTAAGATGAAATTAGATTTAGAGTTACTTCTTAATATGGATAAACCAGTTGTTGATGGTGGTATTGTTCCGTACCGGAATATGGATGAAGAAAATTTGAGTGCTCAAGAAATTGAGCAAACTGCTAAATTTTATAATATTGATTTTTTAAAACCATTAAAAGATCTATCTAAAAAAGAATTAGATATTTTCTTATATGGTTCAAAAGATGAAATTCCATTTGTTTTAATTTCATCATCAGGTCGTGTTCATAGTAAAACTGTACCATTTGAAGGTGTAGTTAAAAACTTAGAAAGAAGATACCGTGAAACGACAAGTGAATGGATTAGAGAATGGATTGAAGGTTACATGCGAGAAATTACATGCGAAGTATGTAATGGACAAAGATTAAACCGTGAAGCTTTATCAGTTAAAGTTAATGGTTTAAATATTAGTGAGCTAACTGCTTTATCAGTTGATAAATCATTAGAATTTTTTAATAACTTAAAGCTTACTGAAACTGAAAAACAAATTATTTCAATGGCTAAAGATGAAGTTGTTCAAAGATTATCATTTTTAAAAGAAGTAGGTTTAGGCTATTTAACATTATCAAGAAGAGCTTCAACCTTATCAGGTGGGGAAGCTCAACGTATTAGACTAGCTACTCAAATAGGTTCTAAACTAAGCGGGGTATTATATGTTTTAGATGAACCTTCAATTGGTTTGCACCAAAGAGATAATTTAAAACTAATAAGTGCATTAAAAGAAATGCGAGATTTAGGTAATACCCTAATAGTAGTTGAACATGATCATGAGACAATGTTACACAGTGATTATTTAATTGATATTGGTCCGGGTGCTGGACTAAATGGTGGCTATGTAGTATCACAAGGAACACCTAAAGAAGTGATGGCTGATGAAAACAGCATCACGGGGCGTTATTTAAGTGGAAAAGAATTTGTTAAAGTGCCGGAAAATAGAAGAAAACCCAATGGTAATGCAATTAATATTAAAGGCGCTAGTGAAAACAACTTAAAAGAAATTGATGTTGATATTCCACTTGGAGTATTAACTGTTGTAAGTGGTGTTTCAGGTAGTGGAAAATCAACTTTAGTTAATAGTATTTTATTAAATGGTCTTAGACAAAAATACTACAAAAGTAAAGTTAAACCAGGAAAACACAAATCACTTGATGATCATGGTTTAATTGATAAAGTAGTCGAAATATCCCAATCACCAATTGGTAGAACTCCAAGAAGTAACCCAGGTACTTATACAGGTGTATTTGATGATATAAGAGATGTGTTTGCGATGACAAAAGAAGCGCAAATACGTGGTTATAAAAAGGGAAGATTTTCATTTAACGTCCGCGGTGGTAGATGTGAGACTTGTCAGGGAGACGGCGTTAAAAAAATCTCAATGCACTTTTTACCTGATGTATATGTAAAATGTGAAGTTTGTAACGGAGATAGATATAACCGTGAAACACTACAAATTAAATATCGAGGAAAAACTATTTCAGATGTATTAAATATGACTGTTGAAGATGCTGTTGAGTTCTTTAGCAATCACCCAAGAATACATTCAAGACTTAAAACTTTATATGATGTTGGGCTAGGATATATTACAATTGGACAATCAGCACCAACCTTATCAGGTGGTGAAGCTCAAAGAGTTAAACTTGCAAGTGAGCTTCAAAAAAGAATTACACCACAAACGATATTTATCTTAGATGAGCCAACTACCGGTCTTCATACTGATGATGTTAAAAGATTGTTAAGTGTAATTCAAAGAATTGTTGATGAAGGTGCAACGATGGTTATTATTGAACATAATTTAGACGTAATTAAATCAGCAGACTACATAATAGACTTAGGTCCTGAAGGTGGAGATGATGGCGGAATGATAGTTGCAACAGGAACTCCAGAGGAAGTAGCTAAAGTTAAATCTAGCTATACCGGTCAATACTTAAAAGAAATTTTATAATTTAAAAGAAGCCCGTTTTGGGCTTCTTATATTATTAACATATTAATATATGTTATAATTATAAAGAGGCAAAAGATGGATAACAGAAATACAAACCCGAATCAAAATGCATTTAAAAAATGGTTGTTAGTTCAAATTAGATACTTCAACCATGTTAATATATTTTTAAACATTATTGCAACAACGATTATTAATGTAGTAACAGGAGTAGTAGTTGTTGGGTTTTCTAATTCGTTAGTTCCCTTAATTACTGGCAATTATTTACACTTTGTTTATATGTTTTTAATATTTGCGGTAGTTGATTTACTTATAAGATACATCTTATATGTCTTTATATTTGGTGGTATTATTAGAACAAGAGGACTTTTATTAATACCATATTATCTAATAACATTTTATACACTAGAGATGTTTTTAGAAGTAGAGTTTATATCGATATTTGCCATATTTGGTTTTACGCTACTATTTTATATTATTAGAAGTTGGGTTTCATATGTTTATGGATGGGTTATATCAATGTTTCGGAAAAAAGAGGTGCAGAAGAATGAAAAAAACATTAAGAATTAGAAAAATAGTAAAAGATATTGGACTTGAAATCTTAGCCGGTGAACAGGGCTTAGATGACACAGTCGATGTTGAAATGATTAGTCGTCCGGGATTTGAAATCTTAGGTCACTATGAATTTGCAGACCCAAGAAGATTAATGTTAATTGGTGTTCAAGAATCAAACTTTTTATTTTCTAAAGATTTAAAAACTAGAACGAAAATGATCAAAGGATTATTTGATTTAAAACCACCAGCTATTATTTTTCCAGTTAATCCAGAAGTTGAAACAGTGTTAGACTTATTTAAACAAATGGGAGATGAGTATCATATTCCAGTTTTAAGAAGTACACTAAATACAACCCCTCTTAACTCAAAGTTGTATGTTTATTTGCACCGTGAACTATCTCAAACAATTGGAATTCATGGGGTACTACTTGATATTCATGGTATGGGTACTTTAATTATTGGTGGTAGTGGAATTGGTAAAAGTGAAACTGCTCTTGAACTAATTAAAAGAGGCCATATTTTAGTATCTGATGATTTAGTAGAAATATATGAATCTACTGCTGGTAACTTAGTAGGATCAGCTCCAAAAATTTTAAGACGATTTTTAGAAATTAGAGGAATTGGAATTGTTGATGTTATCTCGATGTTTGGTAGTGGATCATATAGAGAAAATAAACGTATTAATATGGTAGTAGAGCTAGAATACTGGCAAAAAGATAAAGAATATGACCGTTTAGGTATTAGAGCTGAAACGATTAGATACTTTAATACTGACCTACCTAAGATTACAATACCAGTTTTACCTGGACGTAACATTGCAACACTTGTTGAAAGTGCTGCAATGAACGAAAAGTTAAAAACTATGGGCTATAACGCAGCCATTACATTTACACAAAGCGTATCAGCGCTAGCGAAAGGAGAAATTGATGATGAATAATCAAGAAAAAACTCCATTTATGGAAACTAAATTTATGAAATTTGTCAAAAAGTTTCCAGAAGTAGTGGCAGGGCCACTAATGATGATAGCTGTATTCATACTAATTGTAATTGCTACAAGAGGACTTGGATTAATCCCAAGTAAAATAGCAATTAAAATTGGTTCACTTGAGATTGCGTGGTACGCAATATTTATTCTAACAGGAATTGTGTTTGCTGCAATATTTGGTTATTATGAATTCCCAAGAATTGGGATTTCAAGAAACAACTTAACCGATGGTCTCTTAGTTATTGCGCCACTTGCAATTCTTGGTACTAGATTATATTATGTAATTTTTGATTCTAACAAAACATATTCTAGCATTTTGGAAGTGCTTAACTTCTCAAGGGGCGGATTAGCCATTCATGGTGCGATTATCGTAGCTATTATTGGTGTAATAGTATTTGCTAAAGTTAAAAAAACTAGAGTATGGCAAGTATTTGATATTTTAGTAATTGGACTACTAATTGGTCAAATTATTGGTCGTTGGGGCAACTTTATTAACCAAGAGGCTCATGGTCCTTTAGTTGAAAATAGTTGGGTATATAACGGATTAGTTCCTAATTTTGTTAAAAAGAATATGTTTATTGATAGTACAACTATCCCAAATCATCCAACTTTCTTATATGAAGGTTATCTAAACTTTATTGTCTTAATGGCATTACTTGTTATTAGAAGGTTTAGACTACTAAAAACTGGAGACAACTTAGGAATTTACTTAATTGCATACGGTATTATTCGCGGAGTAATCATTGAACCAATGAGAACAGATCCGCTCTACATTGGACCATGGAAAGTAAATATTGTATTTTCACTAATCTTATTTGTTGGTGGTGGAGCCTTATACTTAATATTAAAATATATATTTGTTAGGGATTTACCTTTCTACTATGATCTTGCAATTGATGAAAATTTATATGACAAAGGATTAGAAGGTCGAGATTTTAGAAGACGTAAAAAAGAAGAACTTAAAAAGATTAGAGCTAAAAGAGAAAGCGAAGAACAAATTAAAATAACCGAAGAACAAGTAACTAGTGAAGCAACTAAAAAAGTACTTGATAAAGCTTCAAAGGACACAATGAAGTGATAAAAGCGGTTTTATTTGATCTTGATGGCACATTAATTGATAGTGCTGAAGTTATATTAAAATGTTTTAGTAGTGTTTTTGATGAAATATTTCCTAATGTTCAAGTTTCTGAAGAAGAAAGACTTGAATTTTTAGGGCCTACCTTAGTTCATACTTTTGGGAGATATACTAAAGATTCAAAATTAGTTGAAAAAGCTATTAAGTCATATGTTCATTGTTCAATTGAAGAACATGACAATGACAATATAAAAGCATTTCCTAATGCGGTTGAACTATTAAAAACATTAAAATTATTAGATATTAAAGTAGGTGTTGTAACATCTAAGCAAAGCTCTGCAGCAGCTTATGGACTTAAAATAAATGGATTATTAGATTTTGTTGATATATTAGTAGGATCTGATAACGTAGAAAACCATAAACCAGATCCAGAAGCTTTACTAAAAGCACTAAAGATGTTAGAAGTTAATAACAAAGAAGTATTATATGTAGGAGATCATGAAAATGATATTCTTGCAGCTAGAAATGCTAATGTTTTAAGCGTTGGTGTATCTTACAGCTACCGCTTAAAACATATCAAACAATTAAATCCAGATTATATAATATCGGATTTACTTGAAATAATTAATATTGTAAAATCAATTAACTAAAAGTTAATTTTTAAGGAGGAAAATATATGTATGATTTAATTATTATTGGCGCAGGCCCTGCCGGCATGACTGCCGCTATTTATGCCAAAAGAGCCAATTTAAATTTATTAATAATAGAAAAAAGTGCACCAGGAGGTCAAATGGTTTCAACTGGTGAAGTTGAAAACTATCCAGGTGCCGGTCTTGTAACTGGTCCACAGTTATCAATGTCAATGTATAATCACGCGGAAGAACTGGGAGTTAATTTTGAGTTTGGTGAAGTTACATCAGTTAAAGTTAATGACCGAGTTAAAGAAGTAACATTAGATGGTGAGCAAGTTCTAAAAACAAAAGCATTATTAATTGCTACTGGTGCAGTTCCAAGAACATTAAATGTTCCAGGGGAAGAAAAATTTAGTGGTCAAGGCATTAGCTGGTGTGCAATTTGTGATGGCGCATTTTATAAAGATAGAAAAGTAGTATTTGTTGGCGGCGGAAATAGTGCCGTTGATGAAGCAATCTACATGGCTAATGTTGCAAGCGAGATTGAAGTTGTTCAAAACTTACCAACCCTAACTGCTGATAAAATTTCTGCAGACCGCTTATTATCACTACCTAACGTTAAAGTTCACTATAACTCAGTAGTAAAAGAGTTTGTTGGTGAAGATAAGCTAGAAGCAGTTAAAATTGTAGATACAGATGGAAATGAAACACTAATTCCTACTGAAGGAGTATTTGAATATGTTGGACTAAGACCAGTAACTGAGTTATTTAAAGATTTAGATATTTTAAATGACTGGGGTTATGTAGAAGCTGACAATCAAATGAAAACTAAAGTTGATGGAATCTTCTCAGCCGGAGATGTTAATTCAAAAGCTGTTCGTCAAATTGTAACTGCAACAAGCGACGGCGCAATTGCAGTTCAATCAATTTTAAAATATTTAGAAAGTTGGAAGTAATTTGAGTTTTGCCAAAACCGTCAAAGAAGAAATGACAACCATACCTGTTAATCAAAGTGAAATGCTGGCTGAAATTTCAGCCTTTTTTCACCTTAGTTGTGAATACCAACAAACAGATAATGGCCCAGTTATAGTATATAACTCAAGAAATGCGACGGTGGCAATTAGATTTTTAAAATTGTTAAGATCACTATATCCATCAGATGTTAAATTAGATGTTAAAGATGAAAAAGTATTAACACACCGTAAAACTATTAAAATTAAAATACTATCTCCAGTCGATCAAATTGCAAGCGAGCATAGTATCGAAAACAAAGACTTGTTAGTTGATACACCTGAAGATAAAAAGGCTTATTTAAGAGCCGCCTTTTTAATAGGAGGCTCCGTTAATAGCCCTAAAACATCTAACTATCATTTAGAAATATATGCTAGAAATTCTGAAGATATATTATTTATTCAAAGTTTAATGAATTATTTTGATTTAAATGCCAAAATAATTAGAAGAAGAAATGGATTTATTGCTTATATTAAAGATGCAGAACAAATAGCTAATTTTTTAATTATTACTAAAGCTCAAAACTCGTTATTTAAATTTGAAGATATTAGAATTAAAAGAGATTTTAATAATTCAATTAACCGCATTATTAACTGTGAAGTTGCTAATGAGCAAAAAGTAATGGAATCAGCAGCTCGTCAAGTTGATGATATTAATTATGTTAAAAAACATCTTACTTTAGAAGCCCTAAATCCAAGATTAAGAGAAGCTGCTGATTTAAGATTAGAAAACCCTGATTTAAGCTTATCAGAATTAGAAGAAGCATATTTTTTAAAGTATGGTAAAAAAATAAGTAGGTCAGGTTTAAATCATCGTTTTATAAAAATTAGAGAGCTTAGAGAAAAAGATGAAGGATAAAAATGTAAATTTAGATTAATAACAATTGATTAAAATTTATTAAAAATGTATAATATTTTAGAATGGAAGTTGATAATATGCAAAGAAATAAAAAAGAAAAAGCTACAAAACCACTAGCACCAAGTCAATCTGGTCGTCGTCGTGGTGAAGTTGAAGAATCAAAAGCAGCCCAAATTTTAATGACGGTCGGAGTTGGAGTTTTAATTACTTTAGTAGTAGCGTTAATAGTTGCTTTAATTGTTGTATCACTAAGTAATAAAAAACCAGCTGAAAGTCCAGTTAAAGATGAAATTCATCTAACTTACCAAGATGTTGTTACAGTTGTTGTAGATAAAAACATCATGGATTTAAACCAAGGAGATAACGTAAAAGCGTATCTAGAATTAGTTAAAGAAACATCTTATATGATTTTCTATCGTGAAAAAGATCTAAAAAATAAAGATTTCTTAGATGCTATCACGACAACTTCAGATGATAAAACTGGAGTTGTCCTAATTAATTTAGATTTACATAGTGAAATCTTAGGTGCAGAAGATACTGTTTTAAAAGAATTAGAATATTCTAGCCCTAATATGTTACCATTTGTAATAGTTATTTCCGAAAGTCAATCTAAATTTGAATTCGTTGGTTTAATGGAAGACGTCTTAAAATTATTAGGCAAATAACATTATTTAAGTGTATAAAAGCTGGAGCAATCCAGCTTTTTTACTTCCTTAAATAATTGATAAAAACTACATATAATGGTATAATACTAATAAATATTATTAGTATTGGAAAGGTTTTTGATCATATGAATGAACAAGTATTAAAAGAAGTAAGCCAAAACTTAAAAATTAGCTTAAAACAAGTTAATACCGTATTAGATCTATTAGATGAAGGAAATACAATTCCTTTTATTGCTAGATATCGTAAAGAAGCAACTGGCGGATTAGATGAAGAACAAATAAATTCAATTTATAAAGAATGGGAATATGCTAATAACTTATTTACTCGTAAAGAAGATGTTATTAGATTAATTGATGAGCGTGGTATGTTAACACCAGAGTTAAAGGCTGAGATATTAAAAGCTGAAAAGTTAGTAGATGTTGAAGACTTATACCGCCCGTTTAAAGAAAAAAGAAAAACAAAAGCTACCGAAGCAATCGCTAAAGGTTTACAACCTTTTGCAGATTGGATGTTAACTTTTCCCGAAACATCTGTTTTAGAAGAAGCAAAAAAATATTTAACACCAACTGAGGAAGAAGAAGCAAAAAGAGTTAACACAGTTGAAGAAGCCATCGAAGGTGCTAAATTTATTATTGCTGAAGCAGTAAGTGATGAAGCTGAATATCGTAAAGATTTGCGTCAAATGTTAAAAGATAACGGAGAAATTGTTTCTACTAAGCGAAAAGATGCAATTGATGAAAGAGAAGTTTACAAGATTTATTACGAATACAGTGAACCTGTATCAAAAATAAAACCACACCGTACTCTTGCAATAAACAGAGCAGAAAAAGAAAAAGTTATTTCAGTTAAAGTTGATATAGACCGTGATATGATGATTAATTACTTAGAAAGAAAAGTAATTACTAATCAAAAATCAACAGCAACACCTTATATTAAACAAGCAATCGATGATTCATTAAAAAGATTAATCTTTCCAAGTATTGAACGTGAAATTAGAGCTGAACTTACAGAAGTTGGAGAAGAACAAGCAATTGAGATTTTCTCATTAAACTTACATAACTTATTACTACAACCACCACTTCAAGGGCGTGTCATCTTAGGAGTTGACCCAGCCTTTAGAACTGGTTGTAAACTGGCTGTTGTTGACAAGCAAGGTAAAGTATTAGAAGTGGATACTATTTATCCACATCTATTTGGAGAAACAAGAAGAAATGAAGCCGCTAGAAGAGTTTTCCAATTAGTAAGTAAATATAAAGTTGAATTAATTGCTATTGGTAATGGAACAGCTTCAAGAGAAACTGAAGAGTTTATCGCCGAAGTTATTAAAAACACTAACTTAAAAGCACAATATGTTATCGTAAACGAAGCAGGAGCTTCAGTTTACTCAGCAAGTGATTTGGCAAGAGAGGAGTTTCCAGATTTAGAAGTAGAACAACGCTCAGCTGCTTCAATTGCAAGAAGACTACAAGATCCACTTTCTGAACTTGTAAAAATTGATCCAAAATCAATTGGTGTTGGTCAATACCAACACGATGTTACACCAAGAAAGTTAAACGATCAGTTAAACTTTGTTGTAACGCAAGCCGTTAACTCAGTAGGTGTTGATGTTAATACTGCATCAAAAGCACTACTTGTTTATGTATCGGGTCTAACTAAAAGAACTGCTGATAGTATTGTTAAAAAACGTAACAAACAAGGGCGTTATAACTCAAGAGAAGAGTTATTAGATGTTCCATATCTTGGAGCTAAATCATATGAACAATCAGTAGGATTCTTACGTATTAGAGACGGAGAAGAAGCGCTGGATATGACTTCGATTCACCCTGAGAGCTATGAAATAGCTAAAGAGATTATGAAGCGATTTAACATTACTGGTGATATGTTTGGTAAGCCTGAAATAGAACTACTATTACATAACATAAACCGTAATGAACTAGCAAGCGATTTAAATGTAGATAGATACACACTAGATGATATTCTAGATGCATTTGTAGCACCACTGCGCGACCCAAGAGATGAATTTCCACAACCTATTTTAAAATCAGGAGTCTTAACTCTTGAAGATTTAGTTGAAGGAATGGAACTTCAAGGAACAGTTAGAAACGTAGTTGACTTTGGAGCATTTATTGATGTTGGATTACATGAAGATGGACTATTACATATTTCAAAGATGAGTAAATCATATGTTAAACATCCATCTGATGTTGTAAATGTTGGAGATATTGTTAAAGTTTATGTCCTAAATATCGATACAAAACGCGGTAAAGTTGGACTTACAATGATTAAGAATTGACAAAACTTTAAAAATAAGTTATCATATATAAGCGCACACAATTGCGCTTAGACGGAGGAATACTCAAGAGGCTCAAGAGGACGCACTGCTAACGCGTTAGACTGGGAGACTGGTGCGAGGGTTCGAATCCCTCTTCCTCCGCCAGTAATAAATTTGCTCTATAGTCCGATAACATGGCGGTTAAGCCATAATCTCAACTATGGGTTCATATAATGTAAGGGGCTTTTGCCTCTTTTTTTATTAGCTAGGAAATTGTATCGTAC
>FZPS01000197.1_pt53 | contig 50928 bp, 48 predicted proteins | sample 1817821 | NCBI WGS metagenome assembly FZPS01 (sample SAMEA104158645, study PRJEB21678) | metagenome | place: Germany | collected 2015-04-21 | reverse complement strand
ATAACAACAGATGAATCCGGTGAACTTAAATTTGAAAAAGACGATGAAATGGGTAATTTTGTTATAACAAGTGGTGAACCTTTTGTTATTAAATCTGATATGTATTTTCAAGGAAACCTCACTATATCCCTTAAATCTATTTCAAAAGAGCTTTCAGACAGTGGGCAAGCAGGTTTTATATTTGCCGATGGTGACATTATATTCCAAGGACATGGCACAACCATTGAAGATAATCTATATTTGGTATCTATGAATGGAGATATTAAAATAGAATCCGGTGAGAACGATTTTACTGGTCTTGCTTTAGCTCCTAACGGCACCATAACAATACAAGGTGAAAAAAATAATTATACAGGCAGCTTTATTGGAAAAAATTTAAATATCACTCCTGGAGAAACAACTTTTACAGGTCCTGAAAACCCACATGAACTTATACCTGAAATATACATTCCACCTTCTACTAACCTTAACAATGAAACACAAAATGCAATATTTAATTTCTTAAATAACCTTGGTAGTTATACTAAACCGGGTGCTATATTATATTCCTCTGTGGCTACAAGAATTGATTCAGTCGAAGGTGGAGACTTTACTGATAGCCTTAAAGAAGCTCTTAGCGAAAGAAATGATATTGATTTTAGCGACAAAGAAAATATAGATCCTAAAATATTCCTTAGCAATTTAGGAGACGCATTAAGACTGGCATCTTATGAACTTAAAGAATTAGAAGATAGAACTTCTGAAAAATATATAGTAATCTTTACAGGTTCTGAACCTGATGCCTATTCTACCCATCCTATTGCTGGAGGTTTCTACATGGAAGAAGGTCCTGCACCTGGATTTAATGAAAAATCTGATCCTGAAAAAGCTAATGAATATGTTCAGAAAGTAATCTCTGAACTATTACCTGATGTTAATTTAGTATTTGTTGATATTTCACCTAAGAGTATTATGATGGATTATTTTAATGAACTCTCTGATAGTTATAATGGTTCTCATTATACTGGATCTATAACTATAGAAGAGTTAAAAAAAGTAGGAGATATACCGAAAATATTAGCCGATCTTTTAGAAGATGAAGACAGACCTGTACATCAAAATTATTCTTTAGATTTAAAAAATGCTGTATTTAATACTTCATTATCAAATTTAAGAGTTACATCTGCCTCTATTAATGACACAGAAATTGATGAAGATAAGATTTTCTTTAATGATGGTACTCTTTCTATTGAAATACCAATTGAAGAGCTTAATTTAACAGGTGATTCTTCAAATCTTGAAATTAATGATATTAAAATTTCATTTATTGCTAACACTGTTAATGATGATTTAGAGTTTGTTGAGGAGAATTTTGGAGTATATAAAGCAACTATTCCTCTTGAGGAAGCATATATCAGATATACTTTTGACATCTTACTTAATGACGAAACAACATCAGATGGATATATTGATATCCCGTTTGAAGGTGCTGAAATAAAAATAGAACACAAAATTGATACTAACTAAAAATAAAAGAGCCAAGGTTAATACCTTGGCTCTTTTATATCTAACATTTACATAAAACATCACCTCTTCTTAACACATCCTTTCTAAATCAAAACAAATTTATTATTTATATGTAAAGGAAGGGGGGGATAATCAAATGTTTAACATATTTTTATATTAGGTTCCTATTTTTTACTTCAACCAAATTTAAGGGGGGTTATATTATGAAAAGAAATTGTAAATTTTTTTCATCTTTATTGCTTTTAATTTGTTTCTTACTAATTTTTCAAACAACCATTGTTTATTCAGATAATGATGATACCTCTATTATTTATGGCGATTTGAATGGTGATGGTGTAGTCAATAGTACAGATATAAATTTGTTCAGAAGGTATATTTTGGAGATAATTACCGATATTCCAAATTCAAATGGTACAACAGTTATTGACTTAGATGGTAACGGACAAATTAATAGTATAGACTATATTATTTTATGTAAATATGTTCTTGAAATAATTAATACTTTTCCAGTTGAAAATCTTTCACCTGACCTCCCCACTCCTAATAATGGATTAACAGAAGATGAACAATTATTGTTTGACTTGGTAAATGAAAAAAGAATTGAAGCTAATCTTGAGCCATTTATACTGGATGAAGGGCTTACCCATATTGCACGTATTTTAGCGCAAGAAATGTCAGACAATTATTCCGTTGCTCCTGAGTCCTCCTTTGATGTTCTTATTAGAGAAAACAAAATACCTTATACCGTTGCTGGAATGCGAACTGCAGGAAATCATTATATAGAAAGGGCAGTAAATAGATGGTTAGAAAGTGAAAAAAATTACCCTATTATTTTTAATCCAACTCTTTCTTATACTGGAGTAGCAATTCTTCCAAATGGTAAATATGGCAATTCAATTGTACAAATATACATTCGAAAATAAGTATAACTTTCCCTTTAAGTATGCACCTTTACTTGCGGGGGAAAGTGTCATAATTAAAGAATTTTCCGTGAATTAACATATTTCGTGTGTTGATAAATAATTAAATTCCTCCTTGGCGAGAATTAATAATAATAAAAGCTAAGGAGGAATCATTTATGTCAATATTTACAAAAATAAATATTTTCCAACACATGTGTAACAAACACAATTAAAAATTTCACAATTATTTAAAATTTTTCTTTATAACTATTGATATTTAAATTAAAATCTATTATCATAAAACTAATTTTTATAATTTTGTATTTAAAAATATGGGGATTTTACAATTAAAATCACCCATTTCTTTTATTGTTTTGTATTATATACAAAAAACCAGGCAAAACAATTGATTATTAAACGGGAATGTGTATATTTTGAAAAAACTAATATTTTTCTTAACATTAATATTAATATACATAACGGTGAGATATATTAACATAATGAATACAACTACAAGGATAACCGTGGATCCTTCAAATGTTGAAAAAATATCAATAAATATGTTTGGAATAGGCATTAATGGCTTTTATGAACCATCCTTATATACGGAAGATAAAGATAAAATAATTAAAGTAGTTGAATTTTTTAATTATGCAATGAGATTTAAAGAAAACCGAAGAGAATATATACCTACCAATAAAACTCCCATTGGAGGGATAACAATGCGTGATAAGAATGGTAAAGTTATTTATGATATAGATTTTTATGGAGATGTAGGTTTATATGAGAAAAAGCAATACATGCATAATTATTTCTCAATATATGTCATGCTTCCAAGATTGATAGAGCAATTGGATGAAAATCAAACTGATTACACTAAGTAACTAAACATTAAATTAAACATCAGGTAGAGTAAATTTTACTCTACCTGATGTTTAATTAGAAAATTGTATACAATTTTTTTGTAAAATAAAAGAGCAGAAGGTGATTATAATAAGAAAAAAAGTAAATTAATCAAAATAATTAATATATTTATTATGATTCTATTGTATATTATTATTACTCTAGACCTTAGTTCTGTTGTTTATAATGTTAAGGTAGATTTTATATATACTTTTTTTAACATACTTTTAGCCGCATCGTTCAGAATAAACTACATTATCGAAGAAAGAAAGAAAAAAGGAAAATGGAAATTTAAATACAATGTATATTTGGCTCCTTTATTATTTGTATCTGTATTTAACTATATAGGTTTAATTAGCCTGAATATTTATTACCATAGATTGTTGCTTTTTTTAATGATTGTTCCTGAAGCAATAATACTCTTTATACTGACATGGTTTTTTTGCCAGTTTCGGTTTGTCTTCTTGCTTATTGGATGTTTTTGTAAGGAACAGGACATGTCTTTTAAGGGAAAAACAGGCAATATAGAATGGAATTTTTAGCTTTTTTAAGAAGCTCCATTGTTTTCGGTTTATATAAAATAGCTGCTCTTGATATTTCTACAATAATATCTTCATCATTAATATTTGTTACATAAATTATTACTCCACCCCAATTTTCCTCAAAATTAACAGATGAATAGACTTTGTTATATTCAGCAGATTTGCTGGTTTCCTCATAACTAAATTCTACATCTTCATTTATCTCTTCGCCATTAACTTTATCAATGATATCATCCGGAGCCGCTTTTCTTCCTCCAATTAAACGTTCAGCACTGACATCATATGCATCACTAATGCCTAAAACGTGACCAAATTCATGAGCTGTTACTGCTTTAAATCCTCCCCAATCATCATATGATATTACCCCGTTTCTTAAATGACCTGTATAAAGTCTTACATATTTTGCTGGATTTTTAATTGACCAGCCTTTAAATGGATTAATTTTAACGTGACTTTGTGCACTTTCTTTTTCCAGTTAATTTACGAAGTTTTTCATAACTTTCTTCCCAAGCTCTCTTAGTACTTGCTTCACCACTTATATCTACATAGGCTTTAATATTTATTTTTATTCCGCTTCTTGTAACCTGTACAGGGGCGTTCTTTAATTCAGGTCTTACTAATACATTAAGGTTTTTATCTCTATCATACCACCAGCTAATTGTATCGCCTAAACCAGCTAACTCTGCTAATTGTCTGACTTGTCCCTGTACTTTTCATCTTCACCCCTCGAAGAATAAAAACATATTAAAACCTTAATTAAGCAAGACAAATAAGAATTTTCTCACACTTGTGTTTAATCTATTCAAAAAAATATATTGTTATATAATTATCTTTTGGCTTAAAAATAATTAAAGTATATATCGTTTTACCGGTAATATAAATATTTGTAATGTTATTTATGTCCAACTGTACCCATTTCACTTTTTTTGTCATGACTTCCCAAATTTCAACTTTCTCTTCTATTGATAGTTCTTCCATTACATCTAGCCCTGAAATAAAATCATTGTAATTCTGTTCCGGAATAACAATTTCAGCAAATGTTCGTATTGTATGATACCTTTTATAAATGCTAATATTTTTTACTTCTGTATACTCAGGTAATTCTATGTCAAGACGATTATTAAACATATTTCTTTTTTCTTCACTTGTACCTAAAACATCCTCAATTTCAGGTGGATTTATTTCTACTTGTTTAATAAGTATTATACAAGCTGCTCTTATTAAAAGAAGTATAACTATTGAAACCACTATCCTTTTTTTGTTGACATTTTCACACCTCACTTAATAAATTAATGGTAATCCATTATTAAAACACATACTTTATAAAATAACTAATTAACTAGTCTTAAAAGATTTTTGTAAATTATGCTACTTATTAGCATAGTCACAATGAATAAATCTTTACCATATACTTATAAATTATGAAATTTAATTATAAGGTAAAAATATATCCACCATTTGGTCTTTGTTTGCTGGTTGAAATCCTATATTAAAATTTGCAGTATAATTTTGTATCCCGACTACTGTAAATTCTTTTGCCATACCATATCTATGAAGGTTCTCAAATTCATAGTCATATGCATGCACAACTGTAATTTCAGCATTTGTTAGAGGAATAGGTACTTGAGGATTTATATCTAACAATTGGCCACATTTATATCTGTGAAAGTCATATACATCTTTCATAATATAATTTACATTCATAAAAATTTGACCATTATAAGTTTTTATATTTGCTTTCGTGATTGTTCTATACGCTCCAATTGCATACAACCAATTTTTATCTGTATCATTTTTTAATCGCTTTAGCAAAGTATTCTGCTGCTTTAAGCTTTTGTTTATCAATCCCATGTGTATTTTGTCTCATTACATCTATTTCTTCGGGATATTGAGAACCTTTAACAAATTTAAGATTATAACTTACATTTCTTATTTCTCTCCATTCTTCAGGGGTTAAATATCCTTTTTTCAGATATTCAGCTTCTTTGGCTTTGTCGACCACTTCTAATGTATTTAGTATATCTTTCCATATGTCAGAGCGTTTTTGCTTAATAATTCTATCAGAATCATCTATTCTAAAATTCTTTTCTGTTACTGATAAATCATACTCACCTATAATTTCCTGAACTCTTGGATGTTTTAATCCTAATTTTCTGATCTCATCAGCTAATGCCTCTATCTCACGTTTTTTTGATTTTGTTTCTGCTGCTAACCATTCATCTGAAACTTGCATCAAGGCTAATTGGACTGCTACAGGTCTGTCACTATCTCCCTCTTTCCAGTGCCCGGTTGGATCTCTGAATTTTATTGGTTCATTGTTACAATAGGTATAAAGATTTAAGCTTAATGGATCTCTTATATTTCCTCTATAGGTATCCTCCTGTAAAAATCTTGCCACTTTTGGATCATACATTCTGGCATTGAGGTAATAAAGCCCTGTCTCTTCATCCCATTGGTATCCTGTATAAGTTATGTTATTATCTACATCACCTGTTGACTCCAATATATTACCAAAGGCATCATAATAGTAAGTTGCAGAAACCTCACCTGTTGAGGTACCTTGTCAAAAGACCGTTTACTTCTTTTTCTACTCTTAACCCATCAGCATTATAGGCATTTACATTTATAAATAGCATCTGTCATTTTAGAATTATTTGTATTTAAGACTGCAAATTGTACCAAAAGCTATTCAACAGGAAACCCATTTATAATACCTAAAATATATTGCTTAAGCAATTGGTAATCAATTGTATTCACTATTCCATCCCCATTTAAATCTGCTGCTTTAATATCTGAAATCTCCACTATCTCTAAAATATGTCTTGACATTATCACTGAATCTAATGAGTTTATTTCTCCATCACCATTTAAATCCCCATATATTAAATCTTTTTCTTCCTCAAAATCATCAATGGCATTAGGCAGACTGAAAAATTCAACTGTGTAATTAATCTCGGCAGGTCTGCTGGTATAAAGTTTGCCATCTATCACTTCAGGTTCAATATACTCCCTTATCCCTTTAATGTTTACATCAAATACATCATTTTTATTGTACCCGCCAACATCTTTAGGTCTGAAAATAATACATTTCCTCATTCCATAATTCTCATCATTTACATTAAAAAGTCCGTATTTTTCAATATTATCTTTGCTATTATTAAAAATCCATACTTTATCGTCGCTTCTTCTTGTAAGAGTTACTTCAATATCATCTAAAGATGCCAAACCATAATCCCCTCCAAGGTTAACTGACCAGGGGGTGTCCTTACTAAAAAACTCTAAAGGCATATAATTTCTTGCAGGCCATGATATAAAATCAAAATGAATAGCTGGCCTTCTGCTCACGTCAAATGTATATGTAGAATGGAAAATACTACACTGACCAAATCCTATTTGCTGCATACCCGGATTTAATATCCATCTGCGGTGTCCCACTGTATTAATATTTGACTCACCTATAGAATCATCCATATATCCTATTATGCTATCCATAATAGATGGATAACCAAAAGCAATATTAGCCCTTGAAGTTCCAATGTATGCAAGTTGATAGAATTCTTCTGACATGTCAGCAGGCTTCTGTGGGTGATGAGTTAAACCTTTTAAGCTTGCAAGTATTACAGCCCCGTGCTGGGCATAATTGTTGTATTCTTCATTTAAAGTAATATCAGCTGGAAGCCCCACCAGATAGCGCATGAAGTTCACGCAGTTTAATGCTTCCTCTAAGTACTGACTTTTTAATTTCCCTGCAGCATATGGAGCTTCAGATTTTGGTTCAATTTCGTAGCCATCGGAAACAGAAACTTTATAACGAAATGGATTTTTTTGATAGTTCTTAACTATATCCCCGATAGTCCTAGTCTCTAGCATACTTTCTTCAGCATTTAAATAAACTGCATTAGAAAAAAACATTGTAATTAAAATTACAAATACCAATGTTAGTTTTACTTTACTTTTCATTTTTACTCCCCCTATTTTTACCCTTCCATATATAAGCACTTTTTATTAAATTTTATCATGATTTGTAATTGAATTCAATTTATAATTAAATTCAATATAATTAAATTTAGCATAAAGTTACATTTTTACAATATATCCCATCTACTTAATCAAGTACTCAACCACATCCTTAAATCCTTCCGGATGCGGTGTTGTCACATAATCAGCCGCTTTTTTTACACTGTCCACGGCATTTCCCATTGCAATCCCAAAACCTGCATATTCAATCATATCCATATCATTTTGCGCATCCCCAATGGCTATGGTATTTTCTGTATCAATACCCATTAATTCTACATACCTTCTCATAGCCTGTCCCTTTGATGAACCATGTACCATAACATCTAAATAAGTTTTTGCAGATTGTACCACATCAATGCCATCTATTTCACTTAACATCTGCCTTCCTCTTTCCATTGCTTCTACTTTGTTATCAAATAAAAGAAATATCTTTAAGAAAAGATAACCCTTTTTAAATACTTCCTCTAAAGAGTTTATTTTTAAATAATTTGCCTGCAAATGCTTTGGTAGTTGGGGATTTATATATGGAAGCTTATAGGACTTTGGAGGCATTTTTTCAAAAAGTATATCGTTTTTCTCGTATACCACCCAATCTACCTCAAGTTCTCTTGCTATTTCTATAGCTCTTTTTATAATATCTTCAGACAGGGGGTTTGCATATAAAACTTCCTTTGTGTGTAAATCCTTAATTATCCCACCATTACAAGCTATAACGGGGGTTTTTAATCCCAACTTATAATGTATACTTTTCATCATATCAGGATGCCTTCCAGATGCCAAAACCACATTTATTTTTTTATCCAATAACTTTTTCACTGATTTAATAACATCCTCAGTTACATCACCACTATGTTTCACTAATGTCCCATCTAAGTCGGTAAATAATGTTTTTACGTTCATGTTTTAATCATCCTTACTATCTATATTTATCTTACTATTAATATTTATCCAGCATATTTAATATTAAACTATTAAAAAATAAAAAACAATATAACGCAAGATACAACTATAAAAATAAATTCCTAAAACCTTAAATACCCCCTTCTTATTTGGCTTAAAATACCATCTAATAAATTAATGCTTTCACCCTAAAGTTTAAATATTGACTAAAACACCTTTATTATGTATAATTGTGTTTGTAATTCTATGGTTTTATAGTAATTAAAAATTATTTTTGTTTATATTTGCTTAAAAACAAAATAAGAATTCTTTTAAGATATAAAAATACAAGGGGAGTGATTTTGTGGGTAAAAAAGTTATTGCATATATTGTTGTGGTATTCATTTCTATTTGTGCTATTTTTTCCTTTGATGTCCTTGGAAATTCCCATATTAAAATATTTGTAAATGGAGAAGAAGTTGTGGGGGATGTTCATTTAATAAATGACAGAACTTTTTTACCTGTAAGAGCTATTTCAGAAGCTTTAGGAGCAGATGTTCAATGGGATGCTAAAAAAAGAGAAGTACACATTTATCAATTAAGCAACGAAGATAGTTTACTCCCTGAAATAATAAAAGAAGTCAGCCCTTCAGTTGTGGCTGTTATAGGCAATCTAAAAAAATCTGCATCTTACTATGGCAGTAGTTACAGTGAAGAAATTGTACATGGAACAGGAGTAATTATAAAATCTACAGGGGAAATTTTAACTAATGCTCATGTTGTAAAGGATATTGAACGGATTGTGGTTGTTCTCTCTAATGGAGAAGGTTTTGAAGCAGTATTAAAAAACATTGATGAAGAGTCAGATTTAGCAGTAATAAAAATAAATAAACAAGGACTGATACCTGCTAAACTTGGACTCCCAAGCAACGCAGGGCTTACCATAACTAAGGTAAAAGAGGACTCATCTGCAAAAGAAAACGGTCTTGTTGAAGGAGATGTTATACTTTCTGTAAATGGAATCAAAGTTAACAATCTGGTTGATTACAATGAAACAATGAAAAACTACCTGCCAGGTGAACAGGTAACTGTAAAGGTAAACAGGAACGGGGTTATAACAGATTTTATTATAACATTGGGCAACTAAAAAAATTTAAATTACAAACTTAATTAAGAATGGAGGAATTTTTTTGAAAAAAATAATAGTTGGTGTTTTTTTGATTGTTAGTATGCTGGCTATATCCATGTCCAATATACTACTGGCTCAAGAAGGTGAAACAATAGAAATATCTTTTAAAGTTGGTGATGATACTCTTAGTATTAACGGAAATTTTGTTAAAGTTGAGACACCTGTTGTCATTAATGGTGTGACATTAGTTCCGGTCAGGGTAATAACAGAATCTTTTGGTGCAGAAGTAGACTGGGACGGTAAAGACCGCTGCGTTACTCTTAATTACAGTGAGGTTATTATAAAACTATACATAGACAACAAAACTGCTTTTGTAGACGGACAAGAAATAAATCTTCTGGAAGCCCCTAGAATTATCAACGACAGAACAATGGTTCCTCTTAGATTTATAACTGAAAATTTTGGGGCAACTGTGCATTATGAACATGATACAAAACAAATAACCGTTATAAAGGAGAACCCTAATCCTCATAGTATAAAGGACTTTGGGTTGATTTTGAAAAAAAACAAATAAAAAAAGAATTGGAGACAGCTATTATAACTGGTCTATAGATTTTCCCAAAACTTTATATCTTCAACATAGAAATTTTAACGGATCTTTTAACATTATTTCCGAAAGAGATCATTATTACAGCTTTATTATAAGTCTTTTTGAAAAAAAAGATGAGGTAACTGTGGATACAGTATATACAGACCTGATAAACAGTACTCAAGACTATATACTCATGGATCATGTAAAAACAGAAACCCAAGATGGGGGTTATGTAAAAGTGGTATACAGAGACAGCGTCCTCAATTTTGAAGAAAGATTTTATTTAAAAGAAAATATGATGTATTGTATTTTCTTAACAGCTGATTATGAATATTATAAGGATTATAATGAAGAAATTAGTAAAATTCTTGACTCATTTCAAATTATAATACTGATATAATTAAACTTCAAGAAACTAAAGACATAAAAATAAACAACATGGATGCAAAAAAACTACACTACACTATTGAAATAGCCAATGATTTTCTCCATGTTTTCGATGTTTACTTTAAGGGCAGCAACTACAAGTATACATTGAGTATTGTTGTTACTGACGAAACTTTTAATGACCAGGAGAAAATGGCAAGCATCACCAATACTTTGGAATCTTTTCAAATAAATGAGCCTGACTTTGAAGATTTGGGATTAATAATTGACCACAGTTTGATAGAAACTACTTATACCTATAGAACTCTTAAAAGTGATAAATACAAATGGTCTTTGAAAGTTCCATCTGTGTGGAAAGAAATTGAATACACTGATAATGCCGTTTATTTTGCAAATGAAAAAGATACCATGGCTTTTTATCTAATTGTAACAAATGAAATTGATTATAACAAATTTGATGACCAGCTTAAAGAAATAGAAAAAAACAATTATTATGTTATTGAAAGCATTGAGGATATTAAAGCTAAAGGACTTAATGTGAAAAAATACGTTGTAAGTGAAAAAACAGATGGAATGCTCAAAGAATGGGGATACATGTTCAATAAAAACGGAAAAACATATATAATATCTTTAGAAATTTCTACATTAGCATATAATGAAAAAAATGTTGCCATACTTGATGAAATATGGGAAAGCTTTGAGGTAAAGTGATTACTGCTAACTGATAATACTGAATCAATAATTCTAACCAATAATAAAAGCTGTGACACAAGCAGTTTAAAAGCTGCTTTGCACAGCTTTTATTACTCTGTATCTTTATTTTCTTTATCACTAAAAATCATTTCATTGTAGATGTTATACCATTTTTGCACTCCGTTTTCCAGCCTGTAATAGTGAAGTATATACGGAATCAATAAGATAAGAAATACAGCTGCCAAAGACAAAATTGCCAGCTTTTCAAAAACCACTGCAAATAGAACAGAAATCAAAAAAAATAATCCAAAAAATAGAGTAACCAAAAGATGAATTAATCTTTCATGTTGAATTATTTCTATTTGTTCCTTATGATATTTTTTAAAAAAATCAATATCCCACTGCCCCTTTAAAAATTCTGAAATCAGCTTTTCATGTCTTTTCATATATTTATTCACTTTAAGTCCCCCTTTTTAAACATTTTAAAAGCCAAGGATGTAGTCCCTTGGCTTTTTTAGATACTTAGTTTAGTTATTTTCTATTAACCATTTTAATGCTAAATCAATATCATCAAATATTTCAACTATTACGTTTCTTTCTTTATAATAATCAATAATAGATCTCATTGTAAGCTTTCCTGCCATTAAATCCGGCATCACCACCGCCCAATATTTCCAGCCAGCTTTAAAAACCTTTGGCTGCCAACTTTCATAGCCCCATTCAACATCTACCCTTCTTAATGCTGAACTATTTCTATCATCAGAAAGCCACTTTGTGCATTTGTACTTCTCAAAATATTCAGCACCTTTTAGCATTGCTTCTTTGAACTTATCCCCCATTATAAATTTATGAAACTTATGATGAATTATCTTAAGATCTGGATAATACCATAGTGATACTGCATCATTTTCTATCAATGTTTCTCTTTTTAATGTTTCCGTATCCATTACTTTGCACCTCACTTTTCTAAAGTTTCAGTGTGTATATCGGTATTATTCCAAAAAGCCTATAGCATATTTTACTTTATTTTAAAAACACAATTTAAAATAAAGAATATGTATTACTCCTCTTCTTCTTCGACTCTTTCAATATTAGCACCTAATGCTTTAAGCTTTTCATGGATTTTTACATATCCTCTCTCTATATGTTCAATATCAGTAACCTCAGTAGTTCCTTCTGCTATCATGCCTGCAAGAATTAGAGCCGCCCCTGCTCTTAAATCTGTTGCTTTTACTTTTGCACCTGTCAAAGGACTTCCTTCTATAATTGCACTCCTGCCTTCAATTTTAACATTAGCTCCCATTCTCTTAAGCTCTGCTAAGTGCATAAATCTATTTTCAAAAATAGTTTCAATAATCATGCTTGTGCCACTAGCCTTGGTCATTAAAGATGTCATTTGTGCCTGCATATCTGTTGGAAAACCTGGATATGGGTGTGTTTTTATGTCTATAGGATTTACAGCACCATTTGCCTTAACATGAATGCTTGACAGTTCTTCTGAAATTTCAACGCCAGCTTCCCTGAGTTTTGCAGTTATAGGCTTTACATGGTCAGGTACAATGTTTTCAATTAATACATCGCCACCTGTAATTGCCGCAGCTGTCATAAATGTGCCTGCTTCAATTCTGTCAGGTATTGCTGTATGAGTTGTTCCGCCTAGTGACTTTACGCCATTTATTTTTATTGTGTCAGTTCCCGCTCCTTTTATATCTGCTCCTATAGATGTAAGATATGTGGCAAGATCAACTATTTCTGGCTCAATAGCTGCATTTTCAATAATGGTTTGTCCCTCTGCTAAAACAGCTGCCATCATAATATTTTCAGTGGCTCCTACACTAGGAAAGTCTAGATATATCTTGCTTCCTCTAAGCTTCCCATTTACTTTTGCCTCAATAAATCCATGTTCCTGATTGATTTCAGCACCCATTGCCGCAAAACCCTTAAGATGCAGATCCACAGGCCTTGTTCCTATGGCGCATCCTCCTGGAAGAGATATTTTTGCCACTCCTGTCCTTGCAAGTAAAGGCCCCATAACCAAAATTGATGCCCTCATTTTATTTACTAATTCATATGGCGCAGTTGTATTTGTTATATCGCTGCATTTTATACGAAGTTTACTTTCATTGTCGAAAAATTCAACTTCTACACCAAAACACTCTAACAAATCTGCCATAACTTTTACGTCTGTCAGATAAGGTATTTCCTCTAATATACTTTCCTTATCCCCCAAAATTGATGCTGCTATAATGGGTAGTACAGAATTTTTTGCGCTGCTTATCCGTACAACCCCTTTTAAAGGATTTCCTTCAGATACTATTAATTTTGGCACATCAATTCTTCCTTTCGTATTTTATTGTATTTTTTCTTTAGTAAACATTTCTTCATTTTCACAGCTTAATCACCTACAACTTATTATTTTTTATAAAAGTTGCCATTTTGTAATTAAACTGTAGCCAATTGATTGCACTATTTTAAAGTATTTTAATAGATGCCATCAATGTTCTACCGTTATCACAGGTGATGCAAGCCATATATAAGTTTTGTCCTCATAAGAGTTATATCTTATTGCAAAATTTAAATTAATTTTTTTGCCATCTACATTTATCGAGTCACTAATAGCTGGAGAATAGGCGGAAACACTTATTAAATTTCTGTCTGCAATACCATTTACTTTACTTGCACTAGAGTCTTTAAATATGTTTTTACTTATAGTGTTAAGAGTCTTGTGGTCTAACTTTCCATCAAAATATCCCGTTATGCAAGTACTTTGTACAGGTTCTAAACTGTATTTTCTAAAACTATTTTCAATATTCTCTGCCATCTTCTCTAGTTCACAATTTTTAAAATCAGTGGATACACTTACCGAAACATAAGTTTCTTTAGAACTAGAATTTTTTCCACTAGTTTGTGCAGTAATATTTATTTTGTTTCCATCACTAGTTACTCCAATTATTTCCATCTTATCAACAGAGTCATTGTTTATATAATTTTTGGAGTATAAATCATTTTTTATAATCCCAAAATCAGCTTCAAAATCATCTGTCATTTTTTCTAAACTGTTAAAGTCTCCAAACCACTTTCCCCCGCGGCTCCATATATAAATCTCACTATTTAAATGCTCTGCCCCTGATGCATTAAAAGCTTCTTTTAAGATTGAAAAAGTAGAACCTTCTATATGATAAAACTTAACATATACAATTGTAAATAGTATTGTCATTATTAAAATTAAAAAATATAAATTTTTTGCACTAAACTTTTTCACGTATATCCCCCTTTTTCCCATTCAAGCAAATTGTCATAGTTAAATTATTGCCCTTTATTTATTAGGATATACGTCCAATATTTTTTGCATCAATATGTAGAAAGTGCCCTGCTTATCATAATAGCACAATTGCCTCTTGTTATGAAGCTTTCTTCATCAAAATTATCATATATTTCATCAGTAACTTTAAGTATTCCAGAATCAAACATTTTTTTCACTGAATCACTATACCATCTGTCTTTTTTTAACTTAGAATACATTCCATTTTTTGATGTTTTAAAATTAAATGCTCTTGATATTATGGAACTAACCTCTGCCAAAGTTATGGGTCTGTCAGGTCTTATAGTATTGTCATTATAACCGGATATAAAATTATTTTCTGCTGCAATTAATATAATATCCTTTGCCCAGTGGTTACTTATATCGGAAAACACGTATGTATTTTCTGACATTTTTTTTGGTTTTAGAGAGTTAACCAAAAGAACCATAAACTCAGCTCTAGTTATAAAACTATCTGGCGCAAATGTTCCATCACTTCTGCCATTTACAATTCCTGCATCATATAAATGCATAATGTATTCTTCTGCTTCAATACCTTTTATATCGCTAAAGGGCAGCCAATTTCTATTATCAACATTTATTAATCTAACCTTTATAGGTGGTATTGCATTTATTAAATTGTACTGTAAATAGGCTTTTTGAGACATATTCTCCCCTGTTTCATATCCTATGTGTAAGGTTTTTCCATTGACCAGGTAATAGTAGATAATTTTTATTCCTTCAGAAGTATTTTCATCTCTTTTGCTAATTTCAATTAAAATTTGAGACTCATCTACTTTCTCTATATTGTACATAACCCCACTATTATGCACAGCTCCACCAACATTTACAATTGGTAAACTGGCAAATATTAAACATATTATGTATGCTTTCACCTTGTTTATATTCATTATTATGTCCCCCAACTCCTTCTTTTTTACTTATGTAATTTTTTCTTACTAATTTGCATTAATAAAGTTCTCCTGTGTATACCAAAAGTTTTTCTAAAAGCCACATAATTTCTCCTCTTGTTATTTCACTTCTGCCATCTGCAACCCTTCCATTTTCCCTTACTAAAACCATCCCGTTTTCCTTTATAAAATCTTGTCTTTCTCTCTTTTCTAAAACCTGATTGGTTTTTAATTCATAAACTTTTATCATCATTTCATACACTTCATCTACAGTAGAATTTCGTGTCAGATTTGAAATTTCTCTATTTTCTATAAGACCTACTTTTGCAGCTTCAAGCATAAAATTGTTACTATATTGATATTCTAAAATATCAAACATAATTTTTACGGTATCGCCTAAAGTAGCATATAAATCAGGTTTAAACAATCTGCCCTCAATACTTTTTAATTGATATACAGATGCCACATTATTTATGGCAGTTTCAAATCTATGATAATAAACATCATCAAAAAAGTCTTTTTCTAACTGGGCAATTGCTATATCTCCAGTTTTACTTGTTTCTATGGAAATTTTTCCTGCCTTTCTATCTCTGTCATAAGAAGCAGATGTATTTAGCCTTTGCCAAATGGATGTATTTTTATCATATACATAACCATATGTTTTTCCATTTACGTACCAGTCACTTTCACTGTATTCTACTGAAAGTTTTAGAGGTTTTAAAAGGTAGTCAAAAGTAGTTAACAGCCCTAAATCTCTTACGCCAACTTCTATCCTGGAAACTTCTTTTTTAAAGTTGATATTTTTCACATCTGTCCTAAAATTCTCTGGTACAGAAATTATAATTTCATAATCAACCCTGTTTTTGTTTCCCACCAAAGGATTGCTGCTTTCAGTTGTAATAACTCCAGGTCTTATTGTCAGGGAATTTTCCTTTGTTAGCACAACAAAATTTTTACCAAGTCTGGTAAAGCCCATAAAAACGCTATCAGACACAATGATTTTTATTTTTTTGTATTTGCCTGGTGGATTTGTCAGGTCAATTATATAGTCCAGGCTTTTATCCTTAATTACACTTTCTAAGAGCCTGTCTGCATTAACACCTGTTATTTTAATATTCCATACCCCGTCTATTATTTTTTCAGCTATTTCAACAAAATCACCTGTTATTACATCATCTATATCCTGATTGGAGTCATAATCATCTGAACTTGATTTTGTTCTTACAGTTATACTATAAGTAGGTTCAGACCTTAAATCCTTTTCTCTGTCATATGCATAAAGTCTGGCATAATATCTGTGGTTTGAAAGAAGCCCCTCTACAGTATACTCAGAAACTTCTCCCACATTATATTCCACTGCTTCTTTATAATCATAATATCTGGATATTTCAATTATGTATTCCAAGCCCTCCTGCATCATCCATTCGTAAGTTATACTATTTAAAGTAATGGCATCAAGGCTGTTTTTAATTCCAAATCCCACAGGGGTATCTGGTGGAATGTACTTTAATGTCCTAACTGAATATGAATCACTCCACAAAGACCTTTTTGTTTCACCTGATTCATTTACTGATTCTGCCTGTATCCAAAAATAGTACAGGGTATCTGGGGATAGTCCTTCCATCCTGTAGTATATGGAATCGTATAAATCTTCAGGGGTTACTTGAATCTCTTGCCCTGCTGCATTTATATCATCTTCTAACCCATATTTAATATAATAGTTATATGTAGGTACAAATTCCCAGCCTAGATCTATATACGTATCACTTGCAAGACTATAGTTAAAATTTGGCACCACAGGCTGTTCAGCCGGCGGAACTATCACAGGATTGGTGGTTATTATCAAGGGTTCTGAAGGTCCTGAAGAAAGTCCCTCACTTTTTCTTGTTGCCCTCACCCATATTACATAGGTTGTATTTGGCTGAAGACCAGTTACAACAATGTCGATATTGTGCTTCTTTTTGTCAGGGTTTAAGTTTGGATTTTCCATGTCATCATTAGGTTCTGTTGGAAAATCAGTTATTTTATCTGCTGGTATTGTGCTTAAAATATCGTAAGACATACCTTCCACAAATTCTATACACCCTACATCAATAGTAACTCCGGGGTCGTATGAAACTACCCTATAATAGTCGCCACCTTCATCTTCTCCATCTGAATCTTCTTCCTCTGGGTCTTCTTCCTCATCTATTGGATTAGTTTTTTCATAATATTCTTCAGCACTTATGTATTCCCACTTACCTGTTTCATGATTGTATTCCTCATACCATAAATTTTTAAGTTGTATTGTTGCCGAATCATGGGTAACCATATTATTTCCATTTAAGTCTTTTTTCACCTTAAGAGGCGGTCTTCCTGGTACCAGCGGCTGCTCACTAGGACCTTCTAACGGGGTTATTACAACTTTATATGCAGGGTCCGAGTTGTAAGTTACCAATTGAAGTATATCATCAACATATTCAATATACTGTTTTTTGGCAACTATTTTAAGATAATAAGTGGAATTAGGAGTTAAACCTGCAAGGATAAACTTATATCCAATTAAATTATTCCCGTCAAAGACAAAATTTCCACTGCTCATATTTGCATCTGTTGCAATTTTAGTATGAGACGGCGGATTATCAATGGTATTTGGATCATCAACAAGCCAGATGTCATACAAAACATCTTCATCAATTTCTCCATCTGCTTTAAAAGGCGCCCTCCACAAAATTGTAGCACTGCGGGGTTCTAATTCATCCTGATAGCTTATAATAACTTCCCCGTCAAAATGCTCAAATAAGTCCACAAGTTCAGGTGATGCAGGTCTTGAAGGCACTTCTGACTCTTTTAGGAAGACTTCCTGGGATTCAATTCTAATGCCCTTATAAACATCCTGACCATTTCGGGTCACTATAGCCCTGATTATAAAGTAGTGCTGTATATCATCATATGGAATGGTAACAAAAAACTCTGTTCCATTAACCTCTGACATGTACTGAGGCAACTCATTTGTATCTGCATTTCCCCGATATATATGATATGTAATATCCACATCCCCATCGCCTAAGCCTGTAACTACAGGAGTCCATTCTAATTTCCATACAGTACCATCTGGCGTAGAGGACATTTTTGTTGTTTTCACCAATATAAAACTACTCACCGCAACGGTTTTGCTGTACTGGTTTCTCTTAATTTCTTCATCTGTAATATCAGGTTCAATTCTCACATAATACACCCTTCCCGGGTCTCTTACATTATGTACATATTCAAGCTTCCCTGTTGATTCATTAACAGTTACTGCTTTTCCATCTCCTATTTCATTTTTTCCTATAAATATAGGCGGTGTATTGGCAAATGTGCTATTTTCTGATACATACAGCTTGTAGCCTATTCTTCCATCAGCATCCCATACATCATCCCACTCTATTTTAATTTGATTTGTCCCTAAGGCATATACATTTAATTCTATATCTGTTAAGACTTTTACTATATTTGAACGGCTAGATTCTGTACTGTAAAGAATGTTTCCTCCTTCGTTATAGTAGGTGTAGTATGATGTCATATCAATATTATAAATTGTACCTGAATCCAATTCCTTTAATCTGTGCTCATATGTAGCACTAGAACTTGTAGAAACTGAAACGTTTCCTTCTTCTAATATCCTTCCCCCTCCCCCTCCATAAGATTTCGGTATCTTTCTTGTGTAAAAGTTTACAAACCCGCTTATAGCTTCACCGGGAAATTTTAAATCCCAGGCAAGGTCAACATAATACCTGTCATATTCATTGTAGCCAATAGCAGGCTGATCCTCATTTATTGCTTTAACTTTAACTTCTGTTGGAGGATTTGGGCTGTGAGATGCAAATCCAACAACAGGTTGAATAACTGTACTCAATACAATAATAATTAGAATAACCTTTTTTGTCATATTCATATCATTATCTCCTACCCTTTAGTGAATTTATGCTAAAAACATTACTATATACTTTTGTTTCCATTTCCATTTATTAAGTTTTACATATCCCCTGTAAGTTTTAAAGTTTTAACTAAAAGTGTGGCAATCTCTCCTCTTGTAACAGGTTTATCAGGGTCAAAATTATACCCTTCATTTAACGTGAATATATTTAAATCCAATGCCATCAAAACCTGCCTGTAATTTGTTTTATGTATTTTATTCTCATCATTAATGTAAATATTTTTGGAAGGTACAACATAATCAAGGTTTAAATTAGTCCTGTCTGAATAAACCATCATTATAACCCTGGCTGTTTCCTGCTTATTTACATTTCTAGTTGTTCCACCTGAATTTAATAAATCCTCAAGATTATATTTTTGAGCCCTCTGCCTAATGTTAAGGCCGCCATTTAAAATGTCCTTTTCCGTCACAACTTCATATAGTAAAATTATTTCATTTACCCTCACATTTTCTTTTGGGTAAAAAGATTCCAATGAACCAAAAACTTCCCTTAAGTCATATTTGGATAAAAGAAGCCTGATATCCTCACTGTAAGGATGTCCTTCATAAACATCATTTGCAGGAATGTCTAATATTATAATTACAAATTCACCAGGCTCGAATACATTAAACACTATACTGTTTTGAATATAAACAGCATTTGATACCTTGTTCCAGTCCTTGTCACCGTTGTAGCTTACATAAGGTATTTTCAATCCCTTTTCTCCTGTATGCACAAGCCTTACCATTACAGGCTTTTCAAATTGTCCCACTTCTTTAGTTTTTGCCATTACAGGGCTTACGCCTCTGGTACCTTCAATCCTGTTTTTTAAAAATTTTGAAAGTTCATACTCTATCTCTTCAATTATTTTAAGTACTTCATCTTCAATTTCTTTAGACGAAACACTTCCCTTTATAGGTGTATTTAAAAATTCATTTAATTTTCTTGCAACAATTCCTGAGCTTTTGTTGTACATCCTGTCATATATTTCTTCTTCAAGTTTTGAGGAAGTTATTGTTGTTCCCACAATGTCCACGCTCATTTTATTGATTATCGATACAGGCTTTTCATCTTTAGATAATTTTTTTGCAGGTTTATCCAAACGCCTGATATTTAATTTATAGTAAATATCATTTATATTTGCCGAATTTAATATCTCTTTAACATCAATATGGTTTGTATCTACCACACCAGGTCTTAATGTATATTCTGCCCCCGCTGTTTTTATACAAAGACCTTTTCCCGAAGTATCTAAAATTTCAATAACTTTTATAGGTATATATATAATGTCTTCTAAAAGCCCTTCTGCATGTTTTGAAATGTCTAATACAAGTATATTATTTATATTATTTTCTATTGCATTTACCATTCTGTCCCTTTTAATAAGTATCTTGTTTGACACCCCATTTTCAATATCCACTCTCCAATAAAGGGCTTCTTCAAGCTTGTCTATCCTGTCATAAAACATTGCTTCTTTTCTTCTTTTTGTGTCTTCTTCGTCATAATCTTCCTGGTTAAAATTTGTCCTGATTTGAACAGGCCCTATGTATTTTGAATATGCAACAAGTGACTTGTCCACAGGGTCTTCCCTGACAGCCCTCACCTTTATGTGGTACTTGGTATTTGATGATAACGGAACATTTTTAACATCCCCCTCTTCTGTTTCAACTGGAATTGTTTTTATTCTGGCGTAATAGTCCACATATTGTGTGCCGCTTGTCCTTATGCTTTTTTCGCCATAATACGGGCGTATTCTGCCATCTTCATCTATATATCTTTCAAAATTTGCATCGGTAAGTACAGTATACTCGTCATCTAACTCAGCTTTAATTGCAAACTCGTATTTATACTCAGAGATTCCTCTCCATTTAACCTCTACATTGTGGTAAATATCCCTTGTTGTAAGTCCATCTTTTGTATATACTAAAGAGGTACCGTTGTTTTTATAAACCCTCACATCATAATAAGAATTAGGTTTTAAGTTTACTAGCCTCACATAGCATCTGGTACCTATTTTTACTATTGTATATTTATCCCTTGTAAGTAAATTAAGCTTTAAGTCTTTGTCTGATTTTATATAAACGGTGTAGTCCTCAGATTTTGTGTATATATCAGTGTCGTCAAAAAAGAATCCTAATTGTACATCTGTTACTGCTTCTAAAAACTCCGGCTGCACTATCAAAGATGTTGTAACTGGAATGGAAACCCATGCACTATAACGTGAAGGGTCATCTTTATCTATTGCCCTTATGCTAAAGTAATATAGCCTGTTTGGAAACAGCCATTTATCTATTGTATATTTCATCTGTTCAGTTAGCGGATCGTATACAAAATTATCTGCAGGTGTTTCTGCCAAAGGATCTAAAAGTATTTCACCAAAATTAGCCATAAAGCTTTGATATATGGCATCCTCAACGTCACTGTATATACCTTCATTAGGTTCAACCCTCCTTGCTGTACATATAATATTATAAATTACATTGCTTTCTCTTCTCATCCAGGTAAATTCCACAGAAGAACCACTGACTTTTGGAGTTCCTTCCTCATCCAATGCAATTTCAAAATCTGTAGGCGCCAGTGGTCTTTTGGCTGATTCATCCCCGTCTCCTACTTCCCCTTTAACTGTTGTAACAGATACAGCAGGGGTGTATTCTGACAGACGTTCCCTTTCTTGGTCTTCATCTTTTATGCTCAGCCTGGTTCTTGCAATAAAGTAATAGGTTGTATTTGGTCTTAATTTCTTCCCAAAGGCAGCGTATCCCGGATTGTCCTGGGAAAACTCCCTTACTGTAAATTTTATAGATGTGCTTCTTGGGTCATCCACTCCAATAAACAACAAATCTCCGTCCATATCCTCAGTGGTACCTATTAGTTTAAATGAGTTTATATCCGGTCTTGTGCTCATGTATATGTCATAATATATTTTTTTCTCAACAGATGTGTCTAAAAGGTAATTTGACCAGTTTATATTTACTTTATCAAACTGCATTTCTATATAGTTTGATACTTCTATATTTTCACCGTCAATAAAAACATCTGCCTCATTTTTACTAACCCTTAAATTAATAGGCAGCGGGACATCAAATTCTTGAGCTGAACGGGTGGTGAAACTTACAATTACAGATTTATCAGACATTTTTTCTAAATCTTCAGCATTTCTGTTTAATGCATTTGTTGTATACATTTGCAGATAATATACTGTATTAGGCAGCAAAAAGTTAGGATAATTCTCTTCATCATTTGGAATATCCTCTTCTAAAATTTCAGGTTCATCTCCAACCATTTCGTTAAAATATTTACCTTTAAAGAGATTAAATCCTTCAATTGTATACTCTAAGCGATTTCCAATCTCTTCTACATCTTTAGAGGAAACATACAAAACCCTCCTGTATTTTATAGGGAATCGCCCATAGGATTTCCCTTCAGCTATAAGCTCTGGATTGTTTTCCATATCAATTTCTGATTGATGGGTATTTAGCATAAAGTGAAATACAATATCATCACCTGGGTTTGTATTAGCTCTTATTTCATCCCAGTTGTGAGGCTTTGCCCATGAAACAGTTATATCGGAGGAATATTCTACTTCTCCACTCTCTTCATTAATTCTGCTTACAAGTTTTCTATTAACAATTGTTACCTCCCTTGGAACAGGAGGTCTGCTGGTGTCCTCTTCTAGCTTGTAATCCATTGGCAGAGACTCTATTCGGTCATCTGCACCATCTGTCTTAACAACTATTTTATAATAAATAGTGTTATTGGGATTAACCCCTGATATAACCGTTATGGCACTTCTTGCCTCACCTGCAAAAAAGGTGTCATTTATTGTTTTTCTAACCGGCCAATCCCCTGATATTGAAGAATCAACACTTGACTGCACTTCGTAAAAAAGTCTTGGCAAATCAAGACTTCCTTCATTTACCCTGTATATCTTAACATATATATTGTTATCAGAATCCTTTGAAAGCTCAAATCTTATAGGAGTATATGTGTATGAATGTTCTCCCATCAAACGGCTGCCATTGAAATCTGAAGGTTTGCCCACAGATATCACTGATTTTGTATTTTTAGCAGCATCTTTAAACTCAGGCTTAATGTTCATGTAGTATACAGTTCCTGGAAGTATGTCTTTATGTGGTAGTACAAATTCTTCTGCATCTGGCACTGAGGCATTTAAGTCACTTCTTCCAATAATGTCAAAATTCAAAAAGTCAGGTGCACTAGATGCTTTAACACTTGATGTTACACCTTCATCTCCTGATACATGTGTTTCATAACCACTGCCATTATAATTAATATTAACAGATGCCTGGGAAGGCCCGCTGTTTAGGTTTGAAGAATCAGTGGAAATATTTATTTTAAAATCTAAACTCTCTATATCTAAATCTCCGCCATAGATTTGTTTTAAGTTGGTTTCAATAGAGTTTATAGCAGAATTGGCATTTGCTTTTACTACACTTCCTCCATCCCACACTTTAGGCATAGCCCATTCTAAATTAAGCCTTGGCTTATGTCCAATTTGATAACCTCCACCTGGTATAGGCTCTTTTTCCTGACCTGCATGGGAAGCATAAAAGGATATAAGGGGAAGAAAATACAAAAGTCCTTCTCCTATTTTTTCTCCACTCTGATTTGAACTTTCATCAAATTCACCGTTATAAAACTCAACCCCAATATCATAAATAAAATCATTTTGAAGCCCTTCTATTTTAAATATATTAAGATTACCTTCATTACTTTCAATTGTTTTTGTATCCCCTTCAGGAGTATGATATGTAATTTTAAAGGAATTAGCTCCAGAAGGTCTGATCCACCTAATGGTTAAAATACCATCTGAATAGTCTTCAACAAAAATTTTAACAGGTGCTGAAGCATAAACAGTATTTGTTTTGAAAAGTATGGAATTTACCAACAGTAAACTTAGTATAATTGTTGCAACCAGTAACTTCTTCGTATTCTTCATAGTAAGACCCCCGTATATTAGTAAATAGCTTGAATTTTCTTAATACTTACACTTCAATATTTATATCGGTAAATTACTGTCTAAAGTTAATAAATTATGGGATATTGTTTGAGATTTCTACACATTAAAAAAATCCAAATTCCACACTCCTTAGCACGAAATTTGGATTTTTTCAATAATTCTTATTTCATGCATTCCGGTTTTGGTATGTGGTGAAGTTTTGGACTGTCTAAATAATCCTGTACAATCCTAAGTGCCTCACCAAACCTTTGAAAATGCACAACTTCCCTTTCTCTCAAAAATCTAAGGGGCTCTATTACATCAGGGTCATCTGCCATATTTATAAGGTACTCATAAGTTGATCTTGCCTTTTGTTCAGCTGCCATATTTTCATACAAATCCGTTATAGGGTCCCCTTTTGATTGAATATATGCTGCTGTAAATGGGTTGCCTGCAGCGGACATTGGATAAATACCTCTTCCATGGTCTGCATAACTAGCATCTAAGCCTGCTTTTTGTATTTCATCAATACTTGCACCTTCAATTAGCTGCCGAACCATACTTCCTACCATTTCAAGGTGGGCAAGTTCCTCTGTACCTATATCGTTTAATATAGCCCTTGCTTGTGGAGTTACCATTGAAAATCTCTGGCTTAAATATCTTAGAGAGGCGGCTAACTCACCATCTGGCCCGCCTGATTTAATATTTTTATAGTGATAAATGAATTTAATAATTTTCGAAATGTTAAAATTATTTTGTCATCCTTAAAATTGTCTGATGTTTTTAGACACGACAGAATATCATTACTGAATTGAAAATTGCCTAAAATAGAACTGAATAGATTATACAAAAAATAAACAGCTTTTGTTTTGTACTACAAATTATGAAATTTTTTATAGCTTTTATATTTTACACCTCATGACACAAACTTTTCTATCCCCTATTTCCTGACAGTATTCTATACAATCTTCATCTTGTCTGAAATTATCAAAGGAATATCCATTTTCTACTATGTAATTGTATATTTCTCTTGTAAATAAAATATCCCAAGCCTCTTCATTTACATTAGGAAGCTTATTCATTTTTACTTCATTGTATATTTCTTTGTTATCCCCTAATAATATAACCCTAAACTGCTCGTCTTCTTTATATATTATATATGATAAAGTAATTCTTAATATGTCCTCAACTGCAAGACCTCTATCTTCAATTAACATCTTTTTCAAATCTTCATTAAGATACAGCATTTTATGATTGTTAAGATAATTAGTAAGTTCTTTATAATTTCTGTTGTGCTGTAGTTTCTTTAAATCTATTTTTAAAAACACTGGTTCATCATTCTCAAATAGCACTAATGTAGCTTCGTTTTTGTCTACATACCAAATTTCATTTGTATCTACATAAACTATGTCCCCCACCAATTTCTTTTCATTAAATACAGGAAAAATAAAAGGATTATCTTTAAAAAATTTCACACTCTTAATGGTCACCTTGTGTGATTCTTTTATAGTAACGGTACAAGGTTCTCCCCCTATATCTTTGTCAACAATAACAACTTTACCTGTATCTGTACAGTACATATAGTTCATTTTACTTGATACAATTAAATCTCTTTTTTGTAGACCTAAAATCTTTTCTAATCTTCGTAATTTATGATTTTTAAGATATTGAATTAAATTTATCTTAATACCAGGATTTTGTTGTAAATTACCAGTTAGCCTATATTTAAGATTTTTCGAAAACTCAGTTATCTTCTGCTTGCTTTTTTCATATTGAATTGTTGCAACCCTAGAGGATATCATGTCCATTAGACCTTTTATCCCATCGCTTACATCTTTATATAATATCCCTTCTTTCTTTTTATTAGCTGCTGATGATCTTTGAGACATAGATCTATACTCCTCTGGTAATAAGTTTATATCTTTCTTATTACCCATAAAAAATCACTCCTTTTTAAAAATATATCAATTAAAATTAATACATATAAAAATTCTCCTAACACTTTTTAAATATTGCTTACTTCTTCAGCATGTCAAGTTATCTCTGTTCTTTAGTAGCTTTAAACTCTATTCTTTACTACCATTCTCAAAAGATTTGTTCTTTGTCAATCTTTTAAGTTATGCAAGTTCTACTTATTTTTAGTTATGATACAAACCATTATATGAATATTATATTATATAAAACCACATTAATCAATTGAGGTTAGGAAATATGTCAAAAATCGAGTTTTTAAATGATATAATTGAATATTTAATGGCAAAAGCCCTCTCAGACTGGGAAATATCCAAAAAAAAAGCGAGGAAGGACAATGACTGACAAAATAAATTACATTCCCCCCTTGGTAAGTTGTAATAATCTATCAAGTTTTGCTGATTCCCATAAAACCCTAGGGAAAAGTGGTCTTGACCTTGGAGGATATATACGAGTTTCCACTAAAAAAGAAGCCCAAATTACATCTATAGAAAATCAAAAAAAAGTTTTAAAAGAATGGGCAAATATAAATGGATACAATCTTATAAAATTTTATACAGATGTTAAAAGCGGTAGTTTTTCCTACCTGAGGGATGAAATGCAGCTTTTAAAACAGGATGTAAAATCTGGAATAATAAAAGGCATTATTGCAAAAGAAATTTCAAGAACTTCCAGAGACATTATGGATGTGCTTGAATTAAAAAGAACTTTAGAAAGCCATGGTGCTTTTTTTATATCTATAAAAGAAAATTACGACAGCAGAACAGATGATGATGAATTTTTATTAATTATTTATGCTGCTTTGGCTCAAAAAGAACGTAAAACAACCGCAGGTCGGGTGAAAATAACTCAAATGCTAAAGGCTCGCGAAGGCAAAACCAACGTACCTTCCCCTGCCTTTGGGTATAAATTGTCTTCAAACAAGCAACACCTGGTTATTGATCCGAAAAAAGCAAAAACATACAGGTTTATTGTTGAAAAATTTTTAGAGGGCTGGGGGCAGCTTAAGATATGTAAATGGCTAAATCAACAAGGGATTGAGCCAAAAAGGGCTAAATACTGGCATACAAATACCATAAAATCCATTTTAATCAACCCTGTTTATCTTGGAATTACAATATATAATGCTACAACTTTGATAAGGGACAGCTCTGGAAAACAAAAAAGAGTGGTTCGTCCCCAAGAAGAGTGGATAGTACGTCACAATACTCACCCCCCACTTATAACCCTTCAGGAATACAATCAAATTATAGATATAATTGAACATCGTAAAAAAAAACTTTGCAAGGAATGGACTAAGGAAAAAAAATATTTATTATCCGGCATACTTTACTGCAGCATATGCAAGGGAAAAATTTATGGCGGTAAGCAAACTTACTCGGATAAATCAAAAGATTTTTATTACTATGTAGATCAAAACAGGTACGGCATTTGCAATACTAAAACCAAGTATTGGAATATGGAAAAGGTTGATAATGATGTTATAAATGAAATTAAAAAATTTTTTAAAGATAAAAATTTAATTAAAAAAATAATAAAAGAAAAATACATATCCATGAACAAAAATATCAATGACTGTCAATTAAAACAACTTAAAGAAAGTCTTCACTCAACACATATAGCCATAAAAAAACAACAGGAAGCTTATGAAAAAGATATTATCTCCATTGATGAATACAGCACTAGAATGATGGAATTGAGAAATCAAAAAAAAGAATTTACTGATAAAATCAATTTAATAAATGAAGTAAATGAAAATGGTTATAAGTCAGATAAAAGACTAAAATTTATTTCTAATAAAATCCTCAATACCTTAGAAAATCTTGATAAAGCTGAATATGATGTAAAAAAGTTTATTGTAAATAAACTAGTAAAAAGTATTGAAATTAGCAGTGACTATTCAATCAAAATACATTTTGCGTTTGAACCATAATTAAACCATAAATACTATAAAAAAATTAAATCCGGTCCGCCGTATTGTGTAATTATAACTTTTGCCATTCTAGGATCCGGATTTTTTATCCTTATTGGGTATTCTAATTTTTTCTCATATATCCACACTATTTATCTCTCCTCTCCTGCAAGACTAAAATTAAAACTATAATTCCATGGCCATGGGTTGTTTATCCATTGCCATGGATATTGACTGCTTGACCTGAATGAACACAATGGTCCATACAATCTTTCAAACATGCTTCTTAACATAGCAGCTTGGGCAACTATAGCATTATATTTACAAAGAGCTCCCCTGTCATTTGGATGTGTATCAAGATAAAGCTGAAGGTCCACTGCCATAAAATCAAGAGCAGTCAACTGTTTTAGTAATTCATCTCTATTATGCATATTTTATCCTCCTCTCATTAGTCCCTTGGCGGTCTATAATATTTATCAACACCTCTGTATGGGCTATATAATTCTGGAAATGCAGTCCCTCTTTTCAATGCTTCAATTGGTGGATAAAGGCTGCATAATTTTTGAAAAGGAACATATGCCCTTGCAAGCCTTACATTCCTTAAAACAGTTTCCTGGGGTATGCAAGGCACAGGATACATGGAACACATCTCAGACATTCCCCTCTCCTCTGTCCATTTTTCTTCCATAATCACAGTCCTCCTTAAATTTATTTTTCCTGTTAAGACTATTGTGGTAAAAACACAAGCTTTCTTACCCAATGTCTACTATACATAATATTAAGGGTTCTGTGAAATAGTTACATTTTTATTGGCTTAAATATAACTAGCACAATATTAGAATTTTAAGTATGGGTAAATTTAAATATGAGTAAATACTTGTTTTTGAAATGGTTTTTAAAATAATATGTATTAACGCTCTGCATCCTTAATCTTTTTAATTGAAAGATTGGCAATGCTTCTTTTGGTTTCATCTTTTTCTTCTATTTCTATATCTTCCATTTCACTCATGTATCTTGCACCTGCAATTATAAATATTGAAACAGAAGCAATAAGTACAATTGCACCTAAAACCCCTCTATCTGTTAATACAACTGCACAAAGACCTAAAGCCGCACTTGCTGTATACATAACACCAACGGATTGTTTTTGGGAAAGTCCCATATCTATAAGTCTGTGATGTAAATGTTCTCTATCAGCTTCCATAATAGGTCTTCCTTTTAAAATTCTTCTAATTATAGTGGATATAGTGTCAAATAATGGGAGTCCTAAAACTAATAACGGTATGGCTATGGAAAAGGCTGCATATGTCTTCATCATACCTTGAATGGATACAACAGCCAAAGTAAATCCTAAAAAAGTAGAACCGGTATCTCCCATAAATATTTTTGCTGGATTAAAATTATATGGTAAAAACCCTAATGTGGCACCAGCTAAAATTGCTATAATTGTCGCATCACTAGATTCCCCGTTTAAAATAGAAATAAAAAACAGAGATAAATATGATATAGAGGACACCCCTGCTGCAAGTCCATCAAGCCCGTCTATTAGATTTATTGCATTGGTTATTCCAATAATCCAAAAAACAGTCAGCACATAAGATGTTATATCATTTAATTGTGATACTCCTTCACTTGCAAAAGGATTGGTTAAATTTGTAATCCTTGTATCTGAAATAAAAACTACGCATAATGCTGCAATTATCTGAAATACAAGCTTAAATTTTGCCCCCAATTGCTTTATATCATCAATAATTCCAATTCCCACTATAATGGATACACCTACAAGCAGCCCCAGCAACTGTTTATTTAGTGATATTCCTGATACTCCTAAAAATGTACTTATCACTCCAAACATTAAAGCCACAATAAATCCAGAAAAAATAGCCATGCCCCCCAACCTTGCAATGGGCTTGTTATGCATTCTTCTTGAATCCTTAGGAATATCCACAGCCCCTATTTTAAATGCAAGCTTTCTCACTATTGGTGTTGCTGAAAAAGCCACAATAAATGCAAGGGCAAAAAGAATAATATATTCATAATCCATAAATTAGCACCTTCTTTTTTATTAGGATTTTAATTTTATAATTTAAAACCCTTAATCGCATCTTTAGTAAAATATATACTTTTCCAATTTTACTTTATAAATCAAGTATATCACTTATTATACTATATCATTTCTAAAATAAAAAGTTATATTTTTATTAAAGTTTAATTTACATTATCATAATTTCTTAATATTCTCATATTTAATTACCCTAACACTTGCTTCCTTTAACAATTCCATAGCAAGCTCATCAGGATAATCTCCATTAAAAACAATCTTTTCTATTCCTGCATTTATAATCATTTTTGCACATAACACGCATGGTTGATTGGTAACATACATAGTTGCACCTTTTACGCTTACTCCTGAATATGCCGCTTGTACTATTGCATTTTGCTCTGCATGTATAGCTCTGCACAATTCATGCCGCTGACCTGAAGGAATTTTATACTTCTCTCTTAAACACCCAACTTCTTCACAGTGACTGCAACCTATAGGAGCACCATTGTATCCTGTGGCAAGAATTCTCTTATCTTTTGCAATCAAAGCTCCTACCTGGCGTCTTAAACAAGTGGACCTACTTTTAATGAGTTCCACTATTTCCATAAAATACTCATCCCAAGATGGCCTCATAAAACCCCTCCATTATATTTGACTTAAAAATAATTATTTTGTTCCAAATAATCTGTCCCCTGCATCTCCAAGACCCGGAACAATATATCCTTTTTCATTTAAAGTTTTATCAACAGCAGCGGAAAATATAGTAACATCAGGATGTTCTTTGTTTACTGTCTTTATCCCGTCCTCTGATGCTATAATACACATAAGCTTTATGCTTTTTACTCCTTTTTCTTTTAGATACTCTATGGCTAAAGATGCAGAACCGCCAGTAGCAAGCATAGGGTCTAAAATAACTATCTCTCTTTCTTCTACATCTTCAGGTAGCTTGCAATAATATTCCACAGGTTCTAATGTTTTTGGATTTCTGTATAAACCTATATGCCCTACTTTAGCCATGGGTAAAAGTTTTAAGAGTCCATCTACCATTCCAAGCCCGGCTCTTAATATAGGCACAATTCCTAATTTCTTGCCTGATAAAACTTTTGTCTTTGCCACTCCCAGGGGGGTCTCAATTTCTACTTCTTTTAAAGGCATTTGTCTTGTCACTTCATATCCCATTAACATAGAAATTTCCAGAACAAGTTCTCTAAACTCTTTTGTCCTGGTATTTCTATCCCTTAGCAGTGACACCTTGTGTTGGATTAGAGGATGATCCAAAACAACCACATTTTCCATTTCTGCTCACTCCTCTTGTTTAAGAAACTAATCAAATTTATTGTTTAATTAGTCCTTGTAGTATTTTTTCTCTATTTCACTAATTTTATCTACTCTTTTTTTATGTTTGCCACCTTCAAACTCCGAGCTAAGCCATGTTTCCACTATATCTAAAGCCAGTCCCACTCCTACCACTCTTGCTCCTAAAGCAAGTACATTGCAATCATTGTGTTCTGTAGCCATTTTTGCCATATAACTATTTGTACAAACAGCCGCCCTTATACCTGGAACTTTATTAGCCGCCATTGAAATTCCAAGGCCTGTTCCACAAATTACAATTCCTTTTTCACATTTACCCTCTTTTACAGCCTCTGCAACTTTAAGTCCATAATCTGGATAGTCAACAGAGTCACAGCTGCATGTCCCAAAATCAACATATTCAATATTTTGTTCTTCTAAGTACTTAATTATTTCTTTTTTTAAATCATAACCTGCATGATCACTTCCAATTGCCAGTATCATATAAACCTCCATTAAAAATATATTGTATATTATTAGACATCCCATGTCAAAAAACCTTTTAGGTTAATTTGACTGATTTTACTTTGATTTTGAATTAAGTCTTGAAATTAACTCATCAATAAGTTCCTTTAACTCTTGTGCACAATTTTTATACTCTTTCTCACTCATTCCGTAAGGGTCCTGTACATCCATGCTTTCATTTAAATTTTTATCCCCTAAAACATATTCTTTTAAAGTCCATGTTTTAAACTTTACATTAGGCATAATGGATAAAATTATTTCCTTATGCCCCCTTGTCATTGTAAGTATTATATCTGCCTTTTCCAGATCCTCTTTACTAATTGCCCTTGCCCTATGACTGCTTATATCAATTCCAAAAAGCTCTTTTACTGCCTTTTGGGCTTTAGGATTTGCACCATCCCCACCAAATACAGATATTCCAGCAGAAGATGCTTTAATCCCATTAAGCTTATCCTCATTTAAAATAAAATGGTTAAATATCCCTTCAGCCATTGGACTTCTGCATGTATTTCCAGTACATACAAAAAGAATGTTTTTCATTGAGCTTTCTCCTTTTCTTAAGATATATGCACTATCTTAAAACCTGCTGCCTTTTTCATTCTATTCATTATTGCAAAGCCTATTCCCTTATCATCAACTGCTTCAGCCAATATAAGCTGTACTCCTATGTCATCAAAATCCCTTAAAGCTTTAAAAAGGTTAGAAGCAATGGTTTTAGGCTCTAATCTGTCTCCTAATGAAATCACCACAGCTCCATTGTACAAACTTTTAGTTTGCTCTGTTGACAGCACTCCAACAGATAGCCCCTTTCTTTTATATTCTTCCACCAAAGCATTGATTTTTTCTACAACATTTGAAAGTTCCCCTTCAACCACAACTAGTTCCGCCTTAGGCGAGTAATGTTTATACTTCATGCCTGGAGATTTTGGAATCAGCATGTCCAAATTTTTCTCCATTAAAGAGGGGTCAATATCCACTTTGCCTAAAAATTCTTCCAGCTGCTCTTTAGAAACACCACCAGGTCTTAAAATTACAGGGGGCCAAAGGGTAATGTCTAAAACAGTTGACTCCACTCCTATATCTGAATTGCCAGCTTCTATTATAACATCCACCCTGCCATTTAAATCATCTATAACATGCTTTGCTGTTGTAGGACTAGGTCTTCCTGATAAATTGGCACTTGGAGCTGCCACAGGAAGTTTTGCTTCCTTTATAAGACTTAGAGCTATTTTATTTTTTGGCATTCTAACTGCCACAGTATCTAAACCTGCTGTAACGCTATGGGGAACACTGGATGTCTTTTTTCCAACTAAAGTTAAAGGTCCCGGCCAAAATTTGTCCATAAGTTTTATGGCATCATCAGGTATGTCCATCATTAATTTATAGACTTCATCTTTATCAGCTATATGTACAATTAATGGGTTGTCTGAAGGTCTTCCCTTTGCCTCAAATATATTCAAAACAGCATTTTGGTTTAAAGCATCAGCTCCAAGCCCATAGACTGTCTCTGTTGGAAAAACCACCAATCCCCCTTTTCTTAGAATGCTGGCAGCATATTTTATTTTTTCTGCATCTATATTGTTTTCATCTAATTTAAGTATTTTTGTTTTCAACTGCATTTACTCCCATACAATTAATTAAACATCGATATTATTATACCACAAATAATGCCAGTTACATTACCTAATGACGGCAACCTTCCCATATATAATTTTTTTGACTCAATTATAAGCTCTGCATGTACAACATACAGCATGGCTCCAGCAGCAAAGGCCAGGCATACTCCTATAAAGTCTGCAGATACCTTTCCTAAAATTGCTCCTAATAAAGTTCCTAAGCCCATAGGTGCACCAGATAGCAGAGTAAGTATAAATGCTTTTTTTGAGCTGTACCCTCCAAGCTTCATTGGAACCGCCATTGCAATACCTTCTGGAATATCATGTATCACTATTACTGCTGTAAGTATAATTCCAAGACTTACAGATGCCTCAAAACCTGCTCCTATAGCAAAACCCTCGGGAAAATTATGAATGGCTATTCCTATTGCCATCAGTATTCCCGCTCTTAAAAGTCCTGTTCTTTTTATTGCTGTTTTTCTTTTGTATTTTTTATTCATAACTTCTTCAACACATACAATTGATAAAACACCTGCAGCCACACCTGCAAGTGTCAATACTATTCCTCCAAATCCAATGGCCTCTGGAATCAGCTTAAAGCAAACTACTGCCGTCATAAGTCCTGCTGAAAATTCAAGTACAAAGCTTAAAAACCTTTTATTTATCCCACTGACAAAAAAAACTGTCAATCCGCCGATACCTGTGCCTATCATCCCCGATATAAGACCTGTCAAAGTTACTTTTAGTAAATAATTCACATGCTTCACCTAGCACCCGTATAATATCCCTATATTATATTCATATGTCCAATACATTATTTACCAAAATATCGGGCTTTTTTATTTAGTTTTTTATTACTTATTTTCTTTACTACTTTTTTACTTATACTATTTAAATTTCCCCATTGCCTTCTCCACTGCCAAGTTTTTCACTTTGTTCAGTTGTGATTAAAGCATCTATTATTTCATCTATTTCACCATCTAGCACATTTTCAAGTTTGTAAAGTGTAAGTCCTATTCTGTGATCTGTTATTCTCCCTTGAGGAAAATTATATGTTCTTATTCTTTCGCTTCTGTCACCAGTTCCTACCTGACTCTTTCTTTCCTGGGCAATATCTCCTTCCTGTTGCTGCTGTGCAATTTCGTAAAGCCTTGACCTTAGGATGGTCATAGCCTTATCCCTGTTTTTATGCTGTGATCTTTCATCCTGGCATGTAACAACCATTCCCGTTGGGATATGGGTTATCCTTATTGCGGAGTCAGTTCTGTTGACATGCTGTCCTCCCGCACCAGAAGCTCTGAATGTATCAATTCTTAAATCATTTGGATCTATTTCTACATCAATTTCTTCCGCTTCAGCTAAAACAGCCACTGTAACTGTAGATGTATGAACTCTTCCACTTGCTTCTGTTGTAGGTACTCTTTGTACCCTGTGCACACCACTTTCATACTTTAATTTACTGTATGCTCCTTTACCCTTTATTAAAAATATAACTTCCTTAAATCCTCCTATTTCCGTTGGATTGGAATCAAGTATCTCTGTACTCCACCTTTGCTTCTCAGCATACTTAGAATACATTCTAAACAGATCTGCTGCAAAGAGGGCAGCTTCATCTCCACCTGCACCGCCTCTTATTTCAACAATTACGTTTTTATCGTCATTAGGGTCTTTAGGCAGAAGTAAGATTTTTAATTCTGTTTTTACCTCTTCAAGGCGTCTTTCAGCTTCCTTAAGTTCTGCATCAACCATCTGCTTAAATTCTTTATCCAATTTTTCACCCAGAAGTTCTTTTGCTTCTTCAATTTCTTTGTTTAGCTTTTTATACTCACCATATTTTGCAACAATTTCTTCTAAATCTGAGTGTTCCTTCATCAACTTTCTGTATTCATTTTGGTCACCAATAACTTCTGGATCCACAAGTTTATGATTTATTTCCTCATATCTATTTTCTGCAGCTTGAAGTTTATCAAACATATTACACCCCTAGTTTCTTAACAATATTTAAAATTCCCAATGAAATATTATATCATGTATTTGTATTTTATACTAGTATTGTTATTGGTTTGGAAATTAAAGGTTAATATAAATAAAAATCCCTGAAGATCATTCTCCAGGGAACTATTAATAAATTCCATCATCTTGCCCTGCTGTCCCAATGGATTTATTATATTGTATTTTCACATTTTCCCATTGTGCGGATATTATTTTATAATTTCAATATATCCATTTTGGGCTTCTGCTATAATATTCACTTTTTTATCAAAGTTCTCATATCCATTGCTTTCTGCTTCAACAAAACTATTTTTCATCTGTTTGCTTATATTTTTATATGTCATCTCAGGTATTAAAAGATTAACTTCTCCATGGGTAGTATTTGCCTTAACTTTATATCCTCTAGTGTCCATATCATTCATATTAACTTTTATTCCTGAGTTTTGGGTATTTAAATTCATATTTATAATTGATGAGTTTTCATAATGATGAATATTCTCAACTAAAATTCTTCCATTTCTAGTAGCGGCATCAAGGCTCTCGGTTTTTATATGTTTTATTTCAATAACTGAATTATCAGCATCAATATCTATGTCTTTTCCTATAATATATCCAAACTGTATTTTTCCATTCTTATTTGAAACACTTAATTTGTCACTTGTAACGCCCATAAGATCTATACTGCTGCTGCTTGTAGCTGTTTTAAACTCCTCTGCCGATACATCTTCAACATATATTTTCCCATTCTTGGTTGTAAGACTGATTTTTTTAAATTTTACAACTGGCAAAAATATTTCATGGGAAACACTTATATTTCCTATCTTGTTGTATTTTGCCGATACCAAGTTTTCACTTTGTGTAAAATTTAAAATTTCATCAGCATTATCTTGAGGACTTTTTATTACAGTTCTTATTTTTATAGTGCTATCCATATGTTTTTTAACTAAAATATGTCCATTTAATCCCTCAATTTCAATTTCCATATTTTCATTTACATTCTCAATTTCAAATGTTTTGTTTACGGCTTTGTAGTTTCCAAAAATGTCAAATGCATTTACATTTACAACACTTCCTAAAAAATCCACCACTTTGTCTGCAACTCCCATAGTAGCATATGCTACCCCTTTTCCTACCTTCTCCATTTTAGTTGCAAACTCTTCAACGGCTTTGTCAAAATCTTTTTGCTTATAATTCTTTTTAAATTCATTTTTCCAATCATTTAATTTGTCTTTAACTTTTGTAAATTCTTCGTTAAAAGTAACTTTTTTATCTTTTTTCTTAAGAAAATCACAATCATCACTTTTTGAACCGGAACCTAAAGCTTCAAGAAGTCTTGCAGCTTCTCCGCTAGATATTTTCCCCTCTTCTAACATTTTAAGTATATACATTTTTTCTTCACTAAATGACATAACTGCCTCCTCCTTTTTTTGGTTTTTACCGTTAGATAAATAATTTATTTCTTCAACAGTTCGAGAGCTTCATCAACAGATATCTCACCATTGTTCAATCTGTCCAAAATTTCTTTTCTATCTATTGATTCATATGCTGTGCTATCAACTTTGTGTCCTAAAGCCATTACCACATCTTCAATTTTATTTTTAACTGTAGGATATGAAATTCCCAATTCTTTCTCTATTTCTTTTATATTTCCTCTGCACTTAATAAATACATCAACAAATATTTTTTGTTCAGGAGTAAGTTTGCAAAACTTACATAAATCAAAATTCCCTTCAATTGTTGTTTTACATTTAGAGCATCTAATTTTAGTTATTGAAGTGTCACCATCACACACAGGACATTTGCCCAACACTTCCCTTTTCATATAATCACTCCTCATATTTATTCCGACTTTCTTTCATTATATTTATTATGATAATACATTATTTAATATTTGTCAAATAGGTGATAAATATTTTTAATTTTTAAGTTAATTTTATTAATTTTGTATTTGGCTGTATTGAAATTAATAAATTATCCAATGATAATGCATATAGGCGCATACCATTGGATAACAGATGGGTTTTAGCAATTATTAATATGATAAGTTACTTATTATTTTTTGACTCTCTTTCTTTTTTTGAAAAAATGCAACCACAATAATCTTGCCGGTATAGGTTATATTTTTTTGATAAATCAATGGAATTTTTAAAACCATTATTCTTTTTAAAATCAGCTATTAAAAATTTAACACTGTATTTGTCTTGTAATGATTGTCCAATTTCATTAATGATATCAGCATTTTTTAGAGGACTAATTGATAGGGTTGAAGTAAAATAATCAAATTTGTTTTCAGCAGCATACATTGCAGTTTTTTCTAGCCTTAATGATATGCATTGTTTACAGCGCTCACTCCCCTCACCTAAATTTTCCAGTCCCTTAACTTTTTCATAAAACAAGTGGCTTTCATAATCTGTTTTAGCAACTTTTATATCAAGTTCCATTTTAGGTATCAGGTGAATTTGTTCTTGTAATCTCTTGTGATATTCTTCTTTCGGATATATATTAGGGTTAAAAAACAATATCTCCAAATTAAAAGTTTCATTTAGCACCTCTAAAACATGTGTGCTGCATGGAGCACAACAACTATGAAGCACCAATTTAGGCCGCTGCCCTTTGCTTTTTATACTTTCTATTTCTGCAATCATCAGTTTGTGATAATTAATTTTGTTCATTTTTCTTCCTCTTTTCCTAAAAACCTAAAAGTCTTATCGTCTTCATTTTTTATCTTCTAGTCAAACAATATAACCTCTAAAAATTTCTCCCCGTCTGAATCTACAGAAATAACTTTCGTTCCTAAAGCTTCTTCCACTTGTGATACTGTTATATCGTCTAAGAATACCTCTTCTCCCATTCGAAGCATGTTTGAAGGTATTATTAATCTTTCCCCTAATTTTTCTCCTTTATCTAGCCTTTCTTTTATCTGCTTAATTAAATCCTGTCCTGTAATTAAACCGGATACCGTTATGGTTTCCCCAAAAAAATCATTCCGTATACAAACTACATCAATCTCTATGTGGAAAAAGGCCTCGGTTATTTGTTTTGCAAAATCCTTCATTGTAGCATAAGCTAATTTTCCGGTAGCTATTGTAAATTTATTTTTTATATTATTTGAAAGGGTATTATAATCCTTACGGCGCTTAATATTGTGCAGGGCTTTATAGAATTCGTTTATAAAACTTCTCATCATCCCAACACCGTTTTCAATTTGAAGATAGCCATCATACCTGTTTTCTTCCGGAAAATCACGCCCTGCCATAATATACCATTCGTCACTGGCATGTATAAAATGCAGGCCATATTTATTATAAAATTCCTGCTGCCGGCTTTCAATGATATCAATAACCCTGTCAGCATCCTGCCTGTTAAACATTTCAAGTTTAAAAAGCCCATCCCTGTACTTTGTAATACCAGCAGGGACTACCGACACACTTTTTAAATACGGCAAAAACTTAGACAAATCATCAATGGAACGCTTAAGTTCTTCCCCGTCATTAACATTTTTACAAAGTACTATCTGGCCGTTCATTTCAATGCCTGCTTTATAAAAGGTTTCAAGATATTTCAGTTTCTCCCCTGCAAACCGATTGTTCAGCATTTTAGAGCGCAATTCAGGGTTTGTGGTGTGTATTGAAATGTTAATTGGCGCTAAGTGAAATTTAACTATCCTGTCAACATCTTTTTGGCTCATGTTGGTGAGGGTAATATAGTTCCCCTGCAAAAATGACAACCTAGAATCATCATCTTTAAAATATAATGTTTCACGCATGCCAGGGGGCATCTGGTCAATAAAGCAGAAAATGCACTTGTTGCGGCATGAACGACAGGCGCTCATAAGACCGCTTTCAAACTCAATTCCCAAATCCTCTTCATAGTCTTTTTCAATTTCTAAAATCCACTCTTCACCGCTTTGCTTTTTAATCAGAACCTCTATATATTCATTTTTAATAAGGTACCTGTAGTCAAATACATCCTCTATTTCCTGGCCGTTTATTGTCAAAAGGATATCCCCAACATTGATATCAATTTCCTTAGCAATCGAATTTATGTGTACTTTTTTAATAATATGGCCTTGATATTTGTCTTTTTTCAATTTTATGTTCCTTTCAATATCAATGGTTATTTTGGCTAAATATATCAGCTTGCCTATTTTCTTTTAAAAATATAATACCCCAGCATTTTGCCGGTGGCAAGTTTTTTGTTGTAATGCCCACAGCTATTTGACTTTTAAGCAATAAAATGTTATTCTTAATATAGAAAATCCGAATACCTTGTGGTAATGGGGGAACCAATTTTTGGGGTGAATCTTAAGTTTTTAAGAAGGGCTACTTGGGGGTCCTAACCCGTCAGCTAACCTCATAGGAGAAAACCAAGCGTGTGACAAACTCATTTTGAGTAGGGTGATGCGCTTTTTTCATTTTACCAGTTTGACATTAAACAAATATCCAAGGGCACAAAAATTCATCTTTGGGTCTTTGTTTAAGCCAATACATAAAAAAGGAGGGTGAGTTTTACTGCATTAATTAAAATGAAAAGCGGCCATCATCATAATGAATAATATTTATGATGTGGAGGAGTTAAATTTGGAGTTAATTTTGAAAGTATGTGTTGTTTTGCTAGTTGGTGCAATAGGGGGTAAAATAACCAGTCACTTTAAGCTTCCCAATGTATCAGGATACTTAGTAGCTGGGCTGCTTTTAGGACCATCTTTTCTTCACTATCTAAATAGTGGGGATATTGATTCATTTACAATTATTAGTGAATTTGCACTAGGAATAATAGCATTTAGCATTGGTAACGAATTTACCATAAAAGAAATGTCAAAGCTAGGAAAATCCATAACTATTATAACCCTTGCAGAAGTTGTAGGGGCTGTTACTATAGTTTTTTGTGTTATGTACTTTTTATTTAATCAATCCTTTGCGTTTAGCACTGTAATTGCAGCTATGTCAGCATCCACAGCCCCAGCAGCAACCTTATTGATAATAAGGCAATTTAATGCAAAAGGTCCTTTGACAAAAACTATTTTGCCTGTAGTGGCATTAGATGATGTATTTGGGATTATTTCCTTTGGAATTGCAATATCATTAGCTAAGCTATCGGTTGGAAGCCAACAATCTTCCTTTTTTAAAATGTTTAGCGGTCCTTTTATAGAAATAGGAGGCTCTCTCCTATTAGGATTGGTACTGGGTATTTTATTATCCCTCATTACTAAAAAAGCTAAGGGCAGGGACGAAATGCAGGTAACAACTTTGGCAGCCATTGGAATTGCTTCTGGTCTGGCACACCATTTAAATCTTTCACCTTTGCTTACCTGTATTATGATGGGAACAACCTTAGTAAATTTAGCCCACAAACCTCAACGTGTTTTTGACTCAATAAATGACTTTGCATCACCAATTTATGTATTGTTTTTTACTTTAGCTGGTGCAAGTCTAGATATAAGCATACTTACTAAAGTTGGCTTAATGGGCGTAGCCTATATCTTTGCTAGGGCAGCAGGTAAAATGTTAGGTTCCTGGGTCGGGGCAAAGTCAGTTAAGGCAGAGCCTGCAGTAAGAAAATATTTAGGTCTTTCTTTACTTCCTCAAGGAGGAGTGGCAATTGGGCTTGCAGTGTTAGTAAGACAGCAGCTGCCAGAATATGCAACAGACATCAGCACTATTATTATGTTTAGCATACTTGTCTATGAATTATTAGGACCAATCTTTGCAAAAATTTCCCTACAAAAAGCAGGAGAAATTGATGGAGGAAAAGAAAGAAAAGAGTTAACTGGAAAAAACAAAAAAAAGCCGGAAATAGCTTGTTAAATCTGTGCAAAGGAAGGTGAGTATCATTCACGCACTTTTTATAGTATTAAATGAATTAGATTATTTAGACGATATCCTAGGCGGATTCGTTGACATTGGTTTAAGTGGTGCAACGGTTTTAGACAGTCAAGGTATGGCAAATATTATTGTTAACAGCAGCAAGCAGCATTCTTTTCTATATGGACATTTGAAAAAATTTATGCAAGATAGTTTGCCATACAACAAAACCATTTTTACTGTAATAGAGAAGGAAGAGTTATTGCAAGAGGCTGTATCTGTTGTCCAAAATATCATAGGGCATGCTCTAAGACCTGGTGTAGGTTTTATGTTTAGTATACCTATTGCAAAAATATATCCTATGGGAATAGAGGAGTAATAAATGTGTTTTTTGCACTATAAAAACGTCTTATAGCCCCTAAGTTATAAGACGTTTTAAATTTAATTTTAAATTTAAGTTTTGCCACATCTGTTTTTTAATAGAAAAATATCTTTTTAAAGCATTAATCTTTATAGAAGTTTCTTAATATGGGGTTCCACCTCTTCTGGAGTTACAGAAGGTGCAAATCTAACTACTATATTCCCCTCCCTGTCGATAAGAAACTTTGTAAAATTCCAATGTATTTCATCTTCTATCACTGTATAAATACCTTTAAGTTTTTCATATAGCTCCTTCATAAGACCATTATCAATTTCCTCAGGTGCTTCTTTCTTTAGATATTTATATAATGGATGGGCATTTTCTCCATTTACTTCTATTTTAGCAAATGTTTCAAAATCAGTAGCAAATTTTACTCTGCAAAAATTAGCTATTTCTTCATTTGTTCCTGGTGCTTGATTTAAAAACTGATTACATGGGAAGTCAAGTATTTCAAAGCCCTCATCCCTGTATTTTTCATATAATTTTTCTAATCCTTCGTATTGAGGGGTATATCCACAACCTGTAGCTGTATTAACTATAAGCAAAACTTTCCCTTTATATTCTTTTAGCGAAATCTCGCTTCCATCAACTCTTTCTACTTTATAATCATATATACTCATAATTGTCCTCCTTTTTTTATTTTATAAATTTATCTTCTTCTTTTAACATTTTTGATTTTGTCTATTTAAATCCATTTATGTAAAATCAAAAGCTTAATAACAACTTTAATAACTTTAAGTAGTACCTTTTATTATTTATACCAATTAAAAATACTTTTAAACAATAACTTGTTGCAATAAATACTTTTTGTTATGATAAAAATAATAAGAATTAAAATATAAATAATAAATATTATATAAAAGGGGAATTGTATGAAATCAATAAATATATTGGTAGTAGGAACTGGTGCAATTGGAAGCTTTTATGGGGGAAAACTTGCCATGGCAGGTGCAAGTGTAAGTACACTTGTAAGATCTGACTATGAATATGTAAAGGCAAATGGAATAAAAGTTAAAAGTATAAACGGAAACTTTGTATTTAAACCAGACGAAGTTGTACAAAAAGTTGAAGACTACTCAAAAACGCCTGACTATATAATTGTTTCAACTAAAGTTATTCCAAGCATTAATGTAGAAGAAATAATACGTCCTAAAGTTGGAGATAACACTGCTATAGTTTTAATTCAAAATGGCATAGACATTGAAGATCCTATCGCAAAGGCCTTTCCTGAAAATGAAATTATAAGTTGCCTTGCTTTTATTGGTGTGTCAAAAACAGGTCCTGGACAAATTAATCATCAAGAATTTGGACGTATTGTTATAGGCAGCTATCCAAAAGGGAAAACAAAAAAAGTTACCCAGCTTCAAGAAATGTTTAATGCATCAAATGTCCCTTGTACAGTAGACGAGAATATCGTATCTGCAAGATGGGAAAAGCTTATTTGGAACGCACCTTTTAATCCCATATCTGTAATAGGCGGTGGAATTACTACTGATATTATTATCAATAACAGTGAATCTCTAAAACTTGTTAAAAAAATAATGAACGAGGTTATAGATTTGGCAAATGCTTTTGGACATAATTTACCCAAAAGTTTAGCAGATAAAAATATAGAATACACTTTAGAAATGAAACCTTATAAACCAAGTATGCTATTAGATTATGAAAATAAAAGACCTCTTGAAGTAGAAGCTATTTTGGGAAATGCTGTAAGACTTGCCAGGAGAAAAAACTTTCCTGCCCCAAATTTAGAAACAATGTACGCTATGCTTTTACTTCTAGATGAAAATAATAAATAAAATTTGCGAAAAAATAAATTTTTTTATAAAATAATAGCATATACTAGTCAACTTTTGATATAATTGTAATAACACAGAGAATTTTTTAAACTATCAAGTTAAAATGTATTATGTCTTATGATGTTTTTTCTAGTATTTTTTAGAAAGGGGGAATCTACTTGGCAGAATGGTGGAACGCCATGCCGGGCTTTGAGAAGTTTTTTTGGTTTTTTGCTATACCCTTTACAGCAGTTTTTCTTTTACAATTGATTATGCTATTTATAGGTCTAGGTGATGATGCTGGTGATATGACAGGTGATGCTGATTTTCTGGACGGTTTTGGCATGCCAGAGGGTATTGATGTACCAGAGGGTATTGATATGCCAGAGGGTGTTGATGTGCCAGACGATGCTGATGACGGTATTTTTCCAAATGTATTTAAGGTGCTGTCCATTAGAAATATCATAACCTTTTTTACCATATTTGGATGGGCAGGCATCACAATTTATAATGTGGGGGCAAGCAAAATTGTAACTGTTATCGCTTCTATTTTTATTGCATCAGCAGTAACAGTTCTAATATCAATGTTGTTTTTATCTATTCTTCGGTTAACCGAGAGCGGAAATATCAATTTAAACGATGCAGTGGGGCACATAGGAGAAGTATACGTGCCAATACCCGCTAATGAGTCGGGAATTGGTAAAGTACACGTTACTTTTAACGGGGTTTTCAGAGAGATAGATGCAGTGACCCCTGATGAAGCACTTCCCACAGGTACTAAGGTACTGATAATTAAACTTAGAGATGATGACACTTTTATTGTAACAAAAAATGATATGAAAGGGTGGTAGTTTATATGTTAGCTATAATAACAAAATTACAAGGCAGTTTATTAATTTTAGTTACTATTATTGTGGTTATGATTTTTTCCACTATAGTTGCATTGTTTTCAAGATACAAAAAATGTCCATCTGACAAAATACTCGTAGTATATGGTAAAGTGGGCAAAAATAAAGAAGGCAGTACACGTTCTGCAAAATGTATTCATGGTGGAGCTGCTTTTATATGGCCAATAATCCAGGATTACAGTTTTTTAGACCTTAAACCCATATCTATTGAAGTAATGCTGCAAAGTGCTTTAAGTAGACAAAATATCAGGGTTGATGTTCCTTCTATATTTACAGTAGCTATATCTACAGAACCAAGCACAATGCAAAATGCTGCTGAAAGACTTTTAGGATTAAAGCAAGATGCAATAGCAGCTTTGGCAAAGGACATAATTTTTGGTCAGCTAAGGCTTGTAATAGCCACAATGGAAATTGAAGAAATAAATTCTGACAGGGATAAGTTTTTAAGCAATGTTACTGCAAACGTTGAAGCTGAATTAAAGAAAATAGGTTTAAGACTTATAAACGTAAACGTAACAGATATAAACGATGAATCAGGGTATATTGAGGCCCTTGGTAAGGAAGCAGCTGCAAAGGCTATCAATGATGCAAAGAAAAGCGTTGCAGAAAAAGACAGAGACGGTTCTATAGGTGAGGCTAATGCCAAAAGAGATGAAAGAATTAAAGTTGCAGAAGCTAATGCAGCAGCTGTAGAAGGTGAAAACAGATCACAAATAACAATTGCAATGTCAGAAGCAATTAGAAGAGAGAAGGAAGCAGAAGCTAATAAAAAAGCTATTGCAGCAGAAAAAGTACAACGTGCTAAAGCTCTTGAAGAATCATATCATGCTGAAGAAGAAGCAGAAAAAGCAAGAGCAAACAGAGAAAAAGCTACTCGTGAAGCAGACGTTATAATCCCTGCTGAAATTGAAAAGAAGAAAGCACAGATTGATGCTGATGCTGATGCTGAAAAAATCCGAATTAAAGCTAAAGGGGAAGCAGATGCTATATTTGCTAAGATGGAAGCTGAAGCAAGAGGTTTGAAAGAAATAATGACCAAACAGGCAGAAGGTTTTGAAAAGATAGTAGAAGCGGCAGGTGGAGATGCTCAAAAAGCAGTAATGCTTATGGTAGCTGACAAACTTCCTGAACTAATAAAAACACAAGTAGAAGCAGTTAAAGGAATTAAAATTGATAAAGTTACTGTTTGGGACAGTATGGGCAATGGAAAAGGCACTCCTTCAACAGCTAATTTTCTTTCTGGTATGTTAAAGTCTATTCCACCTTTAAAAGACTTGTTTAATATGGCTGGAATGGAACTGCCTGATTATTTAGAAGGTGGAAAAAAAGATACTGAAAATACAGGAATACGTTACACCCTGGATGAAAGTAGTGAAAACTTTCAGGAAAAAGATATTGAAGAGAATCCAGAAGAGAATTCAGATAAAAACTCAAAAGAAGAAGCTTTGGAAAACCCTAATGTGTTTTAGTCCCTGTTTGAATATAAGGAGTTAAATATGACTATACAATTTCACATAAAAACCCTTTGCACATCTTTAGATGCATTTCAAATCTATAAGCTTGTTGCAAAGGGTGAAGATTACATCTTTTTAGACAGCTCAAAAAAAGAACTGCCCTATGGCGGGTATAGCATAATTGGTATAAATCCGTTTTTAACGGTAAAGTATGAAAATAACTGTATTTATGAAAAAACTAGTGGGGAATTTTTTTCCCCACTAGGTAAATATAAAAATATATTTAATTATTTAAAGGAAAAAATACAAAAATACAAGCTCAATAATCCTACAGACCTTCCTTTTGTAGGAGGAGCAATCGGATATTTCAGTTATGATTTTGGATGTCGTCTTAAAAATATTCCATTGCCATCAGAGCAAATAGCAGCAATTCCCGAAGTATACTTTGTTTTTTATGACAATGCTATTATTATTGACCACAAAACAGGACAAGTATCTGTTACAGGACTTGGAATTTTACAAGATGCAAAAAAAAGTGTTGATGCCTTAGTATGTGAGATAAAAGATAATAGATATGCTGAAAAAAACCAGGAAGCTTTTGAAAAATCAATACATACACCATTTTTTAAATCCTGTTTTTCTAAAAAAGACTATATAAAAGCAATTGAAAAGATGCAAAATTATATTCATAAAGGTGATATTTTCCTTGCTAATATGACTCATACCTTCTCTAGCATTTTTCAAAATAATCCTCAAAGTACCTATGAGAATTTAAGAAGGATAAACCCTGCTCCATTTTCGGCATATTTGCCTTTAGATGGATTTCATGTTTTGTGTTCATCACCAGAAAGATTTTTAAAGGTACGAAATGGTAATGTCGAAACACGCCCTATAAAAGGTACCATTCCAAGGGGACAAACGCCACAGGAGGATGAGATTAATAGATGTATTTTAGAAAACAGTGAAAAAGATAAATCTGAACTGGCAATTATTACTAAACTGGAGAAAAATGACTTGATGAGAGTGTGCAAACCAGATACAGTAAAGGCTAAGGAGTTATTTAAAATTGAAGCCTTTGCCACCGTTTTTCATTTAGTGTCCACAGTAGTAGGTACCTTAAAAGATAATTGCACCTGTGTAGACTGTATGGAAACAATGTTTCCCGGTGGTTCCATTACCGGAGCTCCAAAGCTTAGATCTATGGAAATTATTTCTGAATTAGAAAGAAATCAAAGAAATCTATATACAGGGTCAATTGGTTATTTTGGATTTGACGGAAATGCAGATTTTAATGTTGTCATTCGCAGCATCTTAATAAAAGATAATTATGCACATATTGGAGTGGGTGGCGGTATCACCAGCCAATCAAACCCTCAGTGGGAATACAATGAAACCATTGCAAAAGCTATTGCCCTTTTTAACAGCTTAAAAGCAGAGTATTTTGTTTAGAATCTCTGGTGGAGGTATTTATGAAAGGAAAAAATGAATTTTTAAAAGATGAAATTATATTTATTGATGAAAATAAAAATCAATCTGTACTATATAAAATGGATGAAGGTCTTCAATTTGGACTTGGTTTTTTTGAAACCATTTTAATTAGAGATAAAGTATACTTTTTAGAGGAACATTTACATCGCCTTAATAAAAGTTTGGAGACCTTTGGATTTGGTTTTTATGTGTCTTTTGAGGCTGTAGAAAAGTTAATACAAACCTATTTTTTAAAAAACATTGCTTTAAAAATTATTGCTACAGAAAAAAATTTATTTGCCATGACCCGCCCTATTTCATATAATTTAGAAACATACCAAATGGGAAAAAAAGTTACCATTAGCAATGTGATAAAAAGCAGTCACTCTGGACTTTTAGTTCATAAAAGCCTTAACTATGGTGAAAATATTTTGGAGCTTCGGAAGGCAAAAGAATCAGGCTTTGACGATTGCCTGTTTTTAAATGAAAATGGTCATATTACAGAAAGTGCCATTGCTAACTTGTTTATTATTCATAAAGATAAATTAATAACCCCTCCCCTTTCCGATGGTCTTTTACCTGGAATCATCCGGCAAAAAATAATTGAAAACTTCACCGTCTATGAGGATCACATCACTAAAGACCAACTTAAATCCTGCCAAGGAGCGTTTTTAACAAATAGTTTATTGGGAGTAGTAAATATTTCACATGTTGAAGATATAAAATTAGCTAATCATCCATTAAGTCATGATGTAGCCAGATTCTTTGGAGAAATGATCCCACAAAATGAGAAATACAGGTAAAATAATAAATATTTTAATATGAATTAATTTAGGCAATTAAGCAGAAAATATATTATAATAAAAAGTTACTTTATTTAAGGAGCCCTGAATTTGAAAGTAGCAATAATTGGTGGAGGATTATCAGGCATTGTATGTGCCATTCAGTTACAAAGATATGGAATAAAGCCCCATGTATTTGAAAAAAACAAAAAAGTTGCAGAACCATATAGACATGTAGGTGCAGCTTTAGAAATTGCTCTAAGGCCAATCAAAGACCCCCTGGAATATTTAAATGAAAAATATAATATATTTTTAAAACCATCAGGACTGGTTAATAAAGTTATTCATAATGGTCCAACAACTTCTTCAACCATAACAGGTAATCTTGGTTATTTTTTAACTCGTGGCAATCACCCCAACAGCCTTGTTAACCATTTAGTTAAAGATTTTAAAGGTAAAATTTATTTAAACAAAAAAGTAGATTATAAAGACTTAAAAAAGACTTACGATATAGTTGTTGTGGCAACTGGACACCCTGTGGAAGCAAAAGAACTTGGTCTTTGGAATGAAATAATTAAAATGAGTGTTAAAGGGACTATTATTAGTGGGAATTTTGATACTGATACATTTACAGTGTGGATAAATAAAGATTACTGTAAGTCAGGATACGCTTACCTAACCCCTTTTAATAATAGAGAGGGCTGCCTTGTGCTAGCAGTCAATGATATACAACCAGAAGAAATAGAAAAGTATTGGGAAAAGTTTTTAGAAACAGAAAAACTAAATTATAAAATAAAAGAAACTTTTAATAGAGAGCATTATGCAGGTTTTATGTATCCCCATAAGGTTGACAATATATATTTCATAGGCAATGCTGCAGGCTGCTTAGATCCTCTATTAGGATTTGGTGCTTTTTCCTGTGTGCTTACCGCAAGTGAAGCAGCAAAGTCCATAGCATATGGAATAGATTATGAGTCAGCAATAAAAAGCGTTATTGATTTTAATACGAAGATGCTGGAGTTTAGAAAAACTTTTAATAAGTTAAATAATAAAGACTACGATTTATTAATAAAGTCTATAGGCCTTCCTAAAGTTAATTCTTTATTTTATAAATGGAATAAAATAAATGTTGTAAATATAGGCTCTTATATAAGTAAACTCCTTAACAAATATGTTTAGATTTAATTAGCCCAGTAAAAAGCCCCCTCCATGTTTGGGGAACTAAATATGAAGGAGGCTTTATCTATTTTAAAATTACAACATGCTTACTCTACTGGGAATTTGTCTATTATTCCAAGGATATACCTTGTCATCAATGATGAATCTATAGAGTTTATAACTTTATCCCCGTTTAAGTCTGCTGCAGTCAATCCATCTTCATAAGGAAATTTATCTATTACTCCAAGAATATATCTTGTCATCAATGATGAATCTATAGAGTTTATAACACCATCATTATTTAAGTCACCATATAGTATAGATGTCTCATTTGTTTCAAGGACTTTCCACACTTCCCCTTCGTTTCTAAACAAATAACCAGTTTCTAAAGGCTTAGTTATTTCAAGTATGTTAAACATTGAATTTGGATAATTTATAAAAACAACAGTTTGCACTTTATCTCCGCTTAATCTTACCCTGTGTGTTCCATTTGCTTCAAAATTACGTACTGCATTTGAATTATTTAGTTCATTCCTTTGATAAAAATCACCTTTTACCTCCAATGTTCCTGCTCTTAAAACACTACCATTATCGCTAATTGAATGCATAACAAAATCTCCAAACACTTGTACATAATCCTCTTCATTTATCATTGCTAACTTAGCATCTACTTGCCCACCTGCAAAAGATTCAATGTAATAACTTCCGTATACTATTAAATTTCCGTTATTTACAGATATCCTTCCTCCAAGATGCCATAAATCTCCTTTTACTACAAGTGTATGCCCATTTAAATCTATATTGGCTGTAATTATCAGGTCACCTTCAAATTCTAAATTTTCATCCAATGTATAATCTTCATATATTATGTCTTCAGGGAATGATTTTATCTCAACAGGCTCTTCCGATCCTTTTTCCACCAGTAAAACCTCTTCCCACACAACTTTATTAGGTTCAATTAAGTAACCTGTATCTAAAGGTTTTGTTATTTCAAGAATGTTTATTTTAAATCGTAGACTTTCAAAGATTATTTTTTGTACTTCATCACCACTTAATTTTAGTTTATGATTTGATGTTGCAACAAAGTTTTCGCTACTGCCAGATCCCTTTTGTGTAAAATTACCTTTCACTTCCATAACC